>Ga0193724_1000095_pt1 | contig 20480 bp, 19 predicted proteins | sample H2a1metaG_FD_146005 | JGI IMG/M metagenome (GOLD analysis project Ga0193724, IMG submission 146005) | Soil microbial communities from a riparian zone of the East river system, Colorado, United States - H2a1 | ecosystem: Environmental > Terrestrial > Soil > Riparian zone | place: USA: East River... | reverse complement strand
GCCTACTTCGCCGATTTTGAAAACGGCAACCAGGAAGCAATCGCGTCGATGATCGACTTTTACGGCGGCGCCGGCACCTATGCCTCGTGGCCTCCCCGCGTGAGAGCCTACGCGGTTGAGACGACACCCGTTAACATTCTGGATTGGGCCAGCGCATACGACTTCGCACTATCGGAGGCGGTCCTCGCCGCCGTTAAAGTCCCGACCCTGGTGCTCCGAGGCGGGGCAAGCCACCCGGCGATGCAGCGCGCCAATGAGTTGCTCGGCACCCACATCAAGGGGGCCTCCCTCCTGACGATTGCTGGCGCCGCGCACTTCATGATCGCGACCCATGCCGCCGAAGTGGCCGACGCGGTGGCTCGCCTGGTTGATGGTGAGCCACGGTGACGTGTTCGGTGTGCCCTCACGCAATTGCTGCGCTGTAGCGCTACTCTACTCGACCGGCCGGCCGGTCACCGCCGCGAGCTCGCGCACCAGACGATCGGAGACCTGCCCGGTCACCGGGATCTTGCGCTCGCGCTCGAATTTCTGGATCGCGGCCTGGGTGTCGGAACCGACCGTGCCGGTCGGTTTCAGCTGGCCGTAGCCGTATTCGGTGAGCGCCCGCTGCACCGCCGCCACGCGGCGCTGGCCCGCGGCTTGCGCGGTATTGGAAGGCGCCACAGCTGGCGCGCCAGTCGATTTGACGAGATTGGCGAGCGGATCCGGGACTTTCGGTTCCGCGGGCTTGGAGTCGGCCGGCGGTATATCGGCGGATCTTGTCATGGCATCAACCGGGCGCGGACGCGGCAACGGGCTGGCCGATACCGATCCTGTCGCCGGCAGAGCAACCACCGAGCCGAACATCGGCGACGGATGACGTCCCGCTTGCAGAAAGAGCGCGTTGGTGATGATCGCACTGACCGCTGCAAATGCCAGCACGCCGGCAATCATGTCTTTCGGGCTATGAAGCAAGATGCGCATCGCAAGGCCGCGCTCCGCATCCGCGTCGACCGCAACCGCGCTTGCACCCGCGCCGCGGCGGCGGCGCGGCATGTCGTTCTTCGCATTTTGTCTAGGCACTTTTCTTCACCTGGTGAGCTTGGTCCTGGCTCGCGGATCGCGGAGTGAGCTTGGCCACGTTGCTGGGCGGTTGCGGCGCCGGCGGCGTGAACGTCAGCGGCAACGCGACGCTTACAGTGGTTCCTTCATCGATCTTGCTCTGTACAATTATCTCGCCGGCATGCAACTCGACAAGGCTTTTTACGATCGACAGCCCGAGGCCGGTTCCTTCGTGCCGCCGCTGATAGGTCTTGCCCGCCTGGAAGAAGGGATCACCGATCCGCTTGAGATCGTCGGCCGCGATGCCGACGCCGTTATCGGTGACGCGAAGCATCAGCCGCGATCCCTCGACACTGGCGGAAACCGTCACCCTGCCGCCGCGCTCGGTGAACTTGATGGCGTTGGACACGAGGTTCAGCACGATCTGCTTGAACGCACGCGGATCGCCGGTCATATCAGGCAAATCCTCCGGCGCGCGGCTCACCAGATCGATCGCATTGTCCCGCGCCTTCAACGCCAGCAGGTTGCAGCAATTGAGCAGCGCGGCCCGCGGCGCGAACGGTTCCGGCGAAATCTCGAAATTGCCGGATTCCATCTTCGACATGTCGAGAATGCCATTGACCACCGACAGCAGATGCTGACCTGAATCATTGATCAGCTGGGCATATTCCTTGCGGCGCGCGGCAGTCACCATCAACACGTCTTCCTGAACAATCATTTCAGAAAACCCGATGATGGCATTGAGCGGCGTACGCAGTTCGTGGCTCATGGTGGCGAGGAAGCGGGTCTTGGACGCGTCCGCCTGCTCGGCGGCAGTGCGCGCCAGATCCAGCGCCTGTTCCTGGATTTTCCGGTCGGTGACATCGCGCATCACGGCGACGACCTCGGCATCGAGCGTGGCCGTTGTGTCCGATGCCTGTTCGAGCGGCCGGCAACGCATTTCAATCCAGATAAAATCGACCAGGCTACCGCGCTCGCTGCCACGTGGCGCATCGCGCTTGAGCCGAAATTCGACGCTGCGCGCCTCGCCGCCACGCGCGGTGTCCGAAAGCGCGGTGAGATAGGCCGGACGATCGACGACGTGGACGCGGTCGAACAGACCGTGCCCCAGCAGCCGCGATACGGGCGCTCCCAGCATCGTTTCCGCCGCGGGCGAAATGAACTGCACCGCGCCATTGCGATGATGACGCGAAATCACATCGCTCATGTTTCGCGCCAGCAGGCGATAGCGGTCCTCCTCGACGTAGAGCAGCGCGACGCTGGTGCGCGCGAGCGACTCGGCGCCAAAGGCAAGCCCGGCTGCATAGAGCGTCGCCGATGCGACACCGAATGCCATGAATATACTGCGCGAGACCGTGTTCACCTCCGGTGTCGGCAACATGCCGAAATATCCGAACGCGATCAGCATGGCAGCGCATGTCAGCGCCAGCGCGGATGCCAGCGCGACCACGCGGCGCGATGCCGAGAGCGCGGCTTCGAGCGGAACAACGACAAGCCAGATCGCAGCAAATGATTCGATGCCGCCAGTGGTCATTGCCACCGTCACGACCAGACCCGCCAGCGCCAGCGACGACAGCACATGCGCGCCTTCGTAGCGGCCGGTGCGCGACAAGAACCACGACAGCAGAATCGGGGCGATCAGCCAGGCGAATGCCGCGACCTCAAGGGCGGTGGGTGCGCCGCGCATCGCAAGATAGGCCGGGAATGCCGCGAAAGCAGCCAGGCTTCCGAGCAGTCGCGGCGCCATGAAGGCGCGGTGGCGCGCGCGCGTCAACGCATCATACTGCGCCGACGAATGCAGCAACGTATCGAGGCAATCGCGGATGATACTCAAAACTGTCACGGCTCTCGCGCTGCGGCTTGTTCGTCAAAAATGACGCGCCGGAACGCCCCCTTATCGTTACCGCACCGTGTCAGAGTGAAATTAAGCGAACGCTAAGGCCCGCAATTCCGCAGTCAAAGACCGTGTCTTAGCGGGGTTTCGCACGCCGGGAGACGGCGCATTCGGTGCAGATGGTGAACGTCCGGTTTCCAGAGCGCACCGGGTATGGTTTCGAAATGGTGGATGTGGCCGGCGTATCCGTTCCATTACGGGAAGCCGTCATCAATCGAAAATTTACATCGAATCTAATGAATCGCATTTTCAACAAATTTTCGCCGGTTTAGCCTCAATGCGAACACTTGCGATTTATCGACGGCTGCTAGTCAAAGACCAACTGCGGAATCAACCGCAGCATGAACGAAATGGACGACCGGGGTCGCGAGATGTTTTTTCTGCTTCGCATGGCATTTTGGCTCGGGCTGGTGCTTGTGCTGTTGCCCCTAGAGAAGACGCCTGAATCGGACAAGTCACCGCAGGTCGGGGCGTCGGAAGCCGTGTCCGCTGCGACCGCGGCAGTGTCAGACATGAGTCAGTTCTGCAAGCGGCAGCCGGCGGCGTGCGAAGTTGGCGGCCAGGCCGCGACTGCGATCGGGCATCGCGCCCAGGCAGGTGCGCGCAAACTATATCAAATCATCACCGACAAGCGCGCGTCGGATCACACCAGCTCGATTGGCGGGATCGAGAACGCAAATGCTTCGCTCGCAGAGACAGCGTCGCACGACACGCTGACGCCGAATGATCTGCAGGCGGAGTGGCGCGGCGTGCCATGACCGCAAATTAGGCCCGGAACTATTTCGATTTTGATCCGGCAATATCGCTTTCGGTCTCCCGAAATCCTATATATGGCTGTGGGATTGAGCGCGGGACATGATGACGATCGACGAAATCAGGGATAATTTTGCGCTGTTGGACGATTGGGACGACCGCTATCGGTATGTCATCGAACTCGGCCGCACCCTGGCTCCGATGCCCGAAACCGAGCATTCCGCTGCCAACAAGGTGCAAGGCTGCGCCAGCCAGGTCTGGCTTTCCAAGCAGATCGACCGCGGCAACGGCGACGCACCAGTGCTGAACTATCTCGGCGACAGCGACGCGCATATCGTGCGCGGACTGATCGCAATCCTGCTGACACTTTATTCCGGTCATACGCCGCAAGAGATTCTTGCCACCGACGCCATCGCGGTATTCGACCGCGGTATTCGACGAATTCGGATTTCGCGAGCACCTGACGCCGCAGCGCTCCAACGGCCTGCGCGCCATGGTCGAGCGCATTCGCTCCGACGCGCGCGAGGCGGTGGCCGCGGCCTTCTGAAAGTTCACTCTCACCGTTGAGAGAATTAGGCCAGGCGCCTGGCGCGGCCAAAGCTATTTCCGCCGCCGCCGTTGTTGGCCAAGCCCCATTTTTTTGGCGAGTTGGGAACGCGCCACCGCATAATTCGGCGCGACCATCGGATAATCCGCTGGCAGGCCCCATTTGTCCCGGTATTGTTCCGGCGTCATGCTGTACTGCGTGCGCAGATGGCGCTTCAGGGATTTAAAGCGCTTGCCGTCCTCAAGACAGACCAGATAGTCCGGAGTCATCGATTTCTTGACGGAAACGGCGGGTTTGGCGGGCTCGAGAGGCGCTTCGACCCGGCCTGTCGAGACCCGCAGCAGGGCCGCGTGAATTTGGCTGATCAGGGCCGGGATTTCGGAAGCCGGTGTCGGGTTATTGCTGAGATAGGCCGACACGATGCTCGCAGTCAGGTCGATGAAATTCTTGCCGGCAGCGTCGGTCATGGCCAGAACCTTCCATAGATCGTAATCACGCTCGGAACTTATGGATCGGAAAGTATCCGGCGCGAACCAATACGCTTTCGCAATCTTCCACTACTGTCGAATATGAGCGGATTGCTGCCGACGTGACAAGAACAACGGCATTCTATTTTTCGAGGCAGGTTCGCCGGAAGTACACCTCGTCATGAACGCTGGTCGAGATGGGCGCGCAGTTCATCGATGGAGGCGAATCGCATCAAGCCTTCGGGCAATTGCGCCTCGATCGAGCCGTCGGAATACAACGAATAGGCCATTCCATCGACGACACCTGATTTGAGAATCGTCACCGGCGGCTGATCCTGCGTGGCCGGAGGGGGACGATCTGCCGCAGCTGCTCCGGCGTTTGCCTCGGTAAGCGCCGGTGGCGTCCGACCGCGACGGCGCGGCGCTGGGGCATCGCCCCTCAAACGTTCCGGTTTCGGCCAGGCATCGTCGAACGATGGCGGCGGAAGCTCGCTTGATTCGGCACGTGGCTCTGCACCAAGATCAGCCACGGAAGGATCGCTCATTCGCCCCTGAGTACGCTCGCGCTCTTTCCGCGATGATGAGGAAAACAGCAGATTGCGCCGCGGCTTAGCGGCTGGCGCCGCCTCCACCGGCTCTGGCGCGGACGGCCCGCGATCACGCTCCGCGGCCTCCTCCCGCCATGGTGCGGTGGACGGCGCCGGCAACTCTGCATGGTCTACTTCTTCCACGGACGGCAAGTCGTGGCTGAATGAGAAACCGCCTTTTTCCGGGGCCTGATCGCGCGGGGCGCTTGGGGCTGCCCTGGTTCCGGCCGGAACACTAAGGCCAAGCCGCACTGCTATTTTCCTCAGTTCCCGAACGGCTGCCCAGAGGCTGAGCATGATTGCCCCGGTGCAAGCCGCGACCGTACCCGACAGAATCAGGGTATTGCCGAAACTCAGGTCCATCTGGATGCCAAGACCGACCGTGAGGAGACCGGCCAATAGCACGCCAATCCCACCGATCAACAACACAACCATCATCAAATTCACCCCCGGCTGCGCCCGAAATGCTCGCAAGCCGCCAAGGCCAAGATACTGTCATATTGTGCACACCGCCAACGGACAAATGTGGGCGCAGTTCCCGCAAAAAACTCCATTGACGTTAGACCCGCTCCGAAGCACCAGTTGGGCACGCCAATTTATTTTGCTTTGCAGCGATTGTTGCACTGCATCAGGAAAATTAAGCCACAATCCCCAATTACTTGGTAAGGGAACTGCGCTATATGGATGCCGGGGAATGAGGCTCAAAGCGCTTACGCTGGGCCATAAGGGACTCCGGGTTACCAATAGCCATGTCATCCATTGCTACTTCGGCCATCGATACGCCCTCGCGGCGCTCGGTCGAGCGGACTTGCGACGACCTCGCCATCATCGTGCTGGCGGCGGTCGCATTGATCGCAAGCCTCACCTTTCGCGATTATGGATTGGGCTGGGACGACTACACCCACGCCGAATATGCCGATCTGCTGTTGCGCATGTATGGCTCCGGTTTCAAGGATACCGGGGCGCTGTCGTTCGCCAATCTCTACATGTATGGCGGCGGCTTCGACATGGCGGCCGCGCTGCTGCACAAGGTCATCCCGCTCGAACTGTTTGAAACTCGCCGCCTGCTCGGCGCGTTCGTCGGCGTGATCGGCCTTGCGGTGACATGGCGGCTCGGCCGGCGTGTCGGCGGCCCGCTTGCGGGGCTCGCAGCGCTGCTGATGCTGGCGCTGTGCCCGACCTTCTACGGGCATATGTTTATGAATCCGAAGGATGCGCCATTCGCCGTTGCGATGGTGATCCTGATGCTGGGCCTTGTCCGTCTGGCCGAAGAATATCCTTCGCCCTCGCCGCGGACCATCCTGATTGTCGGTCTTGGGGCCGGCCTGTCGATCGGTTCGCGCATCCTTGGCGGGCTCGCGCTCCTCTATGCCTTTGTCGGCTTCATGCCGCTGTTCCTGGAGGAAATTCACACGCACAGCGCGCGCGAGGCTGCTCAGCGCTTCGCCCATGTTGTCTATGTGCTGCTGCCCGGCCTGGTCCTCGGCTACCTCGTGATGGGGCTGATCTGGCCCTGGTCGATCATGGAGCCGGCCAATCCCTTCCACGCGCTGACGTACTTCTCGCACTTCTTCGAGAAGCCATGGAAGGAAATGTTCGATGGCGCGCTGGTGTCAGTGCCTGACATGCCCTGGTCGTATCTGCCAACCCTGTTCGCCCTGCAACTTCCCGAAGTACTGCTTGGTCTGGCGATCGCCGGTGTCGTGGGCACGTTCATGTCGCTGTCGCGCACCGATGTGTCGGCCCGCCGCAAGACCATCCTGCTGATGCTGACGCTGGCGGCAACGCTGCCGCTCGTGGTCGCGATGGTGAAACGCCCGGCGCTCTACAACGGCATTCGCCATTTCATTTTTGTTATTCCACCGATGACGGTGCTCGCAGGCGCGGCGTTCGCGCAGGGAATGAACTGGCTGAAGGAAAATCGTCGCAGTTGGCAGCCCGCAGCCTTGGCCGTTTTCTCGTTCGGCCTGTTGTTGCCGCTCGGCGAAATGATCCGGTTGCACCCCTACCAATATACGCACTTCAATCATATCGCCGGCACGGTTCGATCAGCCGACAGCATGTTCATGCTGGATTACTGGGGCCTCGCGCTGAAGCAGGCATCCGATGGCCTGCGCGAGGAACTGATCGAGCGGCAGGAAGCCCCGCCACGGGGACGCAAATGGAAGGTCGCGGTGTGCGGTCCGCAGCGTCCAGCGCAAGTCGCGCTCGGCCCCGACTTCACGATCGGCTGGGATAGCCATGCGGCCGACTTTGCGATGACGCTCGGCGAGTTCTACTGCAAGGGTCTGACCGCGCCGGTGCTGGTGGAAATCAAGCGCGATGACGTGGTGTTCGCGCGCGTCTACGATATCCGCGGGCGCAGCATTTCCAGCCTGCTGGCAATTCCGGCGCCATAGGCGCGCAAAACCTCGTTGGAATGGCATAACTGCCACGCGAACCCCGTGCCTTGCTGCGAAACAAGCGCGGGGCTAGTCTTGCTCAGCAAATCAACGGTCCATACGGGAGAACCGATCATGTCACCAGCGGAAGCTCGCCTTAAGGAAGTACCGTCGGACATGACGGAGGCTGAATGGAACCAGCGGGTCAATCTCGCCGCCTGCTATCGTCTGATCGCGCATTATGGCTGGGACGATCTGGTCGATACACATATCTCCGCGCGGGTGCCGGGACCGGATCATCATTTCCTGATCAACCCCTATGGCTTGATGTTCGACGAGATCACCGCGTCGAGCCTGGTCAAGGTCGACCTCGACGGCAACCAGCTCAGCAAGAGCGATTACAGCATCAACCCTGCGGGTTTCACCATCCATTCCGCGATTCACGAGGTACGCGAGGATGCCGGCTGCGTGCTTCATCTGCACACGCCCGACGGCACCGCGGTGGCGAGTTGCATGGAAGGCCTGCTGCCGCTGAACCAGACCGCGCAGCTTGTCACCCACGATCTCGCCTATCACGACTATGAAGGCATCGCACTCGACCACGACGAACGCCCGCGCCTGCAAAAGGACCTCGGCAACAAGAACCACATGCTGTTGCGCAACCACGGCACGCTGACGGTCGGCCGCTCGGTGGCTTCCGCCTTCGAGCGCATGTTCCACCTGGAGCGTGCTTGCACGATGCAGGTGCGCACCCGCATGCTGGGGCCATCAGCCTATCCGGTCGAGCAGGCGGTGGTGGACAAGAACGCCAGCCTGTTCACGGACCCCAACCGGCAGGAACTGCGCTCAACCACGCTGGTATGGCCGGCGCTGCTGCGCAAGGTCGACCGGCTCGACCCGAACTACAAGAATTGAAAATCTGAAGGTTTCGGTGTAGTATTGCATCCAACGACCTCTGCACTTCTCCTCGAAACGCCGCCCAATTCCGGGCGGCGTTTTCATATTCTGGTCGCGCCGCCGGCCGGCCGGCTGACGTCGGCGATCTCGGGAGGCCAAACGATCTCGAACCGCTCGAATATGGTTTCGATCTCGTCGTGCATACGAAACCCTTGTGCGGCGGCTTGCCGTCCGAAGAACCGGCGGTGGGCAGACAGCCACCATTCGAGGGGTGCGCTCGCCCTCACCTTCGTTCCAAGCGAACCGTTCATCGACAGAATTTAGCGGTCCAGTCCGAACCCCGGTCGTGCGCCAGATCGCGCGCGGACAGTTGGCGCCGTCGAGCAAGACGACGTAGCCCCCGACGACCGGCGGCGGCTCTCCGTCGGGGCCGAATTGGCGAACCAGTCCCGCGGTCGCTCGCTTGATTCCGGCGACCGTCAGTTCGGCTAGTTCGGTCGCCATCGCCGGGCCATCGCCGAAGGCGACCACGTCATAATCGTCATGGCACAGGCCAGCCGCCTCGCGATATCCGCGCCAGAATTCGTCCGTCAGCACAGATCGCGTTCCACCAGCCACGGCGCTATCCTCTTGGCGCGTCAGCCAGCGCTCCCAGAATTCGCGCCCACGAACGAATGCCCTTGTGGAAGCTTTGCAGGTCGTATTTTTCGTTCGGAGAATGGATGTTGTCATCGTCCAGGCCGAAGCCCACCAGCACCGTGTCGAGACCGAGCGTGCGCTTGAAATCCGCCACGATCGGGATCGAGGCACCGGAACCCATCAGGACCGTTTCCTTGCCCCACTCCTCGGTCAATGCGCGCTTGGCCGCGGCGAGCGGCTTCATGTTCCAGTCAAGCGCAATGGCCGGCGCGCTGGAATGGTCGCCAAACTCGGCTGTGCAGTCTTTCGGCAGCCGCGCGGAAACGTAATCGCGAAACGCCTTTCGGATCTTGCCGGGCTCCTGCCCCACCACCAGCCGGAACGAGATCTTGGCCGAGGCTTCCGCCGGAATCACCGTCTTGGAACCCTCGCCGGTATAACCGCCGATGATGCCGTTGACGTCGCAGGTCGGGCGCGAGGAGATTTGCTCGATCAGCAGGCGGCCTTTTTCGCCGGCAGGCACCGAAAGCCCGATCGGTTTGAGAAAGGATTCCGGCGTCAGGTCAAGCTGCGACCACTGGTCAAGAATATCCGGCGGCAGGTCCTTCACCCCGTCATAAAAGCCAGGGATGGTGATGTGGCCGTCCTCGTCGAAAAGGCTGCCGAGGATACGGGTCAGCACCCGGATCGGATTTTGCGCGCCACCTCCGAAGATGCCGGAATGCAGATCGCGATTGGCGGCCTTGATCTTGACTTCCTCGTAAACAAGTCCGCGCAGCGACGTGGTGATCGCCGGCGTATTCGGGTCCCACATGCTGGTGTCGCAGACCAATGCGAAGTCGGCCTTGAGGTCTTCCTTGTTCTTTTCGAGAAACGGAACGAAATTTTTCGATCCGATTTCTTCTTCGCCTTCGATCACGATGGTCACGTCGACCGGCAGCGAACCCGTGACCGACTTCCAGGCCCGGCAGGCTTCGACGAAAGTCATCAGCTGGCCCTTGTCGTCCTCCGCACCGCGCGCGACGATGATCTTTCGTCCGTCGGCATGGTCCGTAACGGCGGGTTCGAATGGCGGACGATGCCAAAGATTGAGCGGATCGACCGGCTGCACATCGTAATGACCATAGAACAATAGGTGCGGCCGCCCGTTCCCCTTCGCGCCGCCACTAGGTTTGGCGACGATGGCGGGATGACCGGCCGTCGGCCGGACCTCCGTTGCGAAGCCGAGCGACGCGATATCCTTGGCAAGATGATCGGCCGCCGCTTTGCAATCCCCGGCGAAGGCCGGGTCCGCCGAGATCGATTTGATCCTCAGCAGGGCAAATAGCCGCTCGAGGCTGTTGTCGAAATCGGCATCGATGCGGTCGAGGACCGGCTGAAGTTGCGGCGCGTTGGACATTCTCATCTTCCCTTGGCTAGCGGGGTTGCCTGCATGTCAGGTTGTAACTCGCCAGCCGCCGGAGACAAGGCGCAAGCAGTGCCCTCCGAAGTCGGATGCAGGATGTGCCAGACCAATCCTCCCGCAATCACGGCGGCGGCGGCGAGGTTGTTGCCGTAGGCCTGCAGATCCTTTGGAAAAATCGGAAACGACAGGCACATTAGACTTCCCGCGGCCGCCAGCACGGCCCAGGTGCCCACCCGCACGGCATGACGTGGATCGTAGGCCGCCCGGTGTATCAAGATGGTCATCGGGAAGAACAGCCACAGGAAATAATACTGCCGGGCCAACGGCGACGCCACCGTCATCAGGCAGAACAGGATACCCAGTTCTTCGGCATTCGAGCGTGGTGTTGTCCGCGAACGGGCCGGCATGACCGCGACGTATCCAAGTCCGATCGCCAACGATACCGCGAGCACGATCCAGTTCGCCGTCTTGAAATCGAGATCGACCAGATTCATGTATTGCGGCGGCTTGGCCGGATTATCCTGGTTGTAATTGACCGGGCGCGTCAGCCGGTGCGTCACCGCGATAATGGACTGATTGACCCAGGACCAGTTCTGCTCGGCGCGCTGCCCGAAGCCCTGCTCCGAGCTAGATCCAGCCATGCCCTGAAACCATGTCTTCAGTTCGGAAACGTTGTGCTGAAAACCACGCACGGGAGCCGGAACCACGAACAGAAAGATTCCGAGGAAGACAATCATGCCTGCGGCCGACGCCCATTGCCTGCGCCAGAGCAGATAAGGCAACACGGCCACCGGGAAAACCTTGATTGCGGCGGCCAGCGCAAACATGCTTCCCGACATCCATGGGCGCCCGTGCTGCAGCAGCCAGAACCCAAGCAACATCATCGCCAGCAGAACCAGATTGGGCTGCCCGAGATCGAACATGTCGAAAACAAAGGTTACCGTAACGAAGCCCGGCAGCGCCGCCAGCCACGGGCCGGGTATTCGCCCCGAGCCCGTCATCGCATTCGAGAATTGAGCCGTCATCCACCACGCCGCCGCGTTGAGAGCCGACAGGCACAGATAGAGAGGTATCTTGCCGAAATAGCTGGGTATCGCGAGCAGCACCGCGGGCAGCGGCGGATAGATGAATTCGAAATAAGCAGTTGGATCGCTGGGATAGAGATCCCTGCCCTGCAGGACCTGCTGCCCGGCCCAGAACCAGAGCGGATAGTCCTTTGTCTTTCCGTTTCCCCAAATTTCCGGAACAAGCACGTCAGCGGTCAACGCGATACAGCAGACCAGAAAAAGAATATCGAGCGGCGCTCGCAACGACGGATATCTCAGCACACGCAACTTTCCGAAGAATCCGGGGAAGATCCCGTCGCAGTTAATAGGCGCAAGACTCTAATAACTCTACCGTCGCAACAATCCGCCGAGCGCGCCGCGTACCAGCGCGCGGCCGACCGAACCGCCAATCGAACCGCCCATCGATTTGCCGAGATCGGCAGCCAACCCGCCGACCACCTTGTTGGTAACCGAGCGCGTGACGCTTCGCGCGATAACCTGCCCGGTCGACATCCTGCCGCGCGATACGTTGGTGCCGAAAATCGTTCCGACGATCGCGCCGATCTGCCCGAGAACTCCCCCGCCTCCGCCGCCGGCGGATCCGTCTGCGGACGCGGCAGTTCCGGCCACGCGCTTCTGCAGCACCTCATAGGCGGATTCGGAATCGATCGTGGTGTCGTATTTGCCCTTTAGCGGGCTGTTGTTGATGATCGCTTTGCGTTCCTCAGGCGTGATCGGTCCGATCCGAGCCGTGGGTGGCCGGATCATGACACGTTCGACCATCGCAGGCGTGCCGTTGCCCTCGAGAAAAGACACCAGCGCCTCGCCCTTGCCCAGTTGGGTGATGACTTGCGCGGTGTCGAGCTTCGGATTGGCTCGGAACGTCTCCGCCGCCGCCGCGACCGCCTTCTGATCACGCGGGGTGAAGGCCCGCAACGCGTGCTGCACGCGGTTCCCCAATTGGGCAAGCACCTTGTCCGGTACATCGATCGGGTTTTGCGTCACGAAATAAACCCCGACGCCCTTCGAGCGGATCAGCCGTACGACCTGCTGGACCTTGTCCATCAGCGCCTTCGGCGCATCGTCGAACAGCAGATGCGCTTCGTCAAAGAAGAACACCAGCTTGGGTTTCGGCGGATCGCCGGCCTCCGGCAACTCTTCGAACAGTTCCGAGAGCATCCATAGCAGGAAGGTCGCGTAGAGCCGGGGACTCTGCATCAGCTTGTCCGCCACCAGGATGTTGATCATCCCGCGGCCATCGCTATCGGTGCGCATGAAATCCTTCAGCGCCAACGCCGGTTCGCCGAAAAAACTGGCGCCGCCCTGATTTTCCAGCACCAGAAGCTGACGCTGGATCGTTCCCACGGTCTGCTTCGAGACGTTTCCGTACTGCGTGGTCAACTCGGCGGCGTGTTCCGCAATGAACGACAGGATCGCACGCAGATCCTTCATATCCAGCAGCAGCAACCCCTGCTCGTCGGCGACCCGGAACGCGATGTTCATCACGCCTTCCTGGACGTCGTTGAGATCCATCATGCGGGAAAGCAGCAGCGGACCCATTTCCGAGACCGTGGCACGCACCGGATGACCCTGCTCGCCGAACACGTCCCAGAAAACCGTCGAAAACTGGTCGGGCTGGAAGCTGAGTTCCATTTCGCTGGCGCGCTTGACGATAAAGTCCTTGGCCTCGCCCACCTCGGAGATGCCGGAGAGGTCCCCTTTGATATCGGCCGCGAACACCGGCACACCTGCGCGCGCAAATCCTTCTGCCATCACCTGCAGTGAGACGGTTTTTCCGGTTCCGGTAGCGCCGGTGACCAGACCATGGCGGTTTGCAAGCCCGAGCGTCAGCCAGGCTGACTGTTCACCCTTGCCGATGAAAATCTTCTGATCGGTATCGGCCATCTTGTTATCGGAGGTAGCCATTGCATCGCCTCTTCGCGCGCATCAGGGGTTCAGCCGCGCCATAATCATACCGCATGTTGCAAGCCGATTGAAATCGGTCAACGTCATTGAGGAACAGGAAGTTCGGTTCGTCGACAAGGATCGACCGACTTCGTTGGTTGAGCCGACGAAAGTCGTAACGAATGTGCTCGCCGCGGCAATCTTTCTTAAGAATTTCTCACCCACTCTTGCATTGCTGCAACACTCGCCACGCGATCGTAGGCTCGAATGCGGTCATCGCTTGTATTTAGGATCGCGGAAGGTCAAGATATTGTTGGGCAAGGACCCGGTAAATTAACCGGTTGAGGGCAATATGGACGAATTAATTGCACGGCTGGCCGCAAAGGCCGGCATTGACAATGCTGTGGCTGAAAAAACTATCGGTATCATTCTCGGTTTCCTTCGCAACGAGGGTCCCTCCGATAAAGTTCAGGCATTGATCGACAAGATTCCGGGCGCAGAAACTGCAATCGCGGCCTCCAGCAATAGCGGCGGTCTCGGCAGGTTGATGGGCGGAGGCCTGATGGCGCTCGGTACCAAGCTGATGGGACTTGGTTTGGGCATGGGCGAAATTCAGAGTATCGCACGTGAACTTTTCCGTTTCGGTCGAGACAAAATTGGAGCTGATCAGATGGGCGAGATCATCGCAGGGACGCCGGGCCTCAATCAGTTCGCCTGAAGCACCTTTTTCAAATTGAGTATCATGACATATCCAATCTCCGAGATTGATGGCTTGACCGCCGTCGCTGCTTCGAAACTGAAATCGCTTGGCATTCGCACCACGGAAGGGTTGCTCGAGGCCACCCGGACCGTGAAGGGACGCAAAACGATCGCGGCGAGAACCGGCATCAGCGAGCAGCAACTGCTCGAATGGGCCAATTTCTCCGACTACATGCGAATTCCCGGCATGGGCAAGGCAAAGGTCGGACTGGTGCGCGCCGCCGGTGTCACCACAGTTCGCGAGCTCGCGCTTCGCAACCCGGCACGCCTGGCGCAGAACATGAAAGAGGTGAATACCAGGCGCAAACTCGTCCGCGTATTGCCTTCGGAAAAGTCGGTCGAGCAGCTGATCGCGCAGGCGCGCAAACTTCAGCCCAAAATTAGTTACTGAACAAGATCAGTTACTGAACAACATCAGCCATTAAACCGGTTAACGGCGCTTGGCTGGCGCGCGTATGGGCGGGTCCGGCATCTTGACTCCCATGCGCGGACCGCGCAAAGCGACCGCATGATCGCGACCACGTCCAGACCCCTCCCTGCGGCCAACCCGGCAGATCATCCGGTGTTGCCCGCACTTCTGTCCCGGCCGTATCCGGCGGTCATGGGCGTGCTGAATGTTACCCCGGATTCCTTCTCCGATGGCGGCCAGTTCATCGCGCCGGAACAGGCGCTGGCGCAGGCCCGGCAGATGATCGCCGAGGGCGCCGACATCATCGACATCGGCGCGGAATCGACCCGGCCCTATGGTTCGAAACCGGTCCCGGCCGACGAAGAACTGCGACGTCTGCGGCCAATATTGAGCGAGGTGGTTTCGCTCGGCGTTCCCGTCTCCATCGACAGCATGAAATCGGTGGTCGTGGCCTGGGCGCTGGACGCCGGCGCCGCGATCGCCAACGATGTCTGGGGCCTCCAGTACGATCCCGGTATGGCCCCGCTCTTGGCGGCGCGCGGATCGCCCGTCATCGTCATGCACAACCGCATCAAGGTCGATGCCGACATCGACATCATGAAGGATATCGCCGCCTTCTTTACGCGGTCGCTGGAGATCGCCGCGAAGGCGGGTGTTTCACGTGGAAACATCGTGCTCGACCCCGGCATCGGCTTCGGCAAGACCCCTCAGCAGAGCATGACGGCGCTGGCCCGGCTCAAGGAACTCAGCGTATTCGGCCTGCCGCTGCTGGTTGGCGCCTCGCGCAAACGTTTCATTGCCTCGGTGACGCCGTCGGAGCCGGATCAGCGCCTTGGCGGCTCCATCGCGGCCCATCTGGTGGCGGCAAAGGCCGGCGCAAACATCATCCGCACCCATGATGTGTGGGAAACCGTACAGGCGCTGCGGGTGGCAAGGGCGATTTGGGACAAGCGATGACTGATACAATCTTCATCACCGGGGTCGTCATCCATGCCCGTCATGGCGTCATGGAACATGAGACCGAAGTCGGGCAGCGCTTCGTGATCGATCTCGAACTCTCCGCCGATCTGTCGGAGTCCTCCCGCACCGATCGCCTCGCCGATACGGTGTCCTATTCCAATGTAGTCGCAACCGCGACCGCCGCATTCAAGAATGCCAACTATAAACTGCTGGAACGCGCGGCCGGCGCCGTTGCCGAGGCCATCCTGGCGTCGTTTCCTCGCGTCAGTGCGATCAAGGTCACCGTTCACAAGCCGCACGCCCCGATCGCCGCGATTTTCGAAGACGTCGGCGTGGTCCTGACCCGCACCCGGCAAGCGCCGTCTCATGGCTGACGTTCTGATCGCGCTTGGCGGCAATGTCGGCGACGTCCGCGCGACATTCCAAAAGGCGATCGCCAATATCTGCGGCATGACGCAGGCGGCATTGCTGGCACGGTCGTCGGACTACGCCACGCCGCCCTGGGGCGATGAGCAGCAGGCCGGCTTCATCAATGCCTGTATCGAAATCGAAACCAGCCTCGATCCACACGCCTTGCTGTTTACGCTGCACAAGGTCGAAAAGAAGTTCGGCCGCGATCGCGCCAACGAAAAGCGCTGGGGTCCGCGCACCCTGGACCTCGATCTGATCGCCTATGACGACGTTTCGATCGAAAAGCCGGAACTGACGCTGCCGCATCCCCGGCTGTTCGAACGCGCCTTCGTGCTGGTGCCGCTGGCGGAGATCGTCCCCGATCGTGTCATTGCGGGACACAGCGTCACCGCCGCGCTCGCGCAGTTATCCGCCGAGGGAATCCTGCGGTTACCCGACCTCGGCTGACCAAAAGGGACCAAAACAACCGTTTGGCTTGGCGGTCGGCACGTGGCAATTTCCTGCTGACAGTGGGAATGGCCCGAAGGAACGACCTGCCGAATGACGTCTGTAACCGACCACCTGCGGCTGGCAGCGGATTTTGCGCCGGCAACCTATGACGATTGGCGCAAGCTGGTCGATGGCGTGCTGAAGGGCGCGCCGTTCGAGAAGCTGGTCGGCAAGACCTATGACGGTTTGAAGATCGAACCGATCTATCGGCGCGCGCACGACGCCGCACCGGTCGCAGGCCGGCCTGCGGCCGCGCCCTGGAAGATCATGCAGCGGATCGATCATCCGGACGCCGCGATGGCGAACGCGCAGGCGCTGCACGATCTTGAGAACGGCGCCACCGGGCTGACGCTGGTATTCGCCGGCGCCAATGGCGCCTACGGCTTCGGGCTCGAACCATCCGCAGAAGCGATCGAAAAGGTTCTCGACGGCGTCTTCATCGATGCGGGCATTGCCATCGAACTCCAGATCGGCCCGCAGTCTCGCATGGCCGCGATTCACGTCGCCGAATACGTCAAGCGCAAAGGCCTCACCCCTGCGGCCTGCGATATCAGGTTCGGGCTCGATCCGATCGGCGCCTGCGCGGTGTGGGGCTCAAGTCCCTACGCCTGGCCCGAGATCGTGCCCGCGGTCACCGGCGCGATCAAAGGCCTCGCGGGAATCGGATTCAAGGGTCCGTTCGCGGTTGCCGATGGGCGGGTGATCCATGATGCCGGCGGCTCGGAGGTACAGGAGCTGGCGTTCGTGCTCGCGGCCGGCGTCGCCTATCTGCGCGCGCTGGAGGATGCCGGTGTTGCGCTGGAAGATACCCAGGGCATGATCTATGCGCGGCTTGCCGCCGACGCCGATCAGTTTTTGACGATGGCAAAATTTCGCGCGCTGCGATTGTTGTGGGCGCGGGTCGAAGCGGCCAGCGGCCTTGCGCCGAGGCCGATCCTGATTGCCGCCGATACCGCGTGGCGGATGCTGACCCAGCGCGACCCCTATGTGAACATGCTGCGCGCGACCATGGCGACGTTCTCCGCAGGGCTGGGCGGCGCCGACAGCATCAATGTGCTGCCGCATACGCTGGCGCTGGGATTGCCCGATCCGTTCGCGCGGCGCGCGGCGCGCAATACGCAGCTGGTGCTGCTGGAGGAATCCAATCTCGCCAAGGTCTCCGATCCAGCCGCCGGCTCCGGTGGCATCGAAACATTGACGCAGCAGCTTTGCGAGGCGGCGTGGTCACTGTTTCAGGAAATCGAGAAAGCCGGTGGCGTGTTCGCTTCCCTTGAGCAAAACCTGATCCAGCGCAAGGTCGCGGCGACACGGGCGGTGCGTGAAGCCAACATCGCCAGGCGCAAGGAGGTGCTGACCGGCGCCAGCGAATTTCCAAACCTGCACGAGGCTCACGTCGCGGTGCTGGCAGCGAAGCCGGTAGCGCTTGCGCCCTATGGCGAGGCCAAATTCAAATTCGACGCGCTGCCGCCGATGCGGCTTGCCGCGCCGTTCGAACGCTTGCGCGATAAGTCGGATCAAATTCTGAAGGACAAGGGCGTGCGGCCAAAGGTTTTCCTCGCCAATCTCGGCACACCAGCCGATTTCACCGCTCGCGCGACGTTTGCGAAGAGCTTTTTTGAAACCGGGGGAATCGAGGCTGTTGAATTCCTGCCGTCCTCCCGCGAGCTATCGTCTTCTTCACCTCTCCCCTCCGGGGAGAGGTCGACGCCACCAAAGTCGGATATATCCGACTTTGGCAACAATAAGGGTCAAACTCGGCAACAGCCGAGTTTGATGGCGTCGGGTGAGGGGGCTCTCGCTTCGGACCGTAACCCCTCACCCGCTCCAGCGCCTTCGGCGCAGGAGCGACCTCTCCCTATGGGAGAGGTGAAGGATTTCGCCCCCCTTGCCACAGCTTTCAAGGCTTCCGGCGCGGCGCTGGTGTGCCTGTGCTCATCGGACAAAACCTACGCCGGGCACGCGACCGCCGCCGCAAAAGCCCTTCAAGCCGCCGGTGCAAGGCATATCTATCTGGCAGGGCGCGCGGGCGAACAGGAAGCAGCGCTCCGTGCTGCCGGCGTTAACGATTTCATCTTCGCCGGCGGCGATGCGCTAGCGATGCTGCAGGAATCCTATCGGTTGATGGAGTGAGCATGACATCAACGACAAAGCCCGTTCTGACTGGCGGCTGCCAATGCGGCGCCGTTCGCTTTGCGCTGTCGGCGGCGCCGGTGAAGGTCAGCATCTGTCATTGCCGGATGTGCCAGAAGGCGGCCGGCGCGCCGTTCGCGTCCTTTGCTGACATCGACCGCGGCGATTTCGCCTGGACCCGGGGCAAGCCGGCCGCGTTCCGCTCCTCGTCCCTTGCCGAACGTGATTTCTGCAGGGATTGCGGCACGCCGCTAAGCTTCCGCCGCATCGATGGTCCGAGGATCGAGATCATGACCGGTGCGTTCGACCGCCCCGACCAGCTGGTGCCGACTCAGCAATTCGGCACCGAATCCCGGCTCGGCTGGGTGGTGTCGATCGCCAACATGCCGAGTCAGACCACGTTGCAGAATTACGGCCCGGACAAGCTTGATAAGATCGTCAGCCACCAGCACCCGGACCATGATTGAGATGGCAGGTAACGAACTGGCAACGCCGATCGGGCTTATGATATAATAGAGAAAACATGACGGTTACGGACATGCTTGAACTAGCGGCGCGTTCCGACCTTATCCAACTCGATGATGCCGGGTTGGCCGACCGTCTTGATAGAGCTCGGCAGGCAAACGAGTCAGCCAAGAAGCGGTGGGGCTGGCACTACTATCTCTATTTGTTCAATTGGATGCCAAGAGCGCTAGTGCAAGATCCATACGACTACTGGTTTCCAATTCATATAGTATGCGAAATTCGCGACATCACCGCAGAGATCGAGCGTCGTGTTCAGGTTCGAAAGAACGCAGCGACGGCCCCCGGATCATGACCGGAGCGTTCGACCGCCCGGACCGGGTGGTGCCGACCCAGCAGTTCGGCACCGAATCCCGGCTCGGCTGGGTGGTGTCGATCGCCAACATGCCGAGCCAGACCACGCTGCAGAATTACGGCCCGGACAAGCTTGGCGGCATCGTCAGCCACCAGCACCCGGACCATGATTGAGGGTCATAGAATGACGCTTATGACCGTCTATGATATGCTGCATCCAACCCCGTCCCGTCATGCCCGGGCTTGTCCCGGGCATCCACGTCTTTCCTTGTTGAAGAGACAGGACGTGGATGGCCGGAACAAGTCCGGCCATGACGAATGAGACCATTGAAATGAGCCGCATACCGAACTTTGCGAATATCGCATTTGAAATGACCGCCGGCGCCGAACCCGCAGGCGGCGCCGAGCCGTGGCTCACGCCCGAAGGCATTCTGGTAAAACCCGGCTACGGCGAAGCTGACCTAAAGGGCATCGATTTCCTGGAGACCTGGCCCGGCATCGCGCCCTATCTGCGCGGCCCCTACCCCACCATGTATGTCAACCAGCCCTGGACCGTCAGGCAATATGCCGGGTTCTCGACGGCGGAGGATTCCAACGCCTTCTACCGCCGCAACCTCGCCGCCGGGCAGAAGGGCCTTTCGGTCGCGTTCGATCTTGCCACCCATCGCGGCTATGATTCAGATCATCCGCGTGTCACCGGCGATGTCGGCATGGCCGGCGTGGCGATCGATTCGATCTACGACATGCGCACGCTGTTCTCGGGCATCCCGCTCGACCAGATGAGCGTGTCGATGACCATGAACGGCGCGGTGCTGCCGATCCTCGCGCTGTTCGTTGCGGCTGCCGAGGAACAGGGCGTGCCGCCGGAGAAACTCTCGGGCACCATTCAGAACGACATTCTGAAAGAGTTCATGGTGCGCAACACCTACATCTACCCGCCGGCG
>Ga0193724_1000094_pt1 | contig 20637 bp, 19 predicted proteins | sample H2a1metaG_FD_146005 | JGI IMG/M metagenome (GOLD analysis project Ga0193724, IMG submission 146005) | Soil microbial communities from a riparian zone of the East river system, Colorado, United States - H2a1 | ecosystem: Environmental > Terrestrial > Soil > Riparian zone | place: USA: East River... | reverse complement strand
GTTGTTGTTGGCGAGTCCACCGACGACACCATTGCCGGTACCGCCCTTCACACCCTTTCCGCTGAAGTCGTTTTCGTTGGTGATCGCCTTGGAGAGATCGATCTCCGGGATCTTGATGTCGATCTTCACCGGCGCGCGAAGTACCTGGAATCCCTTCGGCGGGGGCGGCTTGACGACTACCTCCTTCGGCGGTGGCGGCTTGTCCGGCACCTTCGGCGGTTCTTTCTTCATCTCGACGAACTGAATCTTTTCAGACTTCGCCTTTTCGTCCTTGACGCCGGCCCGGGCGGTTGCGTACACAGCGGCTCCAATTAGAACTGTATGGAACACGATGCTGAACACAGTGCCGCCAGCCATCTTCTGCTTCTTGGCTTTTGACTCGAGAAGTTGGTTAAACATTCCTCACCCAGTGAGAGGTTCGTGAACGAAAGGTGTTCTCAACAGCGATCCTGCGGAATACCGGCAAGATTAAGAATCAATGAAATAGTACTAAGAGGTTTGTAACGACTAACTATCGGTTGAGCGTGAATACGAACGGCATCTGAACGAGTTGGCTGACCTTTTTTCCTCCAACTTCGGCCGGTGTGAAGCGCAGTCGACCGAGCGCAACCTTCACGGCATCCGCGAAGAGATCATTGTCGGATTGCACGACCCGAATGCTTCCCTGCATCGGCCGCCCGAGCTCATCGACGATGAATTCCACCATCACTTTCCCCTCGATTCCGGCGCCGCGAAGCGCCTCGGGATACACCGGCGGCCGAGCGCCGGAAATGAGCCCGACCTGTCTGTCGACCTGATCCGCGCGAAAGGGACTTCCGTAATCGCGTGTCCGGGGTTCAACGACGTCAGGACGAATGGTGCCGGTCGAGGCCGAACCGAAATCCTCCGGCTTCGATACTACAGTAGTGATGTCGATTGGTGGGATCGCGATATCTATGTGCGTCCCAACGAAAATCATGTGCTGCCCGTCCACGGGGCGCGTCGGCGCGGCCGGTGCCGATCGCGGCGTGTGAACCTGAGGCGTGCTCGGCGGAAAGTAGACTGGGCGATATGTCTCCGCTTGCGCTCTCGGCTGCACGCGCGCTTGCGCCGTCGCAAAGACGGCGGCCGCGATCAACGCGGTGTGAGTCGTGACGCTAGCGATCGCTCCAGCGGTGGAGCGGGATCCCTTCGGCTTGGACTCCAGCAGCGTTTCGAGCATTTCCTCTCCGATTGATGTCGCCCTCAACATCTCGGAGTCATACCCGCAATGAAATAACGCCCGCGTTAGGCATGAATGAAATGCGTCTAATCCGCGGATTAACGCTGCGTTAAGCGCTTCAGTGAGTCTCGAATTGTTTTCAGTCGTTCGCGAGCGGCAGCGTCACCGTGAAAAGACTCCCGCGACCCAGGCGCGACGATGCCGTGAGAGTTCCGCCGTGCGCCTGGGCAATCCACTGGCTGATGGCGAGACCGAGCCCGAATCCGCCGCGCTCCGACATTCGTGAGCGCACCCGGTCCGCCCGCCAGAATCTCTCGAAGATGTGCGGGAAATCGGCCGCCGAGATTCCGATCCCGGTATCGCGGACGGCGAACGTCACGTTGTCGGGGTGACGCCCCACCCCCAGCTCCACTTTCCCGCCGGCCGGCGTGTATTTGATCGCGTTCGTCACGAGATTGAGGAAGAGCTGTCTCAGGCGCGTCCTGTCACCCATGACGATGACATCTGCCGTGAATGGAAGATTCACCGTAACCCCCTGCGCCTCGCCCAAAATCAGCGCGGTCTCGTATACCTCCTGGACGAGCGGCCCAAGCTCCACCGGTTCCCGATGCAGATCGAAGCGCCCTTCGTCAGCGCGGGCAAGCGTCAGTAGACTCTCGACCAGGTCGGTCATCCTTCTTACTTCCTGCAGTGCTTCCTCGAGCGCGATCATGCGCTCCGTCTGCTGCCCGGACTCCATCATCGCCCTCTCGACATCTGCGCGCAGTACAGTAAGCGGAGTCTTCAGCTCGTGGCTGGCGTCCGCCGTGAATCGACGCAGGCCGGCGAAAGATGTCTCGAGCCGCGAGATCATGGCGTTGAGTGTCGTCACGAGATCGGCAAAGTCCGTGGATTCATCGCTCAGTGCGAGGCGGCGGTGCAGGCTGCGTCCGTCAGTGATGGCGGCGACCTCTGTCGTTATCTCGCTCAGCTGCCGCTGCGTTCTTCCAAGAATCAGAAAAGCGCCGATTCCCGCCGCCCCGATGATGAGGGGCACTATGACGAGCGCATCGAGTAGGTACTCGCGCGGAATCGTGCTGGCTCGGGTCGCAACCGCCCCGGATGCGATCCGGCTGAGGCCGGATGAGTTCCCAGCCAGCGAGTGCGAGACGAACAAGACCTTCTCCTGGAGTGAGTCGAGGGTGAAGATGAGCGCCTCGCCCGATGACGGCAGACTCTTGAGCTGAGTCTGGAGCGTCGCCATGTCGCTCCCTTGCAGTCGCATCACGTCCGTCGAGCGATAGACTGCCCGGCCCATGGTATCGACCACTACTATGTATCCAGGCAGTGCCTGAAGCCGGTTCACGACATTCGGCGATAGCAGGGCGATCAGGGCGGTGTCGCTGGTAGCCATCACGTTCCCCTCAGTCTTCTCCGCGTCGGTAATGACGCGCGCCGCCAGGTCCCCTTGGGCCGCTGCGTAGAGCGCTATGTCGTGATAGACGGCGTCGTTGCGGGCTGCGAGCACGGCGAGGAACAGCGTGACGGTAACCGCAACGAGGCCGGCCACGAACGCCGCCGTGAGCGTCACGCGCGTCGAAATCATTGCGCCTAGCCGCCCTTACCGGCGCTGACTTCTTCGCGGATCACGTATCCCACGCCGCGAATGGTGTGTATGAGCTTTTTCGTGCTGTTGGCGTCTATCTTTTTGCGCAGATGGTTTATCACCACGTCGACGATGTTAGTCCCCGGATCGAAGTGATATCCCCACGCATACTCGGTAATCAGAGTTCTGCTCATGACGCGCCCCGCGTGGCGCATGAGATACTCGATCACCGTGTATTCCTTGGGAGTCAGCTCGATGGCGTGTCCGCCCCGAGTTACCTCTCTCGTATCGAGGTTGATGCTCAGGTCCGCCACCTTGAGCACCGGCGTCATCCGCGCCCTCGGCCGGCGCGACAGCGCTTCCACGCGCGCCAGCAGCTCCTCGAACGCGAACGGCTTGGTGACATAGTCGTCGGCGCCTGCGCGAAGAGTCTCGACCTTCGAGTCGATGGCGTCCTGCGCCGTTAGTATGAGCACTGGGCGCTCGAAGCCGCGTGCCCTGAGGTCGTGCAACACCTGGGCGCCTGACTTGCCCGGAAGCCGCATGTCGAGGATGACGACGTCGTACTCCTCGGATATCGCTCGCGCTTCGCCATCGTCTCCATTGGCGACGAGATCGACACCCCAGCGCTGCTCCTCAAAGCCCCGCTTGACGAACTGTCCAACTGTGGGATCGTCTTCGATTACGAGGATTTTCATCGGGGCGGGATGGACATCTGGTGTTGAAAGTAAAAGGCGGAACTGCGTTTCCGCCTTTCCGCCTAACTTACTTCTGCGCTATCTGTGGTTCAACGACCGACGATGGCCATCCCTGTTAGCGAATGAAACCCCTGTCAGGTCTTTCGACCGATCGCTGCGCTTTCTGTCTTTTCGCAAGCAGCGCCATTGATACGGAATCGGTCCGGGGCTTGAGGACCGCGCCCTCTGAAGTATCCCTGGTCACGACGGTATCCTTGCACTCGCGCTGGTCAAAAACCGATCGCGTAGCGCAGCCGGACCGAAGGAGCTTGGACGGACCACCAACAACTGGCGCGGCCGGAACACATTTCCCGGTTGCCGCGGCGCTGGCCGCGCACTCGGCCTCCGCGTGCGCCGTTGGGCGACGGGAGACCGAGTACATGAGAGCAGCTAAAGAAGAAACAGCAACTGCGAGCAGTAACAGTGCAATCAGCAGCTCGCCGATCACGAAACCGCGACGAAGACCCACTCTGGGTCTGTGGTCGCCCGGCATTAGTACTCTACCCAGTTGTCGACCCAGGTATTACGAAGTGTCACGAGGGCTCCCATGGTGGTCGTCGACTTCGCGACCTCGCAGGAGTCGTAGTTGTACTGCTTGGTACCGTTAGCCTGTGAGCCTGGAACGTAGGTCCCGAGCTTCACGTTTAGTCCGCTCACGGTGGCGCCCGCAATGCCGTTGTTTCCGTTCGACGTGATGTCATTACCGACGAGCAGCACGCCTCTCCACCCAACAGATCCGTTGAGCGTAAGCGAGCCGGTAACGATGAGCATTCCCGTTCCCGCCGAAGGAAGAACAAAGTCACCGTTGACGCGAATGATCGGATAATAGGTCGACAGGGTATCCGCGAAGGATGCAATCATCGCCGCCGTCGGCCAGGATCCGCCTGGAATCGTAATTGTCGGAGTGATCGAGTTCCCATTCACGATTCCGTTCCAGTCGATGGCCACCGAGTCCGGAGCGACAGAATCAACCGGCGGATCGCCAACTGCGACCACTTTGCCGGTGTAACCCGGGTTCACGGGAACCACTACGCCAGCTACGGCCGAGGAATCACCACACAGATCGATTCCACCTAGCGTACCCGCACCACCATTCTTCTGTAGACCAGAGAGCGCTGTCCAGCCGGCCAGAACCTGCATCGGAGCCGGTTCCCACAACACATATTGCGCAACGGTACGTACGCCCTGCGGTGTGCCCGCGAAGGCGCCGACAGTCTCGACACCGCGCGAGCGAGCAACGTAGAGTCCTGACTGCGAGCCCTTCACCGGCCGCAAACGGGTCAGCGTCACCGTCGCAACACCGCCAGTCATGGCGATCACCGCGGTGTCCGGGGTCAGGCCCGGAACATGGCTATACCCAGGGTGGCCTGCCATCAGCGAGTCGCGCTTGACAAGAAATAGCTCGAGTCCCTGTTCCGCGATTCTGAAAGCATTGATCTGGGATTTCTGGTCGGCGACCGATCTGCGCTCCGCGCTCACCAAGGAGAATCCCCCGGCGACCATGATCGTCAGCGCTGCTATGATAAGAAGTGCGGTCGGAATCGCAAACCCGCCGCGTTCGGTTTTGTTCAGCATATTAGTCACGCCTCATCGGCTAGTTTGTGCGGTTTTTGAAGAAGACCGCGGTTGTGAATGGCGCTTTTTCGTTCGTTGTCTGACCTGGAGCTATGTTTTCGCTGATACCATCGAGGTGAAGCTCGAGCCCGCGTAGATCTGCCAGATTTGCCGGCGGAGCCGCTTGCGCGACTGAGCCACCGTTCACCGCGAAGAACTTCCAGCCCGCGGTGTTGGCGAACGGCGCCACCAGCTCCTCGGTTGCCAGGGCTCCGCTCGGAGCGATGACGGTGCGGTAAAGACCGAGCTTACCAGGAACGGCGGTCGAAGCCTTGAACTCGTATTTGACCTTGTTGTAGAGAAACACCGGCGTTCCAAGACCTGCGAGGGCGGGAACTACGGGGGTGACCTGTACAGTTTTCCCATTGGGAACCATCGTAATGCTGACGGCCGTACAATTGGACGCATCAGCACCCGCTTCAGTAGCGGGGCTCTCCACGTACGAATACACGCCCGTGCTGAAGTTTCTCCACGCGTAGCCATAAAACTGCTGGTTTGCAACAGCCAGCGCGTACGTGGTCGAGTCAACGGGCAGCAGGCTTAGTACCGTTGCGGTGCCTGCAAGGTTGTTCCTGCACAAGACACCGATCGCGAACGGAATACGAATTGTGATCGATGTCGACGTTGCGGCAACCACACCGCCAGTCGCCTCGATCATTCGGAAATCGGACACGACACGGTTGAGCGAAGCACGCGAAACGTTCCGCGCCGCGTTGCCCATTCCCTGCCGGTCGAAGAATCTGCCTTGCACCGTCATCAGCCTGGTGAAAAGCGCGCCGACAATGCCGAACAGTACCAGCGCGACAAGGAGTTCGATGAGAGTGAAGCCGCGCCGAGCGCGGCCAGAATTAGTGTTTGTCATTTGGTCACTGTGCCACGCAATCGGTGCAAAGGACGTGTGACGTCCGCGCCTTTGTCCGGATGAAGTTTGCCGTATCTGGTTTGAACTTGGTGCTCTTGGGGACGATGATTACCTGTATCGTTTTCACCAGGTTAACCGTAGGCTCCGCTATGTTGATCTTCTTCGTGTACTGGTAGGGGCCAGTCAGGAAATCGGTCGAGCTTGAGACGACGACGACCGAATCGTACGGGAGCCCTTCGAGGCGATTGACCTCTTGCATCAGGACGCCATTTCTGTAGGCGTTGGCGGTTGCGGTCATCGCGCTCTGAGACACGGAGTACGTGAGCGCTGCCAGCGAGGAGACGGCGATTGCAAGAAGCACCATTGCCACGATGACCTCGACGACCGAGAAGCCTTTGCGCTCGTTCGTCATGGTTGTCGCGGCAGTGCGATCGAAACTACGAAGTGAAGTTCTCATTGTGGTACGATCCTCACGAAACCAGCGGTGCTGGCGGTAATCGTCCTGGTGTAATCGCCGTTTGCGAGGCTGATCGTTACCTGACTGGACGAAACGCCGTTCGGGAAAACGTCAAACGTCGTTGGAACGAAGACGAGCGTGCTGAGTTTGTACTCTGAGGTGTCACCGTAGAAAGCTCTGATACGCAGCACCGCACCCGTCGACCTGTCGACGAACTGATAACTGCGAGACGCGGCGTCGGCCTGGACGCGAACCGGCTGTCGCTGGCGAGCCGCCACTGCGAAGGCGTTTTGAAGATCCGACACGATTATCATTGAAGCGCGATTGACACGCTGGTGACGCACGATTCGCGACATTGCTGGACCCATCATTGTCGCCGCTATACCTAGGATCACAACGACGATGAGGAGCTCAAAGAGAGTGAATCCCCTGAGCCCTCGCGTTGTGGCGTATTTTCTGGAGCTTGTCGCCATGCTGGAATGCCTCCATCGGGTGCGCCGGGCATAGCACCTGGCGCCCCTGAGAACCGTGACCTTCTGTATAAGAGATGGACGAATAGGTCACTGGCCAGCAACCCGAAAACACCTTGAATCCCGAGTTATGCCCGCCTAATGCGGCTTAACCCCCAACGGCCTAGCTCAGCAGTTGAATCGCGGCCAGGATCTCAGTGTTATCGCGTCGCTCGCCGTTATTGCGCTCGAAATAGGACCACTTAACCCGCCCATTCTTGTCTATCAGGAAGTAGGCGCGATTGGAGTAGAACTTCTCTTCATTAAGGACGCCGTAAGCCCTCGAAACGTCCCGCCGGAAGTCGCTCAATAGCTCCGTCTTCATTTGCAGCCTGTTCTTGAACTCCTTCAAGGACGGGGTCGCGTCGACAGAAATGGGGAGAATCTCAACCCCCTTCCCTGCGAATTGATCGAAGTCCTCGGTGAAGCAAACCAGCTCCTTTGTGCAGGTCCCGGTAAAGGCGAGCGGTAAGAACGCAAGGAGGACATTTCGCTTTCCGCGAAAGGACGAAAGTGATACATCACTTCCGGACGTCGAAGGCACCGTAAAATCGGGCGCGAGCTCGCCGACCTGCGGCGAATCTTGCAACTCTGTATTCGTCATCGTTGTAAAACTAAACGACTCCTGAGGATCGGATGGAGACTGATACAAAAGCGGTTGCTCAGAAGCTCACGGTGCGTTGCCAGTTTTGCAACACGTGGAACCGCATCGACGCGACGAAAGTCACCGCCGGGCCGAAGTGCGGAAAATGCGCCAAGCCCATCCTGCTCGAGAGGCCGATCGCGCTGGATGACGAGACCTTCACCCGCACGATTAACGAAAGCGACATCCCGGTCGCGGTGGACTTCTACGCCGACTGGTGTGGGCCGTGCCGGATGATGGCGCCTGCGGTCGATGCTCTCGCGGCGCACCTTCAAGGAAAAGCTCTCATCGGCAAGCTCAACACGGATCACTCGGCCCGGATCGCGTCCGGATTCAACATTCGCGGCATCCCGACAACTATCGTATTCGTGAGCGGAAAGGAAGTCGCACGGCAATCAGGTGCCATCCCCCTCGAGGGCCTCAAACAACTCGTCGCAAAGGCGGGCGTCGCCGTCTGAGTCGAGCGCCTGATATCAACCCGCTAGAGAGGCGGACCCTTCAGCACCTTTTCGACGGCATTCGCCAGCTCCTGACCCGAAAAAGGCTTGTTCAGGAAGTTTGCTCCGCCCGGTACCCCGGTTCGCGCATCCTGATCAGCGTACCCCGAAATGAAGAGCGCGCGCAATCCGGGCCGAGTTGGCGCCAGACGCTCAACGACCTCACGCCCGCGAAGTCCCGGCATGTACATGTCCGTTATCACCAGATCGATCTTGCCGGGATGCTCCTCGGCGATTCGTAGCGCCGCCTCTCCGTTCTCCGCCTCGAGAACATTGTAGCGCGCACGGCGCAGAATCTTCAGCACGATCGTACGAACGGATTGTTCGTCGTCCACGAGAAGGATCGTTTCTTTCAGTCCGGGCTCGGACGCAGTCATCGTTGGAATGCTTTGGCCGGTTTGGGGAAGCGTTCAAGCTACCCACGCGACGAGCATTATTGCTAGACAGCTGTTCAAGACAATTACCAAACGCGATCGGTCTTGAGGTTACCGACCTCCTTTGCGCGGTCGATCGTTGCTGTTGCGTGCCGTCGCGTGTTTGTCGCGGGGCGATCTCCTTTGTTCCTGTCGACCCACCCAATGGTGTTGCTAACCCATCAACTTGTTGAACGGCAACGACACGCTACCTGGTATCTCCCAGGGCGCTTCTCATGTCGCGCGACGTCTTGCACTCTGCTGGCTTCCCCATTCGGTGTTGCAGGTTTGCCACACTTTTGTTGCAAGCCGGTTTCGGTTGGGTTCACCTGCTGAGCTTAAACATACGTTAGGCCTGATTGCCGGCCCTTAACATCGCCGACACCAATTTGTGACCATCTGGAAGTGTCCCAAACCTCCTATTGCTGAACAAAACAGTTTCGCTACGTTGTGTCGCTCACATCACGTAGTTTCGCGCAGCACCTTTGTCCACATTGCACAACACACCGGGATTGAAATGACTAGCGCCCTGGCCAGAAAAGACTTCCGCGCAGCCTCCGATTCGTCACCCTACAATCCTGTAACCGAAAAAATGCGAGCCCTGATCGTCGACGACGATCGAACCCTCCGCGAAGGCTGCGCGAGCGTTCTCCGTAGCGAAGGATTCGTCGTGGACGTTACCGCGCGCGGCGACGAGGCCATTGAGATGGTTCGGCGCTCCAGATACGACATCATGTTCGTCGATGTCTATATGACGCCGGTTTCGGGAATCGATGTACTGAAAGCCGTGGTGGCGACAGCGCCGAACACCCTGGTCGTTCTGATGACCGGTAATCCAAGCGTAGACTCGAGCATCGAAGCAATGCAAATCGGCGCCTGGGACTACCTGTCGAAGCCGTACTCCGGCACCCAGCTTCAGCTTCTCCTTGGGCGCGCGGCTCATACTGTATCGACCCGGCGTCAATCCGAGGCGCCCCTTGCCGAAGTGCAAGACGGCGGCGCCGGAAGCCTCCTTGTAGGAACCTCGGCGGCCTTCCGCCGTGCGACTGAGCTTGCCAAAAGAGCGGCGCCGACGAACGCCGCAGTCATGATCGTTGGAGAAACCGGCACGGGCAAAGAAGTTCTCGCCCAGTACATTCACCAGCACAGCCGCCGTTCCAGACGCCGGATTGTTCCGATCAATTGCGCCGCAATCCCCGAACAGCTGCTCGAATCCGAGATGTTCGGGCACCGCAAAGGAGCCTTCACGGGGGCGGATCGCGAAAAGATGGGGCTACTTGAGCTGGCTGACGGGGGAACCCTTTTCCTCGACGAGCTGAGCGAGATGTCGATGTCGCTACAGGCAAAGATGCTTCGCGTTCTTCAGGATGGAATTGTCCGTCGCGTCGGTAGCGAACAAGAGGATGCAGTCGTGGATGTTCGATTCGTATCTGCCACGAACAGGGATCCACGCGAGGCCATCAGAAGCAAGCAGCTACGCGAGGATCTCTATTATCGTCTGAACGTTGTGCAGATAATCATTCCGCCCCTGCGCGAGCGTGCGGAAGATATCCCGCTGCTGGCCAACCACTTTCTCCGCGTTTTCTGGGCACGACACCGGTCAGCGAAGGACGCCATCCCGGAGTTCAGCGAGGAGACGCTCGATTTTCTCGTATCTCGGCCGTGGCGTGGCAACGTCCGCGAGCTCCAGAATTTCGTGGAGCATGTGACGATCCTCGCGCAGCCAGGCTCGAAGATCCAGATCCACCAGCTTCCGCTGGATCAGGAGGTCGACCTTGGCTCTGCAATCACAGGGTTGCCTTCCTTCCCTTCGAGCGACGCGTACCATGTCGCGAAAGAGCAGGTGCTCGCGAGTTTTGAGAAGACGTACGTCACCCGCCTCGTCGCGCGGGCGTCGGGCAACATGTCGCGCGCCGCGCGGCTCGCAAGCGTCGATCGGACGACTCTCTACCGTCTCCTCGAGCGCCATGGATTTCGAAGAGATCTCGCAGAGCCTGCGTCGCTCGGGATGCCTGCCGACATGTCCAGCATGGATGACGCACCAGCCTTTTCAGGGTCTGGGGGTCTGACATCTGAGTAAAGTCGAAAGACGGGACGTCGGCAAACAGGGGAGTTTCTGAGGCGATGTCCGGCCTGATCCGCCGCTGATCCTGTGGGACATTCCCACTACGACGTTGCGTACTCGCAACACTTCAGGCGGTTGCTTTCTTGTAAGTCTTTGCAGGCGAATGAGTTCACTATGGGCAATGATTTGCGTCAATGCGTCGCGCACGACCTCTCCACGCAAGATTGATCAAAGCCTTCCGAGCTCCCTCGTTTCTCTTACGCCATAGACAATGTCTGTCCGTCTCAACCAGTCGATCCAGTCTGGAAATGTAGAGCTTGTACCCTATGGCGCGCCTCCAGGCGCTTGGGGCTCTAGTGGGGACTCCGCCAGTTCCGAGACGCAGGGAGTTCCTTGGTCACGGTACATCGAGGCGTTCAAAAGACACGCTCTCCTCATATTGGCGATCACGGCGACAGGCTCCGCAATTGGGCTCCTCGCCGCTCGAAGAGTTCAGCCAAGCTACGATGTCCAATCGACCGTATGGATTGCCTCTGGAGTTTCACCACAGAGCGGACCAATTCGGCCGCAACAGCTTCTCCCCGCGACTTCATGGGTTGAGTTGTTGCGCAGCTACGCGATCATCGATCCCGTCGTGCATAAGCTCCGGTTGAATGTCTTTTATAAACAGCCTTCCGACTCGATCTTTTTTGCCGGCTTCGAATCGTTAGCGAACCTTCACCCGGGTGCTTATCTCCTAAAAGGCGAGGCAGGCGGGCGATACGTGCTGTCGACCGCGAAAGGCGCCCCCATAGAGAGGGGTGCGGCCGGCGACTCCATCGGCCGTAAGTTGGGGTTTGGCTGGGCGCCAAATGCGCGTCTACTGACCCCCGGCATGGTTTTGCCATTCTGGATCTCCACGCCGAGAAGTACCTCGGTTGCTCTGCTCTCCTCACTTCGTAGCACTCTGCCCGACGACGGTCAGTTCCTGACAATTACGTTGAGCGGATCTGATCCGAATCGCGCTGCGAACACGTTGAACGCGTGGGTTGAACAATTCGTCGAGTCATCGGGAGATCTGAAAAAGCGCCACCTGCTCGAGTTCAAGAAAATCCTGAACGATCAACTTGGCTCGGCTGAGAGCCAGCTCCGCGACGCCGAGGTCCAGCTGGAGCGTTTCCGCGTCAGCACCATCACGTTGCCCTCCGGTGGGCCAGTTGGCGCAGCTGCGCAGACATCGGATGGCTCGATCGCCGGTTATTTCCAGCAGAAGAGTACTCTCAGCGAAGTGGAGTATGAACGCTCCTCCCTCGAGCAGATGCTCGCCAACGCCAAAGGAGGTCCGCTCAACCCCCAGGCATTGCTGATGTTGCCTTCCGTCCTGACCAACACGCCTCAACTCCGCGCCGCGCTCGAAGAACTTTCTTCGCGTCAGGCCGCACTTCGGACGGAGCAGCAATTCCTCACGGACGCCAATCCCCGGATCAAGCAGTTGAGCGAGACGATCCGAGTGCTTCAGTACGAAACCATTCCGCAGATCGTTCAGAACGTTGTCCAGACACTCCGGACGAGAGAGAGTGATCTCGGCGCACGCCTAGCGGCTCAGTCGACGGAATTGAAAGGAATCCCCTCACGCACGATCGAGGAGATGCGGCTCGCCCGGCAGGTGACGGCGAGTGAGGCTCTTTACGGCGTTCTGAAAGGGCGGTTTGAGGAAGTGTCGCTTGCCGAAGCCCAAACGACCCCGGATCTGAGTGTCCTCGATTTCGCCGTACCACCCACCCGTCCTAACTCGAACGATGCTCCGCGGCTTTTGCTCTTGGCAGTGCTCGCCAGTTTCGGGATTGCAGTCGCAATAGCGCTTCTTCACGATCGCCTGGATCGCCGCTTCCGCTATCCAGAGCAGGCCACGAATGAACTCGGACTGACGATTGCCGGCACCGTTCCGCGACTAAGCGCCAATCGCAGTGGAAAATTCCAAATTGATCTGATGTCGCAAGTCGTAGAGTCCTTTCGAACGCTTCGATTAGCGATACGGTACGACTTCCCCGCGAAGGGCCCGGTTGTACTTGCGATATCGAGTCCGAGCAAGGATGATGGCAAGTCGCTGGTCTCTTCCAATCTGGCGCTGGCGTTCGCGAGCGCGGGTAATAAAACCCTCCTGATTGACGGTGACCTCAGATGCGGCACGTTACACAGCACGTTCGACATGAAGGTGACACCGGGACTCGTAGAGTATCTCACCAACGGCACAGGTGTCGATGACGTTGTTAGATCAACGTCAACTCAGAATCTGTTTCTGTTGCCTCGGGGAACGCGCGCGAACAACGCACCCGAGCTGCTCGTGTCCGAAAAAATGAGCGCTCTCGTAGAAATGGCTCGGCAAAGGTTCGACGTGGTGATCATAGATTCGCCACCGTTCATTGCCGGGGTCGATGCATATGCCCTCGGCGCCGTTGCGGGGAGTATTCTCATCGTGCTTCGTCAGGGTGTCTCTGACCGAAAGCTCGCAGCCGCCAAGTTGACGATACTGGATCGCCTACCAATCCGTATTCTGGGGGCCGTGATCAACGGCATTCCTGGCGGCGGCATGTACCGGTACTACGGAACTGACTACTCCCAGGATGGTTCGCCAAAAAGCCCTGTGGGAAGTCTTGCTACCCCAAGAGGTCTCGTTGTCGGAGCCTAGACTGCAATCAGCAGACGGCCTGGCAAGTTATAAGGCCTCTCCTCTACCCGAGAGCACCATGCGACTTTCAGCACGCGTTCCCAGCTTAGCATCCACGTCCCCTCGTTGGGCCAGAGCTTGGCCCATCGTCGTGATGGTTCTGACCTTACTTGGAGCGACCAGCCGCGAAAGCAAGGCCCAATCGGCGTCCGGTCCTCTGGTCTCGCGCGCAGAGCTGACTGCCGCTGCCTCTCGCGCCGAAGCCGCCGCGATGACTGGCGATCCAGCCCAGCGCGCCCAGAACGCGACGCTGGCTGCTGCTATCCGCCAGCGCCTTCGCGACGGGGATCTGCAGGTCGGTGATCGTGTCGTCGTCACAATCGTTTCCGATTCGGTGCGCCGGGATACCGTTGCAGTTCGCTCCGAGCGTTCGCTCGAACTTCCCGGCATGATTGCAGTCTCGGTCGCGGGCGTTCTTCGCTCGGAATTACAGCAGCGCGTCTCCACCGAAGTGCTGAAATACGTAAAAGCGCAGCGCATCGAAGTCACCCCCCTCATTCGCGTCGGAGTAATGGGCGCGGTCGCCCGACCCGGATACTTTGCGTTTGCGTCTGACATTCCCATCACGGATGCGATAATGGGTGCCGGTGGCCCTACGGGCACAGCGGACGTCGGACGCTCGATCGTGCGACGACAGAATCAGGAATTCCGTTCGCCCGGTGAAACCAGCAAGGCAATCTCGAGTGGATTGACGCTGGATCAGTTCGGGCTTTCGGCAGGCGACGAGCTGGTCATCGGGCAACGGCGGGACTTGGCGCCCTCGGCCATAATCGGGATGACAGGCGCGATGGCCAGCATCGTTGCCGTGTTCCTCACGCTGCACCACCGCTAGCTGCAATTGTCTCGCGAACCGAAGGACCGACCTTTGCGTTGCCCAACCGTATTCCGAGCATGATGCCCGGTGCTGGTCCGGCGGAATTGACCTCGCTGGATTCGCCAGAATCGAGTGCGATCCTGCGTCGTGCGGAGACGCTTGAAACCGTGCGTCCTATTCTCGTCGTCCGAGAGCCGGCAACGAGGAGAGCAGCGCCCTCGGAGCCGGTGCTTCCCCGGTCTCGATCAGAGAGTCTCGGGCGCGTGATCAACATTACCATTGCGTCGATCGGGCTCGTTCTGGCTTCGCCTATCATGCTACTCTTTGCGTTTCTGGTGAAGCTCACTTCGCCCGGCCCGATCTTCTACACACAGGCGCGTGTCGGTCTCGATCGACGCCGCAGCACAAGAAGGCCGGGGGTTTACGACCGTCGGACGCGCGATTTGGGTGGCAGGCCTTTCATGATTCTGAAGTTTCGCACTATGCAGATCGGCGCCGAAAAAAACGGCGCTGTGTGGGCCGCAAAAAGAGACGCCCGTGTAACGACGGTTGGGCGCCTGATGCGGAAATACCGCGTCGACGAGCTTCCCCAGCTTGTCAATGTGATTCGCGGTGAGATGAATATCGTCGGGCCCCGTCCCGAGCGGCCGAGCATTTTCTCCCGCCTTTGCGACGATATCGCAGAGTACCCACTGCGTCAGCGTGCCCGGCCTGGAATCACGGGTTGGGCACAGGTCAACCAGGCGTACGACACGAGCGTCGACGATGTACGGTCCAAGGTGCGCTACGACCTCGAATACCTCGAGCGTCAGGGAGTGGCGGAAGATCTCATGATCATGGCTCGAACCGTACCTGTAATGATATTCCGCAAAGGTGGTTGGTAGAACCGAGCCGGCCGGATATCAAATCCTCGGTGGTCGATAAACCCGAAACCGCCCGGAAATCAAATCCTCGGTGGTTGGTTAAACTCCGACGGCCTGGATATCAAATCCTCCGCGGCACTGGAGGCCATATCTCATGCCCTACCTCGGAGTAAGCCTGTGTGGTCGCGTCCGGAGAAACGTCGCCGAACACGTCGCGAAGAATCCAGCCCAGGCATAGGGCCACTCCAGCCACGATCTCTACCAATGTGTGCAAAGGAGCAGACAAGAGAGCGAAGCCCAACCCCCGCGTGCTCGCGTAAAAGCGATGTACCGGAAGATTGGTCAGGACCAGAACCAGTAACGCAACTCCGCCCTTTGCGCTCGGGTGCGGGGACGGGACGAACGCCGCCGCGAGCATCAGGGTTGCGAGGAGCGCAACTGCGGGTGTCAGCGCGCGGCTCAGAGTGAAGACAACATCACTCGGCGCGACAGCACTCATGCGCGAGTAGCCAAGCGACCGTGCGAGAAGCCGGCTCCGAACCCACACCTCCCGAAAAACGGAAACGAGATCCCATCGCTTGAGATGGGTGACTTTCAGTTCGGAGCTCAATAGTACCCCGCGTCCTGTTCCCAGCAGGCGTTCTCCAAGCTCGACGTTCTCGAGACATGCGGTGGCAAAGCGCCATTCGTCGTACATTCCCGCGGCGATGAATGCCTGGCGTCGCACGGCTCCGCATCCTGGTGCGAACTGAGCACTTATCGAGGTATGGCGCTGTTCGCCGAAACGAAGGAGCAGGTTCCAGTACTGGGAGACAAAGTTCTGGGCACCCGAGGTATCGGCATGCGAAGCGGAAACGGCATCGATTTCCGGCCGCTCATTGAGTATTTGCAGCATGCGGAGCAGCGTTTCTCGGCGCACGAGGACGTCGGGGTCCACAAACACCAGCACCGGTGCGACCGCCAGCTCCACGCCTCGGTTGCGCGCGTAGGCCGGTCCGGATTGCCGCCCAGTTAGCTTCACGACTGTGTCAGCATATCGCGCAGCGATTGCCACCGACCCATCGGTACTGGCATCATCTACAACGATGACTTCGTACGCGTCGCGGGGAAGGTCACTCGAGCGAATTGCGGCAAGGACCTCACTCAGAGTGGCTGAGGAATTATGGGCAGAAACAACGACTGAGAGGCGAAGGCTCTCCACGGTTAGAGGAAGACCCTCGCGCGATCTTATGCTCTCGGGTTTCAGGCTTTTCATGCTCACACCGGAGTTCCGCAGAGAAGCGTCACGATGTCACCCGGAGCCTGCCTCATGGCAAGCTCGCGAAGATCCTCGATACTAGTTCCTGCCGGAGCCTCGAGAACCTGCAGGTCCGGGACTTGTCGCTGAAGAGCAATGATGCTGGTCGACTGTCCCGCACAGGCGAGAATGACATCCATCTCATGGTCGTCCCCTTGGCCGAGCAGCCGCCGGGCAACCAGGTCGGGGGAAACGACGTGATTCTCCGCTAGTACCACGATGAGGGATTTCCGAGGCGTGCGTCGCGGCCCGACCCGACCTTGGCGATTTGCGGTAAGGGACATAAGTCGGTCGTTTGAGGAGCCAGCCAGATGCTGGAAAGCATCGCCAACCACCCGAGCCGGAGCGGAATACGTGTCCTCAACAAGGGCGACTTCGACTTCTGCGCGGGACATAACCAGCACCTCGTAAGAAGCCAACAGGTAGGCGGCGTTTTTCGAATCGGTGATTTCGTGTTCGCTCAACTTGCGACACGGCATCGCCTTAATGGTGATCGAGGCAAGACGCATACTTCTGTGTCATGTATGTAACTTGTTGTTACGACAGGACTTATGGACGAACCCCGGAGCAATGCTGCGCGAGGCGCGCTACGATTGCGTGGCGTGGTCTCTACACGCTGAGAGCCACCTCAACCCGCCAGTTCTATCCCTCGATTCTGCGAGTTGGGTCTCGGAGTGGGGTCCCAGATTGCCATTTGCGTTTGTCGCAACGCTTCCCACCAGGCAAGAAATCCGGCCGAAAAGACGGCGACAACGAATCCAGCAAGGGCGACGGGTTTGACTGGTGTAGAATCGCGCTGCCTGATGCCGACAACTCCAGCAACCAAGCCAGCCGACAGGACCGCGAGAATCACGCGCGCGCCTGAGCTCTCGAGCGCAACGAGAGCGAGAGCCACATAGGCGAGTGGAACAAGGAGGTAGGGCAGCCACCGAAGTAGCTTGTGACTGATCAGCATGAGGGCGAACCCTCCATATCGGAGGGGATTCATCAGCGAACGATGGTAAAACAGGGTGCTGAGACCGCGCGCCATAGTTCGAACTTTGCGTCTGAGTTCGGTCCGAATCTGTGCTGACCGCGGCACGAGGCAAATCGCCTCCGGAACACTGACTGACCGGTATCCTTGTTTGCGCGCCACGAGCGCGGCCGCGAAGTCCCAGCTCAAGCCCGGCGGCAACGGCTTGCCGTGAACATGTCGGCGGCTTCCATAGAAACAGCCGCTGGCGCCGACGATCGAGCCGACCCGTGTCTCCAGGTCACGAACCCACATTTCATAGCCGACGTAGCCGGACTCGGCTATAGTCCCCTGATTGCCCGCGGCTCCCACACTGACGTCGCGACCGGATGCAACACCAATGGTGGGGTCGTCAAAAACGCGGACGAGTTTCTTGAGGGATCCAGCGGGAACGATGATCGTCGAATCGACATTGACCAGGATTTCTCCCCTCGATGACGCGAGCGCGGCGTTCTCGGCCGTTGTTTTCCCACGCCGCTCGGGCAGACGGAGCAGCTCGACGCCACGGTCGGTGAACCTTCGTGCCACATCGTCCGTTCCATCTGTGGACGCGTCGGAGACAACCAGTATCTGGAGCCTATCGCGAGGATAGTCCAGCTCGAGCAAAGACTCCAAAGTTGCGGTGATGCTCGTAACCGCATTATAGACAGGCAGGGTAATTGTGACTGATGGCCACGGTGCCGAATGCCGAACTGAGCCCTGTCTTGGTCGAATACTGGCGACGATCCAAAGGATCAGCGGGTAGCCAAAATAGGCGTAGAGCCCGATGATGAGGGGAGCAGCCGCGAAGATAGCGGCAATTGAGAGCATCCTGGCGGGGTCGGAAGAAGTTGACGTGAGATACGGGGCTGCTCAGTTCGTTTCCCAAGCCCTTATGAGCAGAGTGGCGAGCAAGGGCGCCAGATTGCGCGCCCTGCCCGAAGACCAGGAAGGCATTGGACGTGCCGGGTCGCCTGCGCTATTAGCCCGTTACAGCGCCCTTCGGCTGCCACGAATCGCCCTCAAATGCGGTCGGGCGGCACCAGTTTGTTGCAAATGCACCACGCTCACCTGGGGCTGCGCCTGGAATGGGATTGTTGAAAGCGCTAGTTTCGCGACCCGCGCACACGGATAGTCGCGTCATCCTCCAGCCCGATTGTCAGTCGATGCGCACGCGACTTCGTACACAGATCGCACTGCGCCCAGCCACGACTCCAAGCTGAATGAGTTGAGCAATCGCTCCCGGGCGCGCATGCTGCGGTCAGCCGCGGGCAACGGTTCGCGCGTAAGCTCCGAAAGAGCTTGGGCGATCATGCTTGGCTGTTCCGCCTGGACAAGGATGGCCTCTGAAGAGCTGACGATATCCGGCACACCGCCAACTCGCGTGGCAACGATCGGGACGCCAGCATTCATCGCTTCGAGCAGAGTGATCGGCGCGCCCTCGGTGCGCGAACTGAGCACGAACGCATCGAAGGCGGGAAGCAGTGATCCGGCATTTGCGATGGCTCCGTGCCACGTGATACGGCCGCTGACTCGCAGCGTCGCGCCTTGCCTTTGCAGATTAACAAGCTCATTTCCCTCCCCGATAATGGACAGCTGCCATTTCGGATCGGACTCGGCGAGGGCGTCCAGCATCACGTCTGCACCTTTCTCCCTCGACAAGCGGCCGACCCAGCCGACGACTAGCGCATCGGTCCCTATGCCGAGTCTTTGGCGCGCTGCACCTCGCGTAACAACATCGGCAAGTGCCGCAAACCCGTTAGGGATGCAGTGAATTTTATGACGTGGAATCCCGGCTTCAGCGAGACGCTGGACCAGCGGGGCGGATACAGCGATTACGGCGTCCGCGCGCCTGAGCGCGAAACACTGAACTCGCTCGTACAGCCGATTGCGTATTCCGCCACCGGTGAACCCGTGCACAGTGCTGACGTTTGGCACGTTATGCGCCCGAGCAACTGCTCCTCCGATCACATCAGCGCGATATCCGTGTGTGTGAACAACACCGGGTCGAAGCCGCGCGACGAGCGCTTTAAGCGAGCGATATTCCCGGAAATAGCCGCGTGCCCCCACCACTATACGGGTGACCGGCACCCCAAGCGTCTCCAGCTGACCGATGAAGGGGTGGCTTTCTGCTGTGCCCGGTTCAACGACTGCTGCGACGTGCACCGAGTTCGCCAACTGTCCCACCGACATCATCGTGACTACGCGCTCGAGCCCACCTTCCCGCATTGGTGCGAGAACGTGAAGAACGCTCGGCCTCTCGTTCGCAGGCGGTTCAGTTTTCGTAGTGGCAGAGCCTCGCACTCAGAATTGTCAAGACAATCGCGGATCGTCGATGGCGCAGCCCTTCCATGCAGTCGAATTTGTTTTTGAGGTGCCTTCACCACTTTTCTCAAGTCGTGGCACTAATTGCGCGTTGCAGTTTAATAGCATTGTGGGACTACTGTTTCCAACCCTTTCTGCTTTAATTCCAGCAGTTCGCGGTACTCGGAAAATGAGTAACCACGAAAAGAGAGGCGTCGGCTCCGTTCAGTAACATTTGAATCACGGGCGTCTGGCACACAGTTCGCCAAAGCGTGTGCCAGGGGAACCGCGACGCGTTGGCCCGCAGATGGGCCCTGGAGCAGTTAAACCTTGTGGTCGTGACCCTTCGCTAGGAAAGATCGTCGCCCATGAGAAGAAATAATAGCTCACCATCCGTGGTGGGCACGTCAATCGCTAGTACAGATTTTGTACGGCAGGATCGCAAGCCTCTCTGGAGGTGTGCGACAAAGGCAAAACCGGCGAAAGCCGGCGACGCAAAGCCACGAGGCTAAAGCGCGTTCTCTCGCGCGCCAGGCCAGTCGAGCCGCCGAAACACACTACCAAGGAGGACGCGTGTCAAAGCGTGCTTTAATCCTGGCGGTGACCGGCTTCGTAGTCAGTGTCGCTGCGTGCTCTTCATATGATGGCACAGGGGTCATCGATGCCAATAGGACTCGGGCCCATGTTGTGTCCGTATCAGTCACCCTGCCCTCCTCGCTAACGGCCGGCCAAAAGACCCGCGGTGTGGCGACAGTAAAAGCCGCGAACGGAACGATACTTACAGACCGTCCCGTCACCTGGTTCACGTCGAGCGGCTCTGTCGCGAGCGTGACCGACTCCGGCATGATTTCAGCTGTCGCCCCTGGCACTGCTGTCGTGAGCGCCGTGAGCGAAGGTGTCTCCGGTCAGGCGACGATGGCGGTACTTCCGCCCCCGCCGGCCCCCGTCGCTACCGTCGCCGTCGCTGTTACCCCCTCGGCTGTCGTCGTCGGACAGACTGCGATTGCAACAGTAACGTTGGCCGACTCGAGTGGAAATCTGCTCTCCGGCCGAGTGGTCACCTGGTCCAGTTCGAACA
>Ga0193724_1000093_pt1 | contig 20681 bp, 14 predicted proteins | sample H2a1metaG_FD_146005 | JGI IMG/M metagenome (GOLD analysis project Ga0193724, IMG submission 146005) | Soil microbial communities from a riparian zone of the East river system, Colorado, United States - H2a1 | ecosystem: Environmental > Terrestrial > Soil > Riparian zone | place: USA: East River... | reverse complement strand
CGCCGGCGCCCGAAGGATACATGTGGAGCCTGGCGCTACTTTATGCGGTGTTCTTCGTGGTGGTCGCCCTGCTCTATCTGCCCTGTCGCTGGTACGCGGGGAGAAAGGCGACAAATCCGGCGCCGTGGATGCGATATATCTGATTTTGAATGGACCGAGAGGCGCCGGTCAGAATCGAACTGACGAATAGCAGATTTGCAGTTTTGTGAAAACGTTTGGAATACGTTGTAGAGCTTTGCCGGAATCGCAATTTCAGAGAGAGGATTGCGCAAATCGCATCCACGCAAGAAGGGAGGTCTTGCAGAGTTTTGGAGACCTTTGCCCATCCCTGTGTCCAGATTGTGTCCACGGTCTTGTGACGGCGTGACGATTGTGACGGAGCCACCCGATACTCCGACGCAGAGAGCTTCAATCCTTTCCTATTCTTGTGGCTTCTCCGTTCTGAAAAGAGCGTCAGCCATCGTCACTACCGTCACGGTCCGTGGTAAGTTTCGACTCTCCAAAGAGTTGTGGTCGTGACTGTATACGAATCAACCGTCACCGACGATCACTGATCGTCACCTATCGACTACGGGCCGGCAGGTACTCGTTTGATGGATATTGCGGTTCTACCTTCCCAAGGCCACTACTCCGTAAAACCCGTATTGGCATCCGCACGACACCGCTCGGATTGTCTAGCTGCGTCAACCGCGCTTGACGCGAGGCGAAGCGTGTGAGTCGCCGTTGCATCTTGTAGCATTCTCTTGATTCCGTTAATTTCAACCTGCATTCTAAAGTACGACATGTGAGAGGATAGAGCTCTCGCACGGAAATGCGAGGTGTGGGTGAGATGCCCCGTGGGCGCGATGCCCTGACACCCGCTTTTCGAGACACGACGCTCGGGATGAGCGGACGTTACTGACCCAGCATGCGGCGGTCGTTCGCTCTTTTTTTATTCTCCTCCCGAGGTGTCTGTGCCCAACTCAAAACGGAATTTGACCAGCCGCAGAACCGAGCAACCAACGCCCGTTGCTCGGGTTTGGCGAGCGCGCGACGCCGCCGCGTACGTCGGCGAAGGCTTGGCCAATTTCTACAAGCTTGTCGCCGCCGGCTTCATCCCGTCCTTCCGCCAAGGTAAGCGAAGCCTGCGCTTTGATCGCGTAGCGTTGGACGCGTGGCTTGACTCCAAGGACACTCCTTCAAAGCGCGATGTCATCGCCGATTGATAGGGTCTTAGCGCTTCTCCCGAGCGCTCGACGCAAGGGCCATGAATGGATGGCACTTTGCCCGGCACACGATGACCATAACCCATCTCTCTCTGTCGGCGAAGGCCGCGACGGTCGGAGGCGATTGATCGAGCAATTGAGCGTTACAATCGAAAGCACGGTGTGACGTCTACGTCAGCATTGTCTGAATCCGTCGGAGTTGTAAGGGTGCCGTTCCGAGGCTGGGTCAGCTAGTGACTGACGAAGCAAGCCTGCGCAGCAAGCCATTCTCCTGGAAACAGCGCCGTCAGTTCGTTCACGGAAAATGGAAGCAGCCATTCATCTATGTCGAATGGCTAGCTGAGACAGCAGTCTTCTGGCTGAAGCGGTCGGCTTTCATCGAACTCGTTGGAATAGTCGCCGGTCTGTCTATGATTGTTGCTGCTTGGCAGTACGTTGGCGGGGCAGACGATAGGAAGAAAGCAAGGGAGTACCAAGCGTGGCAGGTCATAAACCTGTCGCACGGAATTGGAGGGAGTGGCGGTCGAATCGTTGCACTCCGAGACCTTCTTATGGACGATGTTGATCTATCTGGAGTTGATATCCAACACACAAAGTCCGGCACGCGGCCGTTTTCTTAGGGCGGCAGCCGCCATCGCCGGCGATGATTTGGCTTCCGGTATCGCTCGCCGACCTAGTCATAGCTTGAAAATCTAAGATCCTCGTGGCCCGAATATCGAATCCTGGCCGCAGCGAGATCTTAAGAGGCCTTAATCGTTTGCGCCGGGGTTAGGCGCCCGGAGTCCGGCGGACCGGTTGGGCGGTGAATAGCAAATATTGCGACGAGTCTTGCCGCGTTGGCAGAGTCAGGGGCAGTATCCTGTGCAGGTGAATAGAGAGTTAGGCCCCATTGACAGAGGTTGCGAGGAGCTTGTTTGCTGCGATGACCAAGAGACTAGCATCGACCTTTCTAACCTTCCTCGGACTTCTCGCGCTGATGGTCCACACCGCGGTCGCGCAGCGCCCGCCCAAGGTCCTCGACGTCCGATCGTTCGGCGCGAAAGGAGACAGCGCGTTGCTCGACACCGATGCGATCAATCGCGCCATCGAGGCCGCGGCTGCGGCGGGCGGTGGCACCGTGTACTTCGGGCCGGGTATTTACTCCTCGTTCTCCATCCATCTCCGGAGCAATGTCTCACTCTACCTCGAGCGCGGAGCCACCCTGCTCGCGGCCTCTCCCGGTGACCGGCCCGCCGGGGGCTACGACGCCGCCGAACCCGGGCCGAATGTCTTTCAGGACTACGGACACAGCCACTGGCACAACAGCCTGCTCTGGGGCGAGAACGTGCATGACATCTCGATCCTCGGCGGCGGCCGGATCGACGGGAATGGCCTGGACCGCAACATCGTCCGCGACAGCCCACGCATGGGCAACAAGGCGATCGCGCTCCGTAACGCCCGCAACGTGGTGCTTCGCGATTTCACCATCTACCGAGGCGGGCACTTCGGCGTCCTCGCCACCGGTGTGGACAACCTCACCGTCGACAACCTAGTCATCGACACCAACCGCGACGGCATCGACGTGGACGCCTGCCGCAACGTCCGCATCGCGAACACGAGTGTCAACTCGCCCGCCGATGACGCCATCGTCCTCAAGGCGTCGTACGCGCTCAACGAAGCGCGGGCCACGGAAGACGTCGTCATCACCAATAGCATCGTCACCGGATTCGATGTCGGCTCCGTTCTCGACGGCACGTATCGGCCGTTCACGGAAGGCTCCGCGAACGGCGACGGCCCTACCGGCCGAGTGAAGATCGGCACCGAGTCGAATGGCGCATTTCGCAACATCACTATCTCCAACATCGTGTTCGACATCACAATGCGTCACGTGTCGACATCGCCTATCTTCATGCGACTGGGCGCCCGAATGCGCGGCCCGGCGGGCGCGCCGGTCGGGAGCTTCAAGCGCGTCACCGTGAGCAACGTGGTGGCCTGGGATGTGGACCCGCGCTACGCCGCCAGCATTACGGGCATCCCCGGCCACGACATCGAAGACGTGCGCCTCAGCAACATCCGCCTCTACTATCGTGGCGGTCTGACTCCGGAGCACTTCGCCACGCAACCGGCCGATATGGTGAACTCGCGTGTCCCGAGAGACAGTGTGCCTCGGGCGCCCTACGCCGTTCCGGAGCGGGAGACGGTGTATCCCGAGCCGAGCGCGCTCGGGATATTGCCGGCGTACGGCTTCTACCTGCGCCACGTCAACGGGATCGTCATGGACGGAGTGGAAGTGAGCTTCCAGCAGGAGGATCGTCGGCCGGCGTTCGTGCTTGACGACGTCCGGGATGCAGAGTTTCGCGGGATGCGGGCGCAGAAGGCTCAGGGCGTTCCAACCTTCGTGCTGATTAACGTCGACGGATTTCGGACGCGAAACTCGGCGCCAGTGGCGGATATGACGCTGGGAAAGGTGGTGAGACGGGAGTATTGAGCCGCAGGAGTCAACGCATCCGGCGCAGGGCGTGGCACCAACCGCGACCGCTGCACGCTACCGTGACCATCTGCGTCCGGCGTGCCGCGGCCCAAGGTCTCGAATTACCGGCGAGTCGAGCGGCGCCTAACATGGCATGTCATCGGAGAGAAATCCGATTGCTGCGGTGTGGGTGCCCCGTGGGTGCCGCAGCAAGAAGCGCCTGCTTGATCTCAGCAGGCGCTTCGCTCTAACTACTTGCACCAAAAAGTCTTACAAAATCGGGACGGGGGGATTTGAACCCGCGACCCCCTGAACCCCATTCAGGTGCGACAGGGTTCGCCGCAGACGTGGGGCATCGATTTCCGATCGGCATCGTCACTCACTAGGCTGGTCCAGCACGATACCGTCACCGGCGGCGAGCCCTCCCTGATGATCCGATTCCGCTCCGGCCTGTGTCCATTTTCGTGTCCAAGTAGAGAGGATGCAGTTCGACGAAAACGGCTAAGTCGTTGTCCTACAAAGAGGCGCCGGTCAGAATCGAACTGACGAATAGCAGATTTGCAGTCTGCCGCCTTACCACTTGGCCACGGCGCCGTCCGACAAACTTATCGGGTCCAGAGCCCCCAGAGCAAACGCGCCGCGAATACTCCTAGCGCGAGTCCGGCTGCGAGTATCACCAGCAGGGCGATCAGCGCGAGTATTATCCCACGGGCCGCGCCCCGCTTCGCGCGAACTGCCGCGTCATGCGCGCCGAGATGGTGCTCCAGCAATGCTACGTTCATGAGATTCGATTTCCACATGGCGTCGAAGACATCGCCAGCCGCCGGAATCGACCCGAGCAATGTGTCGATGCCGACATTCACCAGCATCCTTGCAAGCGTTAACGGGGGCACCTCCGCGCGCGCGGCCTCGAGAACGATGTAGCCCGAGAGAATGGCGCCAAGCACGTCGCCAACCCCGGGGATCAATCCAATGATTGCATCGAAACCGAACTTGAAGCGCGTTCCCGGGATCGAGATGGAATTATCGAGCAGCTTGGCCAGCACGCGGACGCGCCTGATACGGCTCGGTACGTCATCTCCGAAAATGCCCGGCTTCTCGGGAACAACGATTCGCGATTGAGTCCTGCTCACCGCGACACTTTCGCATCGAGCGCCGACATCCGCGTCGGTCCCGGATAAGGCTGGTCGCCCTTGATCGCACCCCACAGGATCCGGTTGAACAGATCGTCGTCCGACAAGTCCTCCTTTTCCAGTCTCAGCTTCTTCGACGCTTCGGCCAGCGCCGTGCGCGGTGGGTTTTTCTGATCCAGCGGCACGCTCGACACCAGATGCGTGTACGGCGTCAGATCCGGTGTTGCTTCCCAGATCTCACGCAGGGGTCGGCCGAAATGGTCGAACTGCGACATCGGTCCTAGTCCCAGAATGTCCTCGATCGTCGCCACGACATCCGTCGTATTCGCAAATCGATGGAAGACTTTCCCACGGTTGTACGCGGAGATCACCAGTAGCGGTGAACGGTGCGAGTCGACGTGATCGGGACCGTCCTGCGCATCGTCCTCGAGCACGAAGACAACGGTGTTTTTCCAGTACGGACTCTTCGACAATGCCTCGATGATTCTGCCGAGCGCGAGATCGTTGTCCGCCATGTAAGCCCGCGGTGTCGGCTTGCCGGCTTGCGCCCCTGAAGTATGATCGTTCGGCAGCGTCATTATCTCGAGCGCCGGCATCTTACCGGTTCGAACGAAATCCTGAAACTCCGTGAGCCAAACGTCGGCGCGCTTCTGGTCGGGGACGTCCAGGTTCCATCCGGAATACGCGGTGTTGACATGGCCGATCAAGGCATGCTTGGTGCCCACGGTGGAGACAGGTGCGTTCCCCGCGGGCATTTCTTCCGCTTCGCTGACGAACTCCCCGTAATCCCTGTAGGTGATCCCCGCCCGTTCGGCGAGATTCCACAGATATCCGTTCGCCGCCTCCGCAACATCATCATCCGGAATGACGTTTCGATTGGTTCCCTGATAGTCGTAGGTCCTTCCCCGCGAGGAGTAGTGGGACGGTATCGTCTTTTCCGCGTAATCGGTGACGTACGCCGCCGTCGACCACTCGTGCCCGTCCGGACTCACCTCGGCGTTTACGAAAAACCTGTCGAAGATTCCGAACCGCTCAGCCAGCGCGTGATGATTCGGTGACACCGACCGCGGAAAGAAGACGAGCGATGGATCGCCATCCGCCTGCGTCAAGTCGCCGAAAACCTGGTCGTAGGTCCTGTTCTCCTTGATGATGTAGATCACGTGCTCGAACGGCGGATAACTTTTCGCCCGCTGCGCGGCATTCCATCCGTTCGCCGCTGCAACGCGGCCGGAAAAACCATCGAGATCGACACCGCTCGTGCTGACCGCCGGGACAATCGTCAGCGTACCGTTGGTCTGCCCGAGCGTATAGTCGGAACTATGGGCCGGCTGGTGCTGCCCCGTTTGCCAGTGGCCAACGTTGGGCGCGGTGCCGCGCCCCTTCCCGTTGACGACGATGAGATCGTTCCCATCCGCGGCGATCGCCGAAGGATACCAACCTACCGGAATTCGTCCGGCGAGCTCGTCATTTCCCGCAGCCGCCGAAACTCCGGAGACTAACGCCGTGAGATTGAATACGCCGACTGCATTGTTGTCGGCCTCGGCCACGAAGAGTCTCTTCCCGTCGGGAGAAAGGGCCAGAGCGTTGGGCGTGCTCCCCTCACCAGTCGCAGCTGGCGTAGCATCGTTCAAAGTGGCGACGACGCGCTGATTGCGGGTGTCGATGACGCTCACCTTGTCCGTGCTTCCCGACGCAACAAAGAGCCGCGTTCCGTCCGCGTTGAGCAACAACGCCGACGGGTGCCTTCCCACCTTGATCTCTTGCCCATTACCCAACGTGCCGTTCGCCCGCGACGGAAAAGCTGACACAGTCCAGCCATTCCATCCGGAGACATAAATGGTCCCGTCGGATCCAGTGACGACTCCATAGGGGTATCGGCCCGTCGCCAGTCGTTGCACGACGCGACGCGCGGCCAGATCCACGACCGCGAGCGAGTCACCCAGATTCTCGGCGACATACAACGTTCGCCCATCACGTGAGATCGCCATTCCAGCCGGATACCTGGTACCACTCTTCCCCTTTTCCTTGACCGCAAGCGCGATGGAATCCGAAAGTGCCGCCCGTCCATCCCGCCAATCAAAGCGATAGATCTGATCCTCGTTTCCGCCTGACACGTACAGCGATTTGCCATCTGGACTGAATGTGATTCCCAGAAATACCGCGGGAAGCGGAATTTTCTGTAGCTCGCGTCCGGACGATCTCTCTACGATCTGGATGCCCTGCTCTCTCCAGCCGTTGAGCAGCACGATCACACGACTCTTGTCGGGCGAGAGCGTCATCGCCAATGGCATCGAGCCAAGGTCGTATGAAACGCCAGCTGGATCGAGCTGGGCTCCTGTGGGTAGACGTCGTGCTCCGGCCGGATCCTGAGCAGAGATGCCAGCTTTGACTTGCGGCGATGGCGAGCCGCACGCACCCGCGACGAGCGCGAGCGCAAATAGACGGGTGAATGAATTCATCCGGGAAAAGATGGCATTGACAGCCGATTCTGCCAGTCTGATACTCCGCGAATGCGTACCACATTGGTAAAGCCTCGAATCGTTCCGGGGACAAGGAAGGACGTTCCGCTCATTCGTGCCCTCATTCTGGAGCTGGCCGAGTACGAGCGCGCACTTCCAGGTGAAGCTCCGGTTACTGAAAAGGATCTCGAGAGAACCTTGTTCGGAAAGCGGCCGGCCGCTGAAGTTTTGATCGCCTACCTGGGAAAGAAGCCCGCCGGCTTCGCACTTTTCTTTCACAACTATTCGACCTGGCTCGGAAAGCGCGGGATCTACCTCGAGGATCTTTTCGTCAGGCCGTCCGCGCGGAAACACGGCGTCGGGTTTGCTTTGTTGCAGGCAATCGCCCGCGTTGCCCTCGAGCGCGACTGCGGCCGTTTGGACTGGTCAGTGCTCACGTGGAATGAGCTTGCGATATCATTCTACAAACGGATCGGCGCAAAACACATGGATGATTGGACGACATTCCGGCTCACTGGCGACGCACTCGCGCATGTAGCCGGAGCGGAGAAATGATTTACGGCCGAAGACCTCGACAGCTGATTGTCGTATGGGGCGTATCGCTCGTATCGATCGCCCTGATCTATTGGCTCGAGTACAGCGCTCCTGCCTTGCACGAGCTGCTGTTGCCGTTTTACTGGATCATCCTTGCGCTCGCATTCTATCTCACCTGGCGATGGCTTCGCGCCCGTTCTCGCAAGGATCGGAGAGGTGGGGATCGCAGGCGCTCCGACCGGCGCGATGAGACCGACGCTACTTCGTCCTGAGAATCGATAGCGCGAACCCCGCCGGAACTACCGCACCGCGGCTCGTGACTCGGCCACCTCCAGTTGCGTTAGCCGCCACCCCAAAACGCAGGTAGGCAGCAGAGCCGTCGGCGATTGAAATTGAAGTGACACTCGCAGTGTCGAGCGCCAGCGTCGCGAGTGGCCAGGCGCCCTGGTTTACGGCTGAGACAATCGAGCGAAGGTTCCAGCTCGGGTGCATGTCCACGGGCTGCGCCCCCATAGCAAAATCGTCCGCGTAGTTGGCAACGGTCCAATCGCGAACCCATGCGCTGAGATCGGATGTCACGGATCGAGTCAGGTTGGACAAGCCGTGAACTCCAGCTGGTGGATTCGCAAGCTGAAACCACAAGTCTTTCTCTGGGCTGCCGCGTCGGTCGGCTGCATAGCGCAGGAAGGACCAGATTGCGCCACGAGTCATGATGTTGGCGTTGCTCGCGTAGGGCGAGTTGATCAGAGGACTGGTCAGGAATTCCCGAAACCGCCGGAAGTTTGCGGCACCCAAGTTGTCGAACGCAGACTGGGATGCCTGCGATGACTGTATTGCCTGGAAGTCGAGGTTCTGTCCCGGCGCGAATCCGCTCGCTCGATAGAATGCCAGCTCCTCAGCGATGTGGGCGAGACCTTCGTCGAGAAAACTGTCTTCGAAATTCGGGTTGAGATTTACGTATAGGTGACGCGAAGCATTGATGAGATGCTGGAACTCGTGCGCCAGCGTTCCGAGCGTGGTCGACTTCACGAAATCGATAGTGCGTACGTTCTGATTCACGATTCCGCCGGGGTCCGGCACCAGCAGGTAAAACATTTCCGCGAAGTTGCTTCCAGCGCAGCCTGGAAGTGATCCGGCAGCCGTGATTGGGAAGAGGTCCCTGCTGAAGAAGAACCCCCCGACGAAGAAATTCTGATTGGGCGGCGTCAGCTCGTTGACAGCGCGCGTGAAGAAAAGGATCACACGCTGATTGTTGTCGATGTCGGTCGGATCGCCGAAGTTGAGTGTATCGACCGCATATACCAGGGTATCGAACGTTGAACCGAAGGATTGAAAATCCTCCGTCGTGAAGCCGTTGGCCGAGTTCGCCGTATCGCTCACGACAATCGCCCGGTTCGTGATCGCAACGACTCGCCCCGTTCTCAGATTGGGATTGCCGCAACCCGACGACGAATTGGTGTTGAGCATGACCAGATCGCCAACCTGGGGAAGCGCCACCGACATGTTGAACCGGCCAGCGTTCTCCTGTTTCGCGGCCCGAGCCCGGGGAATCAGCGGAGTCAATTCCGTTATCGAGCGTTGTCTGAGCCCTGCCTCGAACGCGTCATCCTTTCTTGGCTGATTGGAACCGGTTGGCTGAAGTAAAGCGAACCGCGAAGGCGTAAGCCTGTTCGGCGAGACTCCGATTGTGGTCCTGCCCGTGAATATCGACAGACGAACCAGGGAACCGGAGAAGTCCGAGTAGAACGGGACCGCGATGAACTCCGCACCGGTCGGTGTCCCCTGAACGCAGAATTCCGAAGCCGCCGCGCCGGAGAGAAGCGCAACTTCACCGACTCCGAGGTTGAATGCACTCGCGCCGGACTGACAGGGCAGCGCCAGAACGATCACAGTCGCTGCTTTCGCGATGGATCCTACCGTTGCTCTTATCGTCGTCGTTTTGTCCGAAGCGCGAGCGGTGAGAATTGCTCCAGTACCGAAGTTGTCGGCCATTACGATCGATGTGTCGGCTGATTCGACCGTCGTCTGAACCAGGACCGCATTGCCGAATCTGTCGGCAGCACGCGCATTGAACCGGAATACGTCGCCGACTCCAAGGAGTTGAACGGTGTCCCGCGAAAGAATTATCTGCGTTGGGGGGCCGGCGATCGTAACCGCGGTGAATGTTATCGGCGTGAGCCCGGTCACGGTCGCCGTCGCCGTCTGAGTTCCAACGAGAGTTCCCATCGTCCAATCCGCTGTCGCCACGCCATCGGCATTGGTGGACGACGTTGACGGGTTGAGCGCGCCCGATGGAGTCGTCCACGTGACGACGATTCCGGACAGATGCTGGCCCTGAGAATCCGCCACCCTGACGCTGAGCGGTTGCCCAAGCTTGGTCCCGACTTCGATAGTGCCCTGACCGTCGCCCGACACGAGAACGAGATTCGCGGGTGGCCCGAGCTTTGGACCGGACGCATCCCCACACGCGATCATCAGAGCGACGACCGTGGTAGCAGTCAGTGCCACCATTCCAGAAGCGAACCGCATATATGCCGTGAAGGACTCCGAGAAAAGTGCTACTACTCGAGTTCTATCCCCACGGCATTAAGCTATCTGGCGGAATCGCCCTCTGCTGGCCGCCAGCTTCTCCGAATCTGCGCTTCGGTCTTTTCGCTCCCGCCCTTTGCCACGTCGCCGACGTCGGTGATGTCGGTGATGTCGGATACCTTCTCGACGAAGATCTGCGTCAGCTCATCGACTCGGTCCCGGACCATTGCGTCGCCGGCGCGGGAGAGGGTAGCAGCTCGATGTGTGACGTCATCAATCGCGGCGCGCACGGTCGATGGGCTGTCCACCTCGAGCATGCTCGAAATCGCCGCCGACGGAGCGAGCACTCCGATCAGGCATTGCACGAGAATTGCCCGAATCGCCGGCGGCTGCAGGCCGTCGGTGAGACGAGAGATGGCTTCCGCTTCCATTCCGGTACGACGGTTCAGCATGACTGTGCCGTTGAGATGGGCGATCACAACTAGATCGACGCGTTGATTCACAGGCACAACACGCGCCATCGGGCAGCAAATCGAGACGACTGAACCCGAAACGGAGGGGAAATGGCTGCACGGAAATCGTCAGGCCGCCGCAAATACGGCAAAGCCGCGTCGAAACGCGTCGAAAGCGCAATGCGGCGGCGGAAAAAAGGAACGCTCAAATCCGGAAGGAGCGGACGCACGGTAAAAAGCCGCAAGCAGGCAATCGCAATTGGCTTATCCGAGGCCCGGAAGAAAGGGGCGAAGGTTCCCCGGAAGCGCACCGGACGAAAGACCTCCAGCGGCAGGAAGCGCAGCCGCTGACACGGTTGCCGTTAGACACGTAGTTAACCTGGTCGTTGCTTCCCCACGCCTTCCGCGCGTTCGGCGAGTGCTTTTCTGATCCTCAGCGCATGAATCAATGTCGGGACGTCGTGGGTCCAGACGGGAAGAGCGACCGAGATCAACAGGCCTTCGATTTGGGCGATCAGACCAAGGATCACCGTGATCCCAACGAAAGGCTGGCTGACCCCCAAACCCATGAGGAGCACCAGCGCCAATGCGAGTGAAAGGCCCCAGACCTTGGAGCTCCACGCATGGTACGCGACATCCCTTCCAAACTTCGCGAAGTCGAAGATGTGGCGGACGACATCGAGACCGATGACGATCAGCCCTGGAACCGCGACGGATCGGACAACATCCGGATGAAGACGCCACACCGCCCAGGCCGCCGTCGCATAAAACACCAGGTCCGCTCTGCTATCAAAGTGGCGTAACTCGGCGCTCGCGACTCCCAACCTGCGCGCAATCACCCCGTCGAAATAGTCCGACCCGAAGGCGACCAATACAACGCCCGCGAAAACCACGCCGGGCGCGCTCGCATAGACCAACCATACAAGTACCGGGGCCAGCAGCAGTCTCAGAACCGTGAGACCCATGGGGATGGATCTCAATAATCGGCTCTGCGCCGGCGGCTCAGTACTTGGCGAGATAGTTATCCAGCTCCCACTGCGAGACCTGCGTTATGTACTCCTGCCACTCGAGTCGCTTGGCTGCGAGAAACTGGGTTGTGATGTGCTCGCCCAGCGCCTCGGTAATCACTGCATCCTTCTCGAGCTCGTTGCAGGCTTCCTCGAGATTGTGCGGCAGGTCGTCGATGCGAAGCCGGCGTTTTTCCCTGTGCGACATCTCCCAGATGTTGGCGTTGACGGGTTCGCGCGCGTCGGCCTTGGTCGTGATACCATCGAGTCCTGCCGCCAGCTGCACGGCCAGCGCGAGGTACGGATTCGCCGCGGGATCCGGAATGCGCAGCTCAATTCTCGTTCCTGACCCCCGGCGATCGGGAATCCGGATCATCGGCGATCGATTACGCATCGACCAGGCAACATTCACGGGCGCCTCGAATCCCGGCACCAGTCTCTTGTAAGAGTTTACCAGCGGGTTCGTAATGGCGGTAAAGCCGCGCGCGTGCCTGAGCAACCCTCCTATGTAGCTGAGTGCGATGGGTGAGAGCTCCCATTCAGCTTTCTCGTCCCAGAACGCGTTCTCCTTCCCGCGGAAAAGCGATTGGTGGGTGTGCATGCCGCTGCCGTTCTGTCCGAAAATCGGCTTCGGCATGAAGGACGCGGTGAGTCCGAATGTCCCGGCGACATACTTCACCACGAATCGGAACGTCGCGATGTTGTCCGCCGTCTTCAGCGCCTCGGCGTATCTGAAATCGATCTCGTGCTGACCGTGCGCGACTTCGTGGTGCGCCGCTTCCACCTCGAATCCCATGCGCTCGAGGACATCGACGATCGCTCGGCGCGCGTCCTCGCCCAGGTCGGCTGGCGCGAGATCGAAGTACGATCCCACATCGTGCGTGACAGTCGAAGGCTCTTCGTCCGCTCGCGGCTTGAACATGAAGAACTCGGCTTCCATCCCCGCATTCATCGTGTAGCCGAGCTTGGCCGCCCGCGCGATTGTCTTTCTGAGAACTCCTCGCGGATCGCCGGCGAATGGATTTCCGTCCGGAGTGTTGATGTCGCAGATCAACCTCGCTACGCGACTCTTCTCGTCGCCCCAGGGAAAGATCTGAAACGTGCTGAGGTCCGGAGCCAGCAACATGTCCGATTCCTCGATCCGGACGAACCCCTCGATCGAAGAACCGTCGAACATGATGTCCCCCGCCAACGCTTTTTCGAATTGCGATGCGGGGATCTCGACGTTCTTGTTGACGCCGAGGATGTCCGTGAATTGCAGTCTCAGGAAGCGAATATTGTTGGCGGCGGCGAGATCGAGAATGTCTTTGGCCGTAGCGCCTGACGTATCAGGAGTCTGGGGGCGGGGTCGGGGCATGCGCTGAACGTAGCCTTTCTGCCACATTTTTGCAAATCATGCACGAAAATAGGCTTCTTGCTTGCGTTTCTCGGCTCAAATAGACAATTTTGTCGATCAAATGTGCCGGTAGTGCACTTTTCCTTACATTCTCACCATCGCAGACAGCCATGACAGCCGCCGGAATCACCACGCGTAAAGCCCTTCTGAAAGAGATCTCCACCCGCGAACCCCGAATCGCGCGCGGCTTCAGCAAGGACGGAATACCCGGTCCGACTTCCCAATACTTCGGCGTCAATATCCTTGGCGTAAGGCAGCTGCGCGACAAGCTTCCGAGAGAAGTCTTCGGCAGTCTCGCTGCTTCTATTCGACACGGCAAGAAGCTCGATCGCGCGATCGCGCCCGTAGTGGCGCAGGTCATCAAGGAATGGGCGATCTCGCGCGGTGTGACTCACTTCACACATTGGTTCCAGCCGCAAACCGGACTCACCGCGGAAAAGCACGACGCGTTCTTCGCGTTCGACGATGACCGGCAGCCGATGGAATCCTTCACCGGCGACCAGCTCATTCAAAGCGAGCCCGATGCCTCGAGTTTCCCCTCTGGCGGATTGCGCGCGACGTGGGAAGCACGCGGTTACACGGCGTGGAACCCGGCGAGTCCAGTGTTCATCGTGGAATCGACAGGCGCACGGACGCTCTGCATTCCATCGGTCTTCATCGGCTACAACGGCGAAGCTCTCGATGAAATGACGCCTTTGCTCCGAAGCTCCGATGTTCTTTCACAAAAATCCATAGAGCTGCTGGAGCTGCTCGGCGACAAGGGAGTACAGCGCGTCTTTACGACGCTCGGACCCGAGCAGGAGTATTTCCTCATCGATCGTGCGCATTTCGCGATGCGCCCGGATCTCGTGATGGGCGGCCGCACTCTTCTCGGCGCTCCTCCGCCACGCGGGCAGCAGCTCGAGGACCACTACTTCGGCGGAATTCCGGAGCGCATCCAGGGATGTATCGCCGAAGCGGAGTTCGAGCTGTACAAGCTCGGCGTACCGATTACGACGCGTCACAACGAGGTCGCGCCCTGTCAGTTCGAGATGGCGCCGTATTTCGAGGAGACCGACCTCGCCGTCGATCACAACATGCTCGTGATGGCTACCTTGCGGCGCGTCGCGCTGAGACACGGCCTCCAGGCGCTGCTGCACGAGAAACCGTTCGCCGGCATCAACGGTTCCGGAAAACACTGCAACTGGTCGATGTCGGTGATCGCCGACTCCCCGGAGATCGATGGCTTGAATCTCCTCAAGCCCGGAAAGACGCCGCATCAGAACATTCGCTTCCTGGCTTTCCTCGCCGCGGTGCTCAAGGGCGTTCACAAGCACTCGGGGCTGCTGCGTGCCGGCATCGCGACCTCCGGCAACGAGCACCGCCTCGGCGCCAACGAGGCTCCGCCCGCCATCATTTCGGTTTTCATGGGCGACATGCTCACCAAGGTCATCGAGGAGATTGCAGCCGGAAAGAGCTCAGGCTCCGCCGAGCAGCAGATGATCAAACTCGGAGTCGCGAAGCTGCCGGAAGTTCAACGCGACAACACCGACCGCAACCGCACATCTCCTTTCGCGTTCACGGGACAGAAGTTCGAGTTTCGCGCCGTTGGATCCTCGGCCTCGATCGCCTTCCCGGTCGCTTTGCTCAACACTGTCGTTGCCGATTCGATCGGTGAGATCACTGATTCGCTGCGCGAGACTCTCAAGAAGACCAAGTCGGTTGATGACGCCGTCCTCAAGGTCGTTCGCGAAGTATTCAAGGATACGGCCGCTATTCGCTTCGAGGGAAACAACTACTCGGAAGATTGGGTGAAAGAGGCGAAGAAGCGCGGCCTTCCGAATCTTCGGCGAACTCCGGAAGCGCTCAAGGAGCTCGTCTCCAAGCAGTCGCGGGCTCTTCTCACCAAGCTCGGTGTTCTCACCAAGGAGGAGCTCGAGTCCCGTTATCACGTTCGCGTCGAGCGTTACGTGAAGGACATGCTGATCGAGCTGCATACTATGCGCGAGATGGTGGATACCATCGTCATTCCCGCGGCTTACGGCTACCTCGGCCTCCTCTCCAAGGCGGCATCACAATCCAAAGCGGCCGGCGTCGCGGTGATTCCGCAGATCACGACCGCAAATCAGGTGGGCGAGCTGGTGCAGGAGCTCCAGGAATTCCGTGAGGACCTGAGCGATGTCATCGCTCGTGTCGAGGCAAAACACGAAGATCCGAGCGGACAGGCGGAAATGCTCACTTCGGAAGGAGCCGACACCATGGCGGAAGTGAGAAAAGTGTGCGACGCCCTGGAGCTTTCGGTAGGCGACGACTACTGGCCTCTTCCCAAGTATAGGGAGATGCTCTTTCCAGTCTGATTTTCTCGACGGCGGACAGACCGCTAACTGCAACTGAAGACTACCTGCGGGGAGCAGTCAGCGGAGCAGCTGCTGGCTGCGAGCTGGTCAAACCAGTCAAAAAAAGCCCGAAGCCAAGAGCTGCTCCGCTGACAGCCCCTGGCAGGTAGTCTTCAGTTGTAGTTGACGCATGGCTTTATCGCGATGCAGAGAGCGCGGCGTCCGACTATTTTCACCCGCATGACGTCGCCCTCTTCATCGGATTCCACCGCGGCCTGCCTAGCATGCGGTGCAACTGCTGCTGGCAGGTACTGCGCTAGCTGTGGCGCCCCACTGGCGGGGGCGACCTGTGGCTCATGCGCAGCCGAGCTGAGTGCCGGAGCCAAGTTCTGTCACCGCTGTGGTACGGCGGTTGGCGCCAGCCTATCCGCCACCCGTGATTCGAGAACGAACGCGCTTCCGTGGATTGTCGCGGCGCTCGCTTTTCTGGCCCTTTTTGCGATGGCAGCCGGTCGCGGCTTCAATGCGCGTCGGGGCAGCGTTGTGGACGGTTCACAAAATGCCTTACCACAGGCTGGACTCGACGATCGCGGAGTCACGCCCGACGATCAATCCGGGGGAGTTCGCGCCCCCGACATCTCGAGCCTCTCGCCGCAGGAGCGCGCTGATCGCCTCTACAACCGTGTCATGCTGCTCGCCACGCAAGGGAAAGCCGACAGCGTTCAGTTCTTCGCGCCGATGGCTCTGACCGCGTATCAGATGCTCTCGCCCCTCAATGCGGATCAGCGATACGACATGGGAAGGATCGGCGAAGTCGCGGGAGCGTTCCCGCTCGCGAAGGCGCAGGCTGACAGCATCCTTCGCGAGAATCCGAACCACCTTCTCGGGCTGATTCTGGAAGCACGCATTGCCACACTCGCTGGCGATACCGCACAACTTCATTCCTACGAGCGAAGGCTCGTCGCCGCCCAGAAAACCGAGCTCGCGAAAAAACGCGACGAGTACGCGCGGCATGAGGACGACATCACGAATGCTCTGGCGCAGGCGCGTAAGAGTCTTGGAATAAAATCATGACTTCAGACAACACCATTCATCTGGCCCATAGCCCCGACTCGGACGATGCGTTCATGTTCTACGCGCTCGCCGACGGACAGATCGATACCCAGGGAATCAGCTACGTTCACGAGCTGCAGGACATTGAGACTCTGAATGGACGCGCGATGCGCGGCGAGCTCGATGTGACGGCAGTCTCGATTCACGCTTATGCCTATCTCTCGGATCGGTACGCGCTCCTGCCCCACGGAGCATCGATGGGCGATGGCTACGGACCCATGCTCGTGGCGAAGCGGCCGATGACCGGCAAGGACATCGCAGGCAAACGAGTCGCGGTGCCGGGAATGATGACGAGCGCTTATCTGGCGCTTAGACTATTCCAGCCCGATTTCATTCCTGTCGTGGTTCCCTTCGATCAGATCGAACAGGTCGTCAATAGCGGTGATGTTGACGCCGGATTGTTGATCCACGAGGGCCAGCTCACGTACAAGGATGAAGGCCTGCACCTCGTCGCCGACATGGGCGCCTGGTGGCTCGAGAAAACCGGTCTCCCTCTTCCGCTCGGTGGCAATGTCATTCGCAAGGACATGCCGCGCGAGGTCCAGAAGAAGGTCTCGCGTCACCTTCGCCAGAGCATCGCCTATGGGCTCGATCATCGGAAGAGCGCCCTCGATCACGCGATGCGTTACGCGCGTGGCCTCGATCGGAGCAAGGCCGACACCTTCGTCGGAATGTACGTGAACGACTGGACACTCGATTACGGCGAGCGCGGACGCGCCGCGATACGGCTCTTCCTCGACGAAGGGGTCCGCTCGGGTGTGATCACGCGGCCGGTGACGGTGGAGTTCATTGACGACTGAGCTCGTCGCCGAGCTCGAACGGCGCGCGGCCCGATTTGCGGCGGTCGCGACGGTGCAGCAAGCCATCTCGGCAACCATCTCGCTGAATGAAGCGTATCGCGAGATCTACAAAGCAGTCGCGTCGGTAGTCGATGCTCCGTGCTTCGCGCTCATGATCGCCGATCCCCTGCGCAATGATTTCAACGCGCACTGCATCATCGTCGATTCCGAGGAACGGGACGGAGAATCCGTGCTCGACTTCCCGAATGGAACTGAAACGATCACCAAGGTCTTCCAGTCTGGTGTGCCCATCATTTCCTCGAAGCCGGAACGCTGGTGGATGGGAACGATTTATCAGGTCGCATCAAAGCGGGAAGTAAAGAGCGAGATCACGGCGCCCCTCACCTACCGCGACCGGACAGTAGGAGTGATGCAGGTCCTCTCGTACAAGACCGAAGCGTACGACGGTCATGATCTCGACCTCATCATGCTGATTGCACGTCAGGCAGCTGTTGCAATCGAAAACGCGCGACTTTTCGACGCACAGCGCGGCGAGCAAAGACAGACTGAAGCCGCTGCCGAGATCGCGCGGGCAGCCCTTCGCAAGGTGACCGTCGCGGAGGCAAGTCACCACATTCTCTCGATTCTCGAGGACGTCGTTCCATCGAGCGGAAAGGCAATCGGCATCATCTCACCCGATGGAGCAACCATCACGTGCGTCGCAGCTTCCGGCTCATGCGCGCAGATGGAAGGAATCAGCGATCCTGTAGAGACCAGTGCTGTCCGCGTCGCCTGGTCGAAGGAAGAGCCGACCTTCGTCGAGAATCTTCGCGAGAACGCTCACAATGCAGACAAAGTGCCCGACGTGCCAGCCATCACGATTCCCCTCATCGCGAGCACTCGTCGGCTCGGAGTTCTGATCGTGACTTCTGACACCGCCCAGTTGCAGACGGGTCCGGCCGCCGATGCACTTCTCCGTCTCGCGCCCGCTGTCGCGCTTGCGATCGATGTTCTGATTCTGAGCGAGGAGGAGCAGCGAACTCATGCGCGCGAGCGGACGCTTGCAGCAGCGCTCGCTACCATGGATCAGCCAGTGCTTATCCTTGGCGTCGACGCGAAGGTTCAATACGCGAATACCGCCGCGATCAAGGAGTATGGTTACGAGGCAAATGATATTGCCGGCCTGTCCGTCGATGATTTCGTCGTTGCCTCCGTCGAGACCTCTCCACGCCAGACGATTCCCGCCATCCCATCCGACAAGCCGCTCTGGATCGGCGAGCACATCCATCGGAGGAGAGACGGAACCGAATTCCCGGCCGCCGTCACTCTGAGCCACATCCGGGACGGAAGCGACAACATCGTCGGATTGGTGATCGGGGTCAGAAATCTCACCGAGGAACGGAAGGTAGCCGACCATCTCGGACGCACGGAAAAGCTGGCCGCTATCGGCGAGCTCGTCGCCGGCGTCGCCCACGAGCTCAATAATCCGCTCACCGGCATCTCGACCTTCGCCCAGCTGCTCCTCGAGGACAACCTCGAGGGTGAGCAGTTCGAGTCCGTGAGCCTGATCAAGCGCGAAGCCGACCGGGCAATCAGTGTAATTCGCGACCTTCTTCTTTTCGCGCGCAAGACCGACGCGCGCGATGTGCCGGTCGACATCAATACAATCGTCAAGCACACAGTACGGCTCCGCGCCCTCGCGTCGCGGTCGGCTGGAATCGAAGTTCACATGCGTCTCGATGACTCGAACCCTCGGGCGCGGGGCGACGAACAAAAGCTGCAGCAGGTCCTGCTGAATCTTCTCGTCAACGCCGAATCGGCAATGGAAGGAACGCAAGTCCGACATCTTTCGCTTACGACTCAACGAATGCAGGGCACGGTGCAGATCATGATTTCGGACACGGGGCACGGGATGGCTCCCGTGGTCAGTCAACGCGTGTTCGAGCCGTTCTTTACGACCAAGCCTCCCGGCGAAGGCACGGGCCTGGGCCTCAGCGTCAGTTACGGAATCATTCAGGCGCATCAGGGAACTATCTCGGTGGACAGCACTCCTGAAGTCGGAACGACGTTCACAATCGTTCTGCCGCTCTACACCGAGGCGAAGAAATGACCCGCATTCTGGTCGTCGATGACGAGGAAACCATCCGGCTCGCCTTGCGCAAATTCCTTCGTTCGCGCGGCTACGAGGTGGAAGTCGCCGGCTCGGGCGACAGTGCGCTCCAGCTTCTGGACAAGGAATCGTTCTCCCTCATGCTGTGCGACGTGCGCATGCCGGGAATGACCGGCGTCCAGATCGTTCCGCAGGCGAGAGCACGCGATCAGGATTTGGCGATAATCATGTTGACCGCGGTGAACGATGCATCCACCGCAACCGAGGTGCTGTCGCACGGCGCGAGCGATTATCTGATGAAACCCGTCGAGCTTGCCGACTTGCAGCAAGCCGTCGATCGCGCCCTCCACAAGCGCACCGAGTCGATCGAGAAGCGCCGACTCGACAAGCTCATTCGCGAAGAAGTCGCCCTCCGCACCGCCGAGCTCGAGCGGGAAAAGGAATCACTGCGCCTCATGTCGATAAGCATCGCCGAGACGCTCATCAACGCGATGGAGGCCAAGGACCTCTATCTGCGAGGCCATTCGCAGCGAGTGGCCGAACTCGCCGGATTGCTTGCCGAGGAGCTCGGCCTCGAGGAAAGCGTGGTCGAGGATCTCCGAGTTGCGGGTCGCCTCCACGACGTCGGCAAAATCGGGATTCGCGAGACTGTTCTCAACAAGCCTGGACGCCTGACCACCGACGAATTCGAGCACGTGAAACAACACGTACGGATAGGACTCGAGATCCTGGCGCCCCTCTTCCACATCAAGCAGCCGCTCAAGTACGTCGAGCACCATCATGAGCGTTGGGACGGCGTCGGGTACCCGCTCGGATTGTCGGGCGAAGCGATTCCGCTCGGCGCCAGAATCCTGTGCGCGGCAGACACTTTCGACGCTCTTACGTCCAAGCGCGCCTACCGCGAGCCGCTGGCGCCCCTCGCGGCACTCGATCACCTGCGGGTCGACGTGGGAAAGCAATTCGACCCGAGTGTTTACGATGCGCTGGTGAGCGTCATCACGAGGCGGGTAGCCTCCCAATCGACCGCATCCGGCTAGACGCGGAAATCTGCTCCTTGACGTCGCGTCACTGGAGTTGTATTCGGTCTTCACATTGCATCATGGATTTCGGTGCTGGGGCACAAGGCACGCGACGTGCAGCGGGCGAAAGTCAGAAAATTCCGCGCTACCAGGTGCGAGTGACATTCTATGGGAGGACTAA
>Ga0193724_1000091_pt1 | contig 20954 bp, 18 predicted proteins | sample H2a1metaG_FD_146005 | JGI IMG/M metagenome (GOLD analysis project Ga0193724, IMG submission 146005) | Soil microbial communities from a riparian zone of the East river system, Colorado, United States - H2a1 | ecosystem: Environmental > Terrestrial > Soil > Riparian zone | place: USA: East River... | reverse complement strand
CGGAAAGCTCAGGCAGTCGTGGTCGAGGAGATCCTTCGGGTGGGTCGGCGTGCCGCGCTCGGCGAGGTAATCGGGCGAAGCGCACACCACGGTTCGGTAAGGCGAGAGTGACCGCGACATCATGGTGGAATCGGCGAGCGTGCCGACGCGGACCGCGACATCGATCCCTTCCTCGACCAGGTCGACCATCCGGTCGTTCAGCATCAGCTCGACACTTACCTCCGGATACCGCTTCATGAATTTCACGATGGTCGGCGCGAGACTGTGAGATCCAAACGCGATCGGAGCCGCCACGCGCAACCTTCCGCGAGGCGCCCTTAGGGCCTCTTCGGCCAGCGCGTCGCCGGCTTCGGCTTCTTCCAATAGGTGACGACAATGATCGAGATAGTTTCGGCCGAGCTCGGTCAGGCTCTGCCGCCGCGTCGACCGGTTGATCAACAGCGACCCCAGCCGCTCCTCGAGATGACGCATGTGTTTGCCGATCATGGTCGGCGACAGCCGCAACTCCTTGGCGGCGGCAGCGAAGGAGCCGACATCGGCGACCTTCACGAAGACGGACATACTCGTCAGTCGGTCCATGATCATAAACCATTGGTGTTTTTATAACGAACGGATCGCTCCTTTATCGTCTGATGGTAACGATTTAGGGTGGAGCGATCAACGATACGCTTGGGAGTAGCCGGTGCAGTTCGATTTCAAGGAAATGTCGCCGCCAGAGCGATACAGGCTGTTGCTGGCGACCGTGCTGCCTCGGCCCATTGCCTGGATCACCACCAAGGATCCCAGCGGCGGCGTCAACGCGGCACCGTTTTCGTTCTTCAACGTTTTCGGCAGCGACCCCGCGACCGTCGGCGTTGGCATCGGCAGCAAAGGGCCGGGCGAGCCCAAGGATACGCGCGCAAACATTCGCGCCAACGAGCAATTCGTCGTCAATCTGGTGCCGTTCGCTCTCGCGCAGGAAATGCGGGTTACCTCGATTGCGTTTCCAAGGGGGGTGGATGAGGCCAAGGAGGCCGGGCTCACGCTCGCCCCGTCGCAGCGGGTTGCCGTGCCGCGCATCGCGCAAGCCCCGGTTTCGATGGAATGCACGCTGATGCAGGAAGTTCTGCTCGGTGGCTTCAGTCTGGTTCTCGGACAGATTCTGCTCGTCCACGTTCAGGACGAAGCGGTCATGGATCGCGGGCGTCAGCATATCGATGCGAACAAGCTCGACCTCATCGGCCGCATGGAAGGCGCCTGGTACACAAAGACAACTGATCGATTCGAAATGCCTCCGATCGCTTTGAGCGACTGGAGGGCGCGAACGGTCGCCGACGTCGTCTCCTGATTGGCGGGTGGGCCGGATGAACGAATTGCTCGCCGGAATTCTTGACGCGCATGGCGGCATGGATCGCTGGCGCGCCTATCAAAAGGTCGAGGCCACGATTGTGACCGGCGGCGGCTTTTTCGCGCTCAAGGGCGTGCTGCAGGACCCGAACCCGCGCCGCATGACCGCCTGGCTGCACGAGGAACGCTCGTCCGTCACGCCTTATGGAGCGCCCGATCAGCGCACGATGTTCACCCCCGACCGGATCGCGATCGAGAAACTCGACGGCACGCTGGTGGCCGAGCGTCACGCGCCCAAGGATTCCTTCGCCGGCCACCAGATGAATACGCCGTGGGACCCGCTGCATCGCGCTTATTTCAACGGCGAGGCGCTGTGGACCTATCTCACCACGCCCTTTCTTCTCGCGATGGAGGGCGTGCGGGTCGAAGAGACCCAATCCTGGCAGGAGGGCGGAGAGACGTGGCGCGTGTTGCGCGCATACTTTCCTGGTTCAATCGAGACGCACAGCCTCGTTCAGGATTTCTTTTTCGGGGAGGACCTGATGCTGCGTCGCCACGACTATAGCGTGAATATCGCGGGCGGATTTGCCGCCGCGCAACTGACCTCGGATTACGTGACGGCGAACGGTATTCGCCTGCCGACCCGGCGCCGTGCCTACCCGCGTGGCCCCGACCGCCGGCCGATCCTGGAAATGCTGATGGTGTCGATCGATATCAGCGCGGTCCAGTTCGCGTAACGGCTTATCACTTAAGTTCAATAAAGGAATTAATTAGGTCCGGCGGTTCGGGAGCGGGCTGCCGGCTTCTTCATGGCTGCGTCCTTGTGCATAAGCTCAGAGTCGGCGTCGTGAATTCCCAAGGAATCGAAAATATGCTTATAAATGTTGAATAATAGCTTCGCCTTGGCGTCCGAGATCGTCCGCAATAGTAACTCGCTTTCTGATGCGGAAGCCGGACCTATCAACGGCAGCCAATTCGATGGTTTTCAGAATTACTTGACTAGTTCTAAAAAAGAACTGTAGTTTGCGCGGCAAGACGGCCGGTCGCAACGGCCGCGGCGTGCCGACGGGTCCACATTGCGAGGTGCAGACCCTGTTTTCTACGATGATAGGAGGAAGTCATGTTCGGGAAATCAAAACTTGCATTGGCGCTGGTGCTCGCGCTGTCTGCGCCGGCGTTCGCGGCAGATACACCGGGCGTTACGGCGACCGAAATCAAGATCGGCGGCGTGTTCCCGTTCAGTGGACCTGCATCATCGATCGGCCTCGTCGGCAGGGGAGTCCTTGCCTACGTTCAACTGATCAACGACCGCGGCGGCATCAATAACCGCAAGATCAACTATATCGCGATGGACGATGCCTACAGTCCACCTAAGGCGGTCGAGCATATCCGCAAGCTTGTCGATGGTGATGAGGTGGCGTTCATTTTCAGCCAGCTCGGCACAGCGGGAAACACGGCGACCGCAAAATACCTGGCCATGAAAGGCGTCCCCAGTATCGCTGTTGTCTCCGGCTCCAGCAAGTTCACCAACGTTCAGGATTATCCCCTGACGACAACCGGGCTTGTCAGCTACGACGTCGAAGGTCAGATCTACGCCAAATATCTGAGCAGAACGGTGCCGACCGGGAAATATGCCATTCTCTACCAGAATGACGATCTCGGAAAAGATTACGTCAACGCGTTTCGCTTGTTCCTGAAAAGCGATTTCGACAAGCGGGTCGTGACCGCCGCCTACGAAGTCACCGAACCGACGGTGGATTCGCAGGTCGTCAATCTGAAGAGCTCGGGAGCGGAAGCGTTCTTCATTGCGGGAACGCCAAAATTCGCCGCTCAGGCCATCCGCAAGGCGTCGGAAATCGGCTGGAAGCCGACGGTGATCATAGATTTTCCGTCAAGTTCGATTGCAGGTACGCTGAAGCCCGCCGGTCTCGACAAGGCCGTGGGCGTGATCGTCGGCACGACCAACAAGGATCCGACCGACCCCAAATGGAACGATGACGAAGGCATCAAGACCTACCGTGCGTTCTTTGAGAAGTATCTGCCGGGAGCGGACATTTCGAATACCAGCTATCTGACCGGCTACCAGCAGGGCATCCTGCTCGAGCAGATCCTGAAACAGTGCGGCGATGATTTGTCGCGTGCCAACATTCTGCGACAGGCCAAGTCATTGAAGGATGTGGAGCTTTCCACCGCCTTGCCGGGCATCAAGGTGAACACCAGCGCCAAGAACAACATGGTGTGGACGCAGATGCGCCTGCAGCAATGGAACGGCGCCAGCTGGGAATTGTTCGGCGACGTTCTCGACGCCGCGTCCGAGTGACGGGGCGAGAACTCTCAAGAAAACATGCAAAAGAGGGTGCCATGAAGGGACTGATGCAGAATCAGCCGTTGCTGCTTTCCTCGCTTTTGAAGCATGCGGATCGCTTTCATTCCGGCACCGAGATCGTCTCGCGGACGGTCGAAGGGCCGATCCATCGCTATAGCTATGCGGACGCGGCGCGTCGCACGCGGAAGCTAGCCGATGCGCTGCGCCGTCATGGCGTCGGGCGACCGGGTCGCAACGCTGGCCTGGAACAACTACCGGCATTTCGAAATCGAACACGGCGTCACCGGTCTTGGCGCGGTATGGCATGCGATCAATCCGCGGCTGATCCCAAGCCAGATCTCCTACATCGTCAACCATGCCGAAGACAGCGTGCTCTGCTTCGACAGTTCTTTTCTTCCCATCGTCGAGAAGCTGGCACCGGAATGGCCTACGGTCGGCCTTAATATCCTCATGGTGGATCGGCAATCGATGCCGACGAGCCGGTTGCCGAATCTCGTGTGTTATGAGGATGTCATCAGCACGGGCGACAGTGAGTTCGAATGGCCGGTCTTCGATGAACTGTCGGCATCGTCGCTCTTCTATACGTCAGGAACGACCGGCAATCCCAAGGGTGTGCTGTATTCCCACCGCTCGGATGTGCTGCACGCCATGACTCTCGGCGGGGCCTGCGGCTTCGGGTTCGTGGCGCTGGATACGATCCTGCCGATGACGCCGATGTTTCACGCCAATGGTGCTTGGGGATTTACTCACGCGGCGCCGATGGTGGGAGCAAAACTGGTACTGCCGGGTCCGAAACTGGACGCGGCCAGCATCGCCGAGTTGATTGAAGGCGAGGGCGTAACCGTCACCGCGGGCGTCCCGACGCTTTACAACAATTTACTGAAGCATTTTGAAGAGCAGGGACGCGGCGCCGGCACGTTGAAACGCATCGCCGTCGCAGGATCGGCGCCCGCACCGCGCATGATAGAAGGTTTCGAGCGGCTTGGCGTTTCGGTAAACCACGTCTGGGGGATGACGGAAACCAGCCCTAGCGGGACATCTCCGCAACCTTCGCGGCGGACGGCAAAGCTCTCGCCGCGGGAGCAAGTTGCCAAAAAGACCGCGCAAGGGCACCCGCTTTACGGCGTCGATCTGAAAATCGCCGATGAGTTCGGTAACGAGATGCCGCGCGATGGCAAGTCCGCCGGGCGGCTCATGGTTCGCGGGCCCTGGATCATCAGCGGCTACTACCACGACGACCGACCTCTGCTTCAGGATGGCTGGTTCGACAGCGGGGATGTTGCTGTCCTTGACGACGACAATACCGTTCGCCTCACCGATCGCGCCAAGGACGTCATCAAGTCGGGTGGCGAATGGATCAGTTCGATCGACGTCGAAAACCTGGCCGTGGGATGCCCGGGCGTGGCTGAAGCAGCGCTGATCGGCGTTCCCCATCCGAAGTGGGAGGAACGGCCGTTGCTCGTTGTCGTGCCGCTGGCCGGCGCGACCGTGACCGCACAATCAATCGCCGCGTATCTGGACGGCAAGATCGCCAAATGGTGGATGCCTGACGATGTCGTCTTCGTCGATGCGCTCAGCTACGGGGCAACCGGCAAGATCCAGAAGATGGAATTGCGCCGCCGCTTCGCCGGCCATTATGCGTCACCCGTGAGGTCGACGGCATGAGGACGCGGAAGTCACCGTACGATCGGCTGTCGCGGCACCGCGCGCCGCCCGAGATGCCTTCTTCAGGCCGCCGCCTGCTTGCGCGTCTTCGGTTTCGCCGGCTTGTCGGGAGGTGGCAGCTTTGCTGAAGCCGAGCGTGCGCCGGGACCGGGGTGGGTATGGACTTCTTTGGCCAGCAGCGGTTCGCCGCATTCGGAGCATATCATCACGGGGTCGAACGTCTTCCCGCACTTGCGATGCTCATGCAGCAGCGGCCGACCGCGTTCGTCGACCATGTGGGTATCGCCCCAATGCACCAGCGCCATCATGACAGGATAGAGATCGAGGCCCTTTTGGGTGAGGATGTACTCGTGCCGTTTGGGCGACTCCTGGTAGGGAATGCGACGCAGCACGCCCTGCCGGACCAGCTTCTTAAGCCGTTCGGCGAGCAGGTGGCGCGTGATTCCGAGCGCGGACTGAAATCCCTCAAACCGCCGTGTTCGCAGGAAGCATTCCCGCAAGATCAGAAGGCTCCAGCGATCGCCAATCACACCTATGGTGCGGGCCAGCGAACATGGTTCTTCCTCCAGGGCATCCCACTTCATTCCTGCTCTCTCCAGTCAGTACGGCACGTCGAATCGAACCAGGGAACCTCGGCCGTAGCAGCCATTCTAAATAGGTACTCAACGCGAAACAATCACCCGAGCAGCCCTTATTTTTCGAATAAACTACCAGAAACAGGCTTTTATTGACAGTTCGTTTTTAGAACTGTATTAACAATTTATAGCTGAGGCACGGCTGCTGGTCGTTTCCAGCAGCCCTCGAACAACAACGCGTGCGCCCGAGGAGAAGCCGGTGGTTAGTCCCCTGAAAGTTGAATTTCAGTTCGATTTCGGCAGCCCGAATGCGTACCTGGCGGAACTGGCGTTGCCGGCGATCGAACGGCGCACCGGCGTGAAGTTCGAATATGTTCCGGTGCTGCTCGGCGGCATCTACAAGGCGACCAACAATATGTCGCCGGCCGAGTCGCTTCGCGGAATCAAGAACAAGCCCGAGTATCAGGCGCTGGAAACCCAACGCTTTATTCGTCGCCACAACATCACGAAATTCCGTCAGAATCCGTTTTTCCCGGTCAACACGCTGATGCTGATGCGGGGCGCCGTCGCCGCCCAGTTCGAGGGCGTATTCGAGCCGTACTTCCGCGCCGCCTACCATCATATGTGGGAGGAACCGAAGAAAATGGATGACCTTGAGGTTTTTCGAAGCGCATTTGTCTCTTCCGGGATCGATATCGAAAAGCTGATCGCGCGCGCGCAGCAGGATGACGTCAAGAAGAGGCTGATCGAGCTGACAACCGACGCTGTCAACCGCGGAGCATTTGGATCGCCCACGTTCTTCGTCGGCAACGAAATGTTCTTCGGCAAGGATCAGCTCCGCGATGTCGAGGAATCGATTGTCGAACAAACCAGCCAGGTTATTTCCAAGACGGCCTGAGATCGCGACCCCGGCGCATGAATATCGGGTGAATTTTCGCGGTTCGAAAGACAAGAATGGATTGCCGTCGCCGGTAGGGAACGTAACTCAAGGAGAATGTCATGCCCGGTCCACTCAACGGCGTTCGCGTGCTCGATTTGACGGGCGTGGTTTCGGGCCCGTTCGCGACCATGTTTCTGGCGGATCAGGGCGCCGACGTGCTCAAGATCGAGCCGATCGGTGGCGATATCACCCGACGCAGCCGCGCCACGATCGACAAGGCTGGAGAGTTTTCCGCGCTGTTTATCTCCTCAAACCGGGGCAAGCGCTCGCTGTCGATTGACGTAAAAAGCGCGGTCGGCCGCGAGGTCCTGGCCAAGCTGGTGGCGCAGACTGACGTCCTGGTGCAGAATTTCCGCCCCGGCACGATGGAGCGCCTTGGCCTGGGCGCTGATGAATTGCGCGAGCGCCATCCGCGCCTGATCTATGTTTCGATCAGCGGCGTTGGCGACACCGGACCCTATGTGAAAAAGCGGGTCTACGATCCGATCATTCAGGGCCTGTCCGGCTTTGCCGACATCCAGTCGCAACCGGTGACCAACCGCCCGCAGATGATCCGCACCATCGTCTGCGACAAGACCACTGCTGTCTTTACCGCGCAGGCGGTGTCGTCGGCACTCTACGCGCGCGAGAAAACCGGGCAGGGCGATCACATCCAGGTCGCCATGCTGGACGCCATGATCTCGTATCTATGGCCGGAAGGCATGATGCAATACACCGTGGTTGGCGGGGAGACCACGGCCGGGGATCCCAACGATCGTCCGGATCTCGTGTTCAAGACCAGCGACGGCTACATCACCGCCGGCACCATCTCGGATTCCGAATGGCAGGGCTTCTGCAAGGCGTCGGGTGATCCAGAACTCGCCAAGGATCCGCGGTTTGCGACGCCGTCGGCGCGCTCGGTCAACGCCACCGCTCGCATCAACAAGATGGCGGAATACATTGCCCAGCACACCACCGCCGAATGGCTGGAGCGGTTGGATGCCGCCGACGTGCCCTGCGCGCCGATCCTGCGACGCGGCGAGATCATTCATAACGAGCAGGTCGTTGCACGCGGCATCATCTCGGAGTTCGACCAGCCGATGGTCGGACGTGTGCGGCAGCCAAAGCCCGCGGCCCGCTTCGAAATTAATGAGGCTGTGATCGGCGGACCGGCGCCCCGCGTCGGCCAGCACTCTCGCGATGTGCTGCGCGATCTCGGTTACGACGACCGCGCCATCGACAAGATGGTCAGCGAAAAGTCGGTCCGGGTAGCGGTTTAGTCCGTTCAGGTTTTTTGCGGCACCGGAACGATCGGCGTCAGCGGGACATTCGCCGCCTTGGCGAGCTGATAGGCCGGTCGGGCCTGGATGCGTTCAAGATAGGGATGCGCGTTGTCGCAAATGCCGACGCCGTAGGCGATGGCCCAATCCAGGCAAGTCGTCAGCAGGATATCGGCGCTGGTGAACTTGTCGCCCATCAGAAACTGCCGGTCATCTGCGAGCGCGACCTCGACATGACGCAACTGCTCGCGAAAATACTCGCCGGCCTTGGCGACCACCTCGGGCGCAACGCCGTAGATCGGACCGAGCGCGTCGGCCCGATGCCGGCGCATCACGTAAAGGCTGGTGGAATCCAGTTCCGCCACGACAAAGAAGCACCATTCGAGCCAGGCGGCATATTCGCGCGGCGCTTCGGGAATCAGCGAGCGCTCCGGCGTCGAGTACATCCGCGAAAGGTAGGCAACGATCGCCGCACTTTCGCCGATGCAAAAATCGCCGTCCTGCAGCAAAGGGACCTTTTGACGGGGATTGAGCTTGGTATATTCGGCTGTCTTGGTCTCACCGGTTCGCGGCCCAATCGGCTTCGTTTTATAGGGCAACCCTAGTTCGTGCATGGCCCAGTGCGGACGAATCGTGCGGCTCGTTCCAACTCCCCACAGCGTGAGATCCGGAGCTGCGCCCATGTTACCACTTCTCCACGGAGGGGCGGAGATCGAGTTCATGGGTCCAGCCGTCCCTGGTTTGCTGATGCGCGAACCAATAGGCTTCGGCGATGGAAGAGGTTTTCGTGAGGCTGTCCGGAGGGATGTCACTGGCCTCGATCCCTTTCGCCGCCTTCATGCGCAGATGGATGGCTTCGCTGTCCACGCCGGCGTCGATCAGGAGATGCACGACGTGGATATTCTTGGGCCCGAGTTCGCGGGCCATGGCCTGGGCCACCGCGCGAAGGCCGAATTTCGCCGACGAGAATGCCGCAAACCCCTGGCCACCGCGGATGCTGGCGGTCGCCCCGGTAAAGAAGATTGTACCGCGCGCCCGCGGAAGCATGTAGCGCGCAGCCTCACGGCCGACCAGAAACCCGCCGTAACACGCAAGCTCCCACGCCTTGAAGAACAGCTTTTCGGTCGTATCCAACAGCGGCTTGTTGACGTTCGATCCGGCATTGAAGAGACAGACCTCGATCGGTCCGATGTTCTTTTCGACGTCGGCAAACAGCTTCTGAACTTCGGCTTCCTGACGGGCATCGACGCTGAACGCGTGGGCGTCGAGGCCCGTGGCCTTCAGCTCGTCGACCAGCGCTTGCGACTTGGCTGCGTCACGCCGGCAAATGCAAACTGCATAACCACCCTTGGCAAAACGCCGGGCGACGGCCGCGCCGATGGCATCGCCTGCGCCGACAAGTATTGCTACGCCGCGGCTTTCCGCCATCCTCATGCCTCCCAACGAGTTCTTATTTGATACTTAATTAAATACCGGGATCCGGGCTCATTGTAAATAGGCGTGCTCTGCAAGTATTGCAGCTGTTGGACTAAGCGAACCCACCCTCGCCAAATGGAACCGAAAGGTCAGCAGAATGTGATTGACGAGTTCTAAAAAAGAACGTTAATTGATCCGGCGATAGCCCGCGCGAAAAGGCGGCCGGATCGATCTCGGGAGGTCAGCCATGGCGAAACTGTCGGAAGCGATTGATCTCGCCGGGATCGCCGCCGGACTTCCGAGCCGCATCCATGAGGTCATTGACCGGCACGTTGCCTGTTCTCCCGACCGCATTGCGCTGATCGAGGACGGCGCCTCCTGGAGCTACCGCGAACTGGATCGCTCGGTTGCGGATACCGCTGCTGGTCTTAGATCGCTCGGCGTCAGGGCGGGCGACCGGATGATCATCGTCAGCGAAAACTGTATCGCGCTTGCGGCGTTGCTGTTGGCGGCGAGCCGGATCGATGCGTGGGCGATCGTCGCCAATCCGCGATTGTCGCCGCGCGAACTGGACCAGATCCGCGATCACAGCGGCGCGCGGCGGATGTTTTTCACCTCGGAAGTGTCGAAGGAAACGGCGGCTCACGCCTCGCGCTGCGGGACGGAGACTCGGCAACTCGGCCCATTCCAGCAAATCGATGTCGGCGCGCTGAACGAAAGCGCCGTGGCCGAACCGGTTGAAAGCGATCCAACCAAGCAGGTCGCGGTGCTGATCTACACCTCGGGAACGACAGGCACGCCGAAGGGCGTGATGCTTACCCACGATAATCTGCTTATCAGCGCCAAGACCACGGCGCATTTCCGTAAGATGGACGCGGACGACAAGGTATATGTCGTGCTGCCGATTTCGCATATTGTCGGCATCTCGCTCTTGATCATGACCCTGATGGTCGGCGGCACGGTCCGTCTGGTCAGCAAATATGATGCCGCGGCGCTCGCCAAGGCGATCGCCGAAGAGGGAATCACGATCCTCAACGGCGTACCTGCGACCTACCAGCGTCTGCTGGAATACAAGGCAGTGGCAGGTCTCAGGCAACTCGACCGCGGATCGCTGCGTCTGATCGCGGTGGCCGGGGCTCCGCTCGATCTCGACTTGAAGTCGCGCGTCGAACAGGAACTCGGCCTGCCGCTTTCCAATGGTTACGGCATCACCGAATGTTCGCCCGGGATATCCGGAGTGCGCTTCGATGCGCCGCACAGCGATCAGGCGGTCGGAACCCTACTGCCGGGCGTCGAGGCCCGCGTCAGGACAATCGATGGCATACCGGTGGCGAGAGGCGGAATCGGCGAACTTCACGTTCGCGGCCGTAACGTCATGCGCGGCTATTATCGCGCGCCCGATCTGACGGCAAAAGCCATCGATAGCGAGGGCTGGTTCAACACCGGCGATCTCGCGCGCTTCGACGGCGATTGCCTCTATATCGTTGGCCGCACCAAGGAAATGATCATCCGATCTGGCTTCAACGTCTATCCGGCCGAGGTCGAGGCTATCCTCAATTCGCATGAAGCGGTGGTCCAGTCGGCTGTGGTCGGCCGCGCCATCGAAGGCAACGAAGAGATCGTTGCCTTTGTGCAGCTGATGCAGGGTTCACCCGTGAAGCCGGCCGATCTGATGGCTTTCATCAACCCGCAACTCACCTCGTACAAGCGGCCGTCGGAGATCATCGTGCTGGAGGCACTGCCGGCCACCTCGACCGGCAAGATCCTCAAGCACAAGCTCGCGGAGTCCCTGCACGGCGCTTAACCGACACGGAGTGAGCCACGCCTTCGTAACTGACAGATTTGACCTGACCGGGAGAACAGCCTTGCAGAAGAGATACGCGACCGTGGCCGTGATCGGCGCCGGTGACTATATCGGCGGCGAGATCGCCAAGAAGTTTGCTTCCGAAGGCTTCACGATATTTGCCGGCCGCCGCAACGGCGCCAAGCTGGAACCGCTGGTGAAGGAGATCGAGGCGGCCGGGGGAGAAATCCACGCGCGCTCGCTGGATGCGCGCAAGGAGGAGGAAATCATCTCCTTCCTGGGGGACGCCGACAAACACGCGCCACTCGAAGTGTGCATCTTCAACATCGGCGCCAACGTCAACTTCCCGATTCTCGACACCACCGAGCGCGTGTTCCGCAAGGTCTGGGAAATGGCCTGCTATTCCGGCTTTCTCGCGGGCCGGGAAGCGGCGCGGCTGATGCTGCCCCGGGGCAAGGGCAATATCTTCTTCACCGGCGCGACGGCGAGCCTGCGCGGCGGAACCGGCTATGCGGCCTTCGCCAGCGCCAAGTTCGGTCTGCGCGCGGTGGCACAGGCGACCGCGCGTGAACTCGGTCCGAAGAACATCCACGTCGCTCATCTCATCATCGACTCCGGCGTCGACACCGAATGGGTGCGGCAGCGACGGATCGAGGCGTTGGGACCGGATGCGCTGGACAACCCTGATCTCCTGATGCCGCCGTCGTCTGTCGCGGAATCCTATTGGCTACTGTATCAGCAGCCGCGTAGCGCCTGGACTTTCGAGCTTGAAATACGCCCGTTCGGCGAGAAGGTGCGTACCTTCATCGCGAAGAACTATCCGCAGGAAATGCGCGTTGCCAATCCCGAGACCGACCTGACCAAGGAGCAGATGCTGCTCTGGCACCGGATCCTCTACAGACAAGGATGGATCGCGCCGCTGTGGCCAAAAGAATATGGCGGGCCCGGCTGGTCGATCACGCAACGTTTTGTCTTCGAACAGGAGACTTCGCGCGCCGGGACGCTGCCGCCGCTTGCGTTCAGCGTCACCATGGTGGGGCCGGTGATTTACACATTCGGCAGCGACGCGCAGAAGGAGAGGTTTTTGCCGCGAATTCTGTCTGGCGAGGACTGGTGGTGCCAAGGCTATTCGGAACCGGGCTCGGGCTCCGACCTCGCCTCGGTCCGCACCAAAGCGGTGCGCGATGGCGATCACTACATCGTCAACGGCCACAAGACCTGGACGACGCTGGCGCAGCATGCCGACTGGATCTTCTGCCTTGTGCGCACCGACCCGGCGGCAAAGGCGCAGGCCGGCATCTCGTTCCTGCTGATCGACATGAAATCGCCGGGCGTGACCGTGCGTCCGATAATCACCATCGACGGGTCGCACGAGGTCAACGACGTATTTCTCGAAGACGTGCGCGTCCCCATCGAGAATCTGATCGGCGAGGAAAACAAGGGCTGGACCTATGCAAAATTCCTGCTCGGCAACGAGCGCACCAGTATGGCCAGCATCGGCCGTTCAACGCGCTATCTGAACCGCCTCAAGCAGATCGTGAAGACCGAGATCCCCGAGGACGATCCGAGCTTCGGCGAATTCATCAAGGACATCGCGCGCGTCGAGCTCGATGTGCTCGCGCTCGAGGCGACGGAACTTCGCGTCGTCGCCCGGATGGCGCGCGGCATCGATCCGGGGCCGGCAGCCTCGCTGTTCAAGATCCGGGGCACCGAGATATTCCAGCGCATCACCGAGCTGACCCACCAGGCGATCGGCAATTACGGTCTTGCTATCCGCGAGCAGCCGGTGGGCGCCAATCGCTTCATGCCAGGGCCGGATTACGGACATACCGCGTCCGAGAAATATCTGAATTCACGCAAGCTCAGCATTTACGGTGGGTCGAACGAGATCCAGCGCAACATCATCGCAAAAGCGGTGCTCGGTCTTTAACGCCAGCGAACGAGGGTTCCGGTGGACATTCAGTTGACGGAAGAACAGGAATTGCTTCGAGGCAGCATTCAGCGGTTGTTGCGCGATCAGTACGATTTCGACGCGCGCCGCAAGATCGTCGCGACCGACGAAGGCTGGAGCCGGAAGCACTGGAATGCTTTTGCCGAACTCGGTCTGTGCGCGGCGCCGTTCCAGGAAAGCTCCGGCGGCCTTGGCGGCGGTCCGCTGGCGACCATGATCGTGATGCAGGAATTCGGCCGCAACCTTGTGGTCGAACCGTTCTTCGAGACTGTGGTTCTCGCGGGCGGCCTGATCGAAGATGCCGGTTCGCCGGCGCAGCGCAAGGCGTATCTGCCGCAGATCATGGCCGGCGAATCGATTTGGGCGCTGGCTTGGGCGGAAGGACGTTCGCGCTACGACTTTGGCAACGTCGCCACGACGGCGCGGCGTCAGGGTGAAAGCTATGTTCTTGATGGTACCAAGGCGGCGGTGATTGGTGCGCCCTGGGCCGACAAGTTGATTGTCTCGGCGCGGACGTCGGGCGGCCCACGTGATGGCAGCGGAGTGAGCCTCTTTGTGGTCGACCGCCATTCGCCGAATCTTCATTTGCAGGGCTTCAAGACGATCGATGGCCGCTGCGCCGCCGAAATCACGCTGATGAATGTGCAAGTCCCGGCCAGCCAGTTGCTGGGAACGGAAGGCGAGGGCGTCGCGGCTCTGGAGGCCTGCCGCGACCGCGCCATCGCAGCACTTTGCGCTGAAGCCGTCGGTGCGATGACTGAGCTGAATTCGTCGACGCTTGAATACAGCAAGACACGCAAACAGTTCGGCGTCGCGCTCGGAACGTTTCAGGTGTTGCAGCACCGCATGGTCGACATGTTCATTGCGCTTGAGGAGGCGATCTCACTCACGCAACATCTGAACCTGAGCCTCGCGGCCAGGGAGCCGCATGGATCCAAACTGGCTTCCGGAGCGAAAACGAAAGTCGGCTATGCCGCACGATTTGTCGCCGAGCAGGCCGTGCAGCTTCATGGCGGCATGGGCATGAGCGACGAATTGAACGTCGGTCATTACTTCAAACGGATAGCGTCGATCAACGTTCAGTACGGTGATCCCACCTATCATCTGATGCGGTATGCGCAGCAGAATTAGTGTCGTTCCGATGTGGCAGTCGATGTCGCGTCCAACCCGAGGATAAAAAATGACTGATGCAGTGATCGTCTCGACTGCCCGCACGCCGATCGGCAAGGCCTACAAGGGTGCGCTCAATAACACCGAAGGTGCGACCATGCTGGGTCATGCTATCTCGGCGGCGCTCTCAAGAGCGAAGATCGAAGGTGCCGAGGTGGAGGACGTCGTGATGGGTTGTGCCATGCAGCAGGGTACCACCGGCACCAATATCGCGCGCAAGGCGTTGCTCCGTGCCGGACTTCCGGTGACGGTAGCCGGAACGACGATCGATCGCCAATGCGCATCCGGACTTCAGGCGATTGCATTGGCGGCGCGGTCGGTGATCTTCGATGGCGTGGAGGTTGCTGTCGGCGGCGGTGGCGAATCCATCAGCCTGGTGCAGAACAACCAGATGAACAGCTTTCATGCTGTCGATCCGGAATTGCTCGCCATGAAAGGCGATGCTTACATCGCGATGCTCGACACCGCTGAAATCGTTGCGAAACGCTACGACATATCGCGCGAACGTCAGGACGAGTACAGTCTTGAGAGCCAGCGCCGGACGGCATCTGCCCAGCAGGGCGGCCGGTTCAATGACGAGCTTGCTCCGATCAGCACTACCATGGCGGTCACGGACAAGGCGACCGGTGCGGTATCGTACAGGCAGGTGACGCTCTCGACGGATGAGGGGCCGCGTCCCGATACGACCGCCGAAGGACTCGCCGGTGTCAAGCCGGCCAAGGGGCCGGGTTTTACGATCACCGGCGGCAATGCCAGCCAGCTGTCGGACGGCGCAAGTGCCGCCGTCATCATGAGCGACAAGCTCGCGGCACAGAAGGGCCTAAAACCGCTCGGCATCTTCCGTGGCTTCGTCGCGGCAGGTTGTGAACCCGACGAGATGGGGGTTGGTCCGGTCTACGCCGTGCCCCGGCCCTGATCGAGGGCCGCCGGCGCAAGGCGAAATATGCTGTTGTCACCATGTGCGTGGGCGGCGGCATGGGCGCCGCGGGCCTTCTCGAAATCGTTCATTGACCGAAACCAACAAGCCGGCAAAGCTTGGCGATCGCAAACATATTGGAGGCGTGCGTGAAAACAGCAATCACCGAGATGTTCGGCATTGAACATCCGATCATCCAGGGCGGAATGCACTATGTCGGATTTGCCGAACTCGCAGCCGCGGTGTCGAATGCTGGCGGCCTCGGGATCATCACCGGCTTGACGCAAAGAACACCGGAATTACTGGCCAAGGAAATCGCGCGCTGCCACGACATGACGGACAAGCCGTTTGGCGTGAACTTGACCTTTCTGCCGACCTTCAGTGCGCCGCCCTATCCGGAATACATCGCCGCCATCAAGGAGGGCGGCATCAAGATCGTTGAGACCGCCGGGCGCAGTCCGGAGCAATACATGCCGGCGCTGAAGGCGGCCGGCATCAAGGTGATCCACAAATGCACTTCGGTGCGGCATTCGCTGAAGGCCGAACAGGTCGGCTGCGACGCCGTCAGCGTCGATGGCTTCGAATGCGGCGGCCATCCCGGCGAAGACGACATGCCGAACATGATCCTGCTGCCGCGCGCCGCCGAAGAACTGAAAATACCGTTTGTTGCCTCCGGTGGCATGGCCGACGCGCGAAGCCTGGTGGCAGCACTTGCGCTCGGCGCCGCCGGCATGAACATGGGAACGCGCTTTATCGCCACGAAAGAGGCGCCGGTGCACGACAACGTCAAGCAGGCGCTGGTTGCAGCCACCGAACTCGATACGCGGCTGGTGATGCGGGCGCTCCGCAATACCGAGCGCGTTCTCAGGAACAAAGGCGTCGATCGCTTGATCGAGATCGAGCGTGAAAAAGGCAGGAGCCTCAAGATCGAGGACATCCATGCCGAAGTCGCCGGCGTCTATCCCAAGGTCATGATCGACGGCAAGATGGATGCCGGCGCCTGGAGCTGCGGGATGGTAGTCGGATTGATCAAGGACATTCCGACGGTCAAAGAGTTGATCGATCGCATCATGGCCGACGCCGAACGCCTCATTCTGGACCGGCTGGCGGGATTCCTTGGCGCCGAAACCAAGGCAGCGTTGAAGGTGGCTTGAACCTTTGCGATCGACGAACGATCGGTGATCGCCACGCCGGAGATCGCGACTTCGGCAGCATCAAAACGGGAGTGGTTGAATGGCAGAAGGTCGGATCGAAATCGACACCGGAACCAGCGAGCTATTGTGCGAAATCCGGGACCGCGTCGCGCTCATTACGCTCAACCGTCCCGAAGCGCGCAACGCGCTCTCCGATCATCTGACCCCTGCACTGCGGCGGATGATCAAGCAATGCGGCGACGATCCCAACGTCGGTGCGCTGCTGATATCAGGCGCGGGCAATGCCTTTTGCGCCGGCGGCGATGTCAAAGGCATGGGGAACAATGCCAACAAAGCCGAAATGGCATTCGAAGAGCGCGTTGCAGACCTGCGAACCAAGCAGCGTACCCTGACGGGCGCGCTGGTGGCGGTGAGAAAGCCGACGATTGCAGCGCTTCCAGGACCCGCGGCAGGCGCCGGGCTTGCGCTCGCGCTCGCCTGCGATATCCGCATTGCCAGCGAATCCGCGATTATGGCTACGGGATACGCCCGCATCGGGTTGACGGGAGATTACGGTATCGCGTGGTTGCTGACGCGGCTGGTTGGAACATCGCGGGCGCGGGAGCTGATGTTCCTGTCGGAACGGATCGACGCTCGCCGCTGCGAGACGCTCGGTCTCGTCAACCGCGTCGTGCCCGACGCCGAACTTCGCGGGACCGCTTTTGCCCTTGCAAAGTCTCTGGCCGAGGGCCCGTCGATCGCGCTGGCGCGTATGAAGGACAACCTTGACCACGCCGTGACGTCGGACTTTCTGGGTTCGATGGATGAGGAAGCGGAAAACATGGTCCGATCCGCACGGACGACCGATCATAAAGAGGCGGTGCGTGCCTTCATCGACAAACGCAAACCCGCATTCGTCGGGCATTAGGCACTTTTTCGACAGAATAGGCCACGGCTGAATGCCGTTGCGTTGTATGACGGTAATCATCTAATATAGCTGCGATTACAACCGATGCCGGGTGCGCCAATGCTGCCTCGAACCGTGTTCCGACGATATGAGTCCTGGCGAGGCCGCCTCCATGGCTGACAAGCCAGTTGCGATCGTGACAGGTGTCGGTCCCGGCACCGGGTCCGCGATTGTCCGGCGTTTCGCAGCCGGAGGCTTTCGCGTCATCGCCCTGGCCCGGTCGCCGGAGCGCATCCGCGGGCTCGAGCAGGAACTTCCAGACACCCACGCGGTGATCTGCGATGTTTCCAGTGAGAGCCAGGTCGCGGACGCTGTTGCCAACGTGCGCAAACGATATGGCCCGCCCAATGTTCTCATACATAGCGCGGTGGGGGGAGGCTGGGGGACATTTCTCGAAATCGAGCCCGAGATGCTCGAACGGAATTTTCAAGTGAATGTCATGGGTCTGCTGTATCTGGCGCGTGAAGTGGCGCCTGACATGATCAAAGCAGGCAACGGCGCGATCCTTGTCACCGGCAATACCTCCGCAATTCGCGGCAAAGCGAACTTCGCCGGCTTTGCGCCGACCAAGGCAGCCCAGCGTATTCTATCGGAATCGATCGCGCGCGATCTCGGACCGCGCGGTATCCACGTCGCCTATGTCCTGATCGACGCCGTGATCGATGTGCCGCGAATGCGCGAACGTCTGCGCGACGCGCCGGACGAATTCCTCATCAAGCCATCCGCAATCGCCGACGAATTGTGGCATCTCTACAACCAGGACCGCTCAGCATGGTCGTTCCTGACCGAGCTTCGCCCATTCGCCGAGAGATGGTGAGATAGAAATGCATCTCGTTGCCATCAGACCTTTTCCGGGTTTTCTATGGAGCCGGCGATGCGTTATGTAAAAATCGGCGAAGGAGGCACGCCAAGTCGCCACCAGCGCGCTTGCAACCATGATGGGCTCGATCGTGCTCGCCCGTGCGGCCGGCGACAAGATGCTGTCCGACGAAATACTTGAGGCCGGGCGGCAGGCTCTACGCAGTCACTCCGCGGCGCGACGATCAAGCAGGTAGCATTGCGAGTTCGACCAATCAACAAGAGTGATATGGAGAAGAGCGATCATGACTGAACATGTAAAAACCGAAGTGGCCGCGGGCATCATGACGTTGACGCTGGCCCGTGCTGACAAGAAGAACGCCCTGAGTAACGCCATGTATAGCGCCATGTCGGATGGGCTGGAGCGCGCAGAGAAAGATCCAGCCGTCCGCGTGGTTCTATTCCAGGGGGACGGTGACAGTTTTACGGCCGGAAACGACTTGGCCGATTTCAGCGCCCAGGCGAACGGCAAGGACACCGGCGAGAGCCAGGCGCATCGATTCATCAGCAATCTCGGCAAGGCCACCCGTCCGCTGATTGCCGCCGTGCAAGGCAACGCGGTCGGCGTCGGCACCACGATGTTGCTCCACTGCGACCTGGTATTCCTGGCCGACACCGCAAAGCTGATGACGCCGTTCGTAAATCTGGCGCTGGTTCCGGAAGCGGCCTCGAGCTGGCTGCTGCCTGCGCGGATCGGGCACGTCCGTGCCTACGCGATGTTTGCGCTGGGAGAACCTCTCGATGCCGCCACCGCATTGGCCTGCGGCCTGGCCAACGCCGTTGTGCCGGCCGCGGACTTGCGTGCCAAGGCTCGGGAAGCGGCCGAGGCCCTGACCAAACGGCCGGCCGGCTCACTGAACCAAACCAAGGCGTTGATGCGCGATATGGACAAGATCGCCGCTCAAATCAGCCGGGAAGGCGCGTTGTTTCGCGAACGTCTGCAGACCGCAGAAGCGCGCGAAGCTTTCACGGCATTTGCCGAGCGCCGCAAGCCTGATTTTTCGAAGGTCGCGGGGTAGATCGCGGTTGTCCGATTACAAACAAGGCAGGTCAGCTTACTCGATCAGACATCACTCAGCGACGCCAATGCCCTGGTGACCTCGGTCTTGACGAGATGCTTGCGATAATCCGCCGACGCGTAACCGTCCGACAGACATTCGGCTTGTTCGCTGGCAAGCAATGCGGCCATTGCGATGCTTTGGCTCGATAGTGGTTTGCCGATCAGATGCGCGCTCGCGGGATCAGCCTCGAAGGCCCGGCCGGTCGCGCCGGTGATGCCGATACTGGCTTCCGCAACGACGCCGTCTTGCAGGCGCAGCGCGACGGCAACACCGACCACGGCATAGCCGCTCGCCGGATGGCGGATCTTGCGATATCGGAACTGCGTACCGGGGTTGGGGCGAGGGATATGGATCGCCACCAGCACTTCTGCCGGCTCAAGCGCGGTGGTCATGATGTCGACGAAGAAGTCGTTTGCAGCGATATGTCTGCGGCCGGTCGGGCCTGCGATCTCCAGTTCCGCGTTCACTGCGATCACGACCGCCGGCCAGTCGGCCGCAGGGTCGGCATTTGCCAGCGAGCCGCCGATCGTGCCGCGGTTACGCACCTGCGGGTCGGCAATCAGATCGGCGGCTTGATGGAAGATCGGTAACACTTTTTGCAGAGGTTCCGACGCAAGCAGTTCGGCATGCGTTGTCAGGGCGCCGATCCTGATACGGTCGGCAACCTGGATTCCCTTTAATTCGTCGATCCCGCCGATATCGATCAGCAACGCGGGCGATGCCAGCCGCAATTTCAATGTCGGGATCAACGTATGACCGCCGGCCACGAGCTTGCTGCCATCGGGATCCTTCTGCAGGAGGCCGACGGCCTGGGCGAGCGAGGTTGCACGAACATAGTCGAATGGCGCTGGGATCATCGGCTTGCTCCGGCGCGTGCGTTCTGTATCGCCAACCAGACGCGCGGCGGCGTCATGGGCATGTCGAGATGTTTTATCCCGAACGGTGAAAGCGCATCGAGCACCGCGTGAACCATGCATGGCGGTGCTGCGATCGATCCGCTTTCACCGATGCCCTTTACCCCGATCGGGTTGGTGGGGGAGGGTGTCTCCTGAAACAGCGATCGTATGCGGGGGACATGTTCCGCGCGCGGCACCGCATAATCGAGCAGCGAGCCGGTCATCAATTGCCCGGTATCGGGATCGTAGCTGACTTCTTCATAGAGCGCCTGCCCGATACCTTGCACGACGCCGCCATGAATCTGTCCCGCGGCAAGAAGGGGATTGATGATCGTGCCGGCGTCGTCCACGGCGACATAATCGAGAATATCCACAATCCCAGTTTCTGGATCGACGTCGACATAGGCCATGTGGATTCCCGAAGGCGAGCCCATTCCCTTCGGATCATAAAACACCGTCTCGTCGAGGCCCGGCTCCAGTCCATCCGGAAGCTTGTGGCCGACATAGGCCATGCGGGCGACCGTGCCGAACGTCAAAGGCGCGATGTCGGTCCCCGAGACGCTGAACTTGCCTGCCCGATAGGAAACATCCCCTTCGTCCACTTCGAGCATGCCCGCGGCAATCTTCTTCGCCTTTGCGACAACACGGGTGGAGGAGACATGAACGCTGGACCCACCCACCGCCATGGAGC
>Ga0193724_1000090_pt1 | contig 21083 bp, 46 predicted proteins | sample H2a1metaG_FD_146005 | JGI IMG/M metagenome (GOLD analysis project Ga0193724, IMG submission 146005) | Soil microbial communities from a riparian zone of the East river system, Colorado, United States - H2a1 | ecosystem: Environmental > Terrestrial > Soil > Riparian zone | place: USA: East River... | reverse complement strand
GGCCGAGCCTACCGCGGGGGAGGGGAGATGTCAAGACCCTTAGCCGGGCTAACGATAATCCTTCGCGCGGCTAACGACTTTCGTTGCTCTGGCTAACGACTTTGCTTGCCCTGGCTAACGGTCTCGGGCATGCGAACGGGCCCCGGCTGGTCTCAGCTCGGGGCCCGTCGCCGTCCTGGTCGCCGCTAGATCACGGGCCCTCCCGGCCGCTCTCGATCGCCGTTCTGTCCTCCGGGTCGGCCTCGATCCAGTCGGATTCCGCGGCCTGGTCGCCGTCGCCGTAGTAGATATCCGCGGCCACCCGAGCCACCCAACGCCACGGCTCGCGCCGTCGAACGGTGGCCAGGGCGAGGTCTCGCACGGCTGGCGGGGCGTTGTCTACTCCCCAGACGTGGGCCGGATGATGACAGCTCGGGCAGTTTTTCCGGGCCGATCCGGGCCACGAAATGACCCCGCGGGGCAGCATCCGGCGCCACCAACTAGGCCCCTTGCCCTGGCACAAGATGACGCAAGCGCGGCCCGGATGTAGCGCGGGCTCGACCGAATCGGACGCCAGAATCATGCGCACGGCGGCCCATTCCGAGCTGAAAAGACACTCGGTACAGACCCAAATCCCGCGGGCCATCGTGCGCATAGTTGACCAATATTGGCTGCCGTCGAGGCGTTCCCGCGGCCCGTCCGATGCCTCGACTGTGAGGTTTAGCCAGTTCTGGTCGGCCGGTTTGTGGCATCCGATGCACCGCGCTAGCGGCACCTTATACGGCATGCTAGCTGTTCCCCTCCTCGTCCATCGCGGCGGCGGCCAGGGCCTTTCCGAACGCTCCGGGGTTGGATTTACGCCACCCGATCAGCATTCTTTCGGCCCAAGACAGCGGAATATCCTTGTCCTGGCCGGTATCGAATTTGACGCGCACCGCGCCGGGCTTGTGGCCGTTCTGCTCGTCCATATCTTCGCCTTTATGCTCGCAGTTGACCTATTTTACCGTGCCGATCGCCGTTTTTGGCGGCCTCACCACTCCCTAAACAGGCGCGACGTGTCGTAATGGGCGCCCGGACCCGCTTTGCCGTACTGATTCGCCCAGATCAGCCGCGCGGATATGCTAACGCCGAATTGCTGGCGGCAGTTGGCCGCCAACAGCTCGGGCGTCCAGTGCTTTTCGTCCAGTGTGGCTATCCACCAGAGCCGCGGATCGGATAGCCCGGCTAGCTCATCCTGGGCCCGGCCGATGTCGGCGCGGTCGGTGTAGATGCGCGCGCGCTTGCCCATTCGAGTGCGCCCGGTGACATACTTGCGTAGCCCGTGCTGCTCGTAGACAGGGTTTCCGCGCTCGTAGTCCACGATTCCGGCGTGCTCATAGTTGCCGCTTATGGTGATCCACCGGACGTGCTGGAATCGGGCGGCCTGTGCCTTTGTCGCGGCGCCTTCGCCGTCGAGGTACAGCGCCGCATGAGTGAACGTATGCGGGATGTCATCGGGCCTGTCTGAGTCGGCAAATTCGGTCACTGGTCGTCCTTTCCGGGCCTAGCTGGCCGGTCTGTGTTCTGCCATTGCGCGGGCCATTCAATGTCTTTGTGGTCTCCCCAGTGGTTAGGTTCCCGGCCGCATACCAGGAACGACGGAGCGCCGCGGATGACCCCGTTGCCAGGGTCCGCGCAGATCGTTAGCACCGTAGTTCTCGGCATGCCCGCCATCAGTCGCTAACCTCCTCGGCCTCGGCGGGTACTGCGCCGATCGCGGTAGCGGCCTCGACCAGCAGGGCCCATTGTGTGTACGTCAGGCCGAAGTGTCGAGGCAGGCCGCCGTCTACCCGCCCGGTTAGCGATACCTGGATTCGGCCCCGCGGGTAGTCCGGGCCCATATCCGGGCCTGCATAGCGGGCCACGGTTACTTCGTCGCTCTGGAAAATGATTGTGCTCATCCTGTCCAATCCTGCCGCTATGAGGGTTTGACGGCCAGGCCGCATCGGCTCGGCCTCGGGCTCGGCCTGGTAGGGGTTTTCCGCGGCTGGATACCCGGCCGGGTTGCCGGGGAAGTCGCCGCCCCAGTCGGCCAGCTTGGCATGTGGCACGAATGCGGGCGGCTGATGCCGGGCCCGCATGTGCGCGCCTAGATCCTGGTACGTGTCGAGGCAGATCGAACAGGTACCGCCGCCGAGCGCGGCGGCGGCCGGCCGAGTGAAGGAGGCCGCCGCCGCGCGTTCGTGGACCGGGGCGGCGTCCCCAGCATCGCCGCCCCGGCCGTCTATGGGCCCCTCGTCGTCCCGGCCGAGCTTGGCCAGCTCGGCTATCTCGGCCTCCAGGTCGAGGTCTCGGGGCTTGCCCTCGGCCTGGTCTAGATCGTCCTCCAGCTCGGCGGCCTCGACCGCTCGGGCCGCGCGCTCGACGCCCAGCTCATGCCCCGCCCAGATGCAGCACGCACCGTAAGCGAGGATGAACACGACGATCGCCCAGAACGGGACCGGCGCCGGGTCGGTTAGCCAGCTCATTGCCCGGCCGCCCACGGTCGGCCATCATCGCAGCGATCCGAGAGCGGGTCGGGCAGCTCGTCACCGTACCCGGCATCGCGCAGGATCGTTACCCCGTCGCGGAGGTAGAACGTCATCGGCCAAAGCTCGACCTTATCGAGGCCGAACCCATCGGGCCTATGCACGACGAACGGAACGCCGCCGCCGTGCTTCGCGGCCTGGCGCAGCCAGAGCGGCAGGTTAAAGTCTCGCCGGGCCTTTACCTCCGGGCTAAGTCCGGGCATCCCGGTTATGTCCACGCCCATTCGCCCGGCGCCGGTTGACTGCGCGTGCGGCCAGCCATGCTCGGCCACATATAGCGCGACGGCGTTTTGCGTGTCGCTGCCGCGCTGCTTACGTGTTGGCATTGAATACCCCTCTTGTCTTTGTGTGCCACCCGCACCCGAAACAATGCGTCACTCGGACGAACCGGGCCGGAAAATGCATGATTACCCATTGGCAACAGCAGGAGACCGGGACATCGCGGATAGCTAGCCCCGGACTCCTCACCATTGCCCCGGCTCTGGTCACTGTCGCTGCGCAGCCCACACGCACGGCGGCCGATGTGATCCGCGGATCGGCTCGCATGTGCAGCCGGACAGCGGCATCGGCTCGGGCTCGCGCTCGGGCTCGCGCTCGGCCATCGGGCCGGCCGACATCAGGAACAGCATCCGCGCGACGGACAGCAGCGCGGCGGCCTCGGCATGCTGCGCGGTAAGAAACGCGATCACGTCGGAGGTCGAGTGCTTAGGCGCCCGGAACTCGGCGTTTCGCTTGTTGTGCGCGCGGGCCTTCGCCATCCATTCGCGGATCTCGCCTATCAGCTCCAGATCGGGCGGGGCGAGCTGGCCAGCTCGGGCCGCGCTCATGCCTTCACCTGCGCAATGACGCGCTCGGCCAGCTTCTCGGCCAGGCAGTCAACGGGCGCGGTGCAGATCGGGCACCCGTCCCAGACCTGGCCGGGCTGGTGGTGCAAGACGTGGATAGCCTCGGTCACCTCGGCCGGCGGGAATCGGTAGCGCATGATCTCGCTGATCAGCTCGTCTTTGGACATCTTGCCCATGATCCTGACGATGCCGTGTGCCTCCAGCTCGTCCCGGTCGATCGCGCGCAGCTCACCGGCCCGCGTGCGGGACAGCTCCCGAGCCGTACGGGATTCCTCGGCCCGGAACTGCCGGGCCTCGTCCGCTGACATCAGCAGATGCGCCGGGCACGGCCGCACGCCTTCGGTCGAGAATGCGCAGGCCGGGCAGTTGCGGCACCGATCGGGGATCGGGTTAAGCAGAGGCCGGGCGCTCAGCTCGGCCCACCGTGCGGCGTTCGTGTCGTGATCCATTTTGTTCTCCCTCACTCGGTTGTGACTCCCACACTATCAGGGTTGACTGTTTTCATGCAACCCCGTATCGTTGGGGGCATGGAACAGATAGTTGAGCTGCCGCAGAGCCAGGCCCGTGACTTGCTCGATGAGTGGCACACGATGATGCTCGACCGCGCCGCACGGGTGCGCACTGCCTACGCCTCCGGGCTCAGCAAGTCGGAGATAGCCGTCCGCATGGGACTGGCACGCTCGACCGTCTACGCCGATCTGAGAGGGGTCACACGATGAGCGCCGGGCTACGTAGTGACATATTCGCCGCCGATGGATGCGTTCGGGCGAACATCCGAACGCAGCTCTACCGCGTGACCTTCGCGCCGAAGTGCGAGCACGTCATCACCACTAAGGCAGTGATAGAGCGCCGCGCGCAGTCCGCAGAGGCCGCCGCGGAATACTGCCGGACATTCCTGCGGCTGCCTCAGATGGACGTTGTATCGGTCGAGGAGGTTACGCCCGATGCATGAGTGCCCCGGCCCCGACTGCACCGTTGAAACGGTGCCGGACGACATGCTGGCCTGCTCGCCGCATTGGTATCAGGTACCCAAGCCTCTGCGCACCGCCGTATACCGGGCGTGGGGCAACGGCGCCGGGGCTGGCACCGCGGCGCATAGGAGCGCACTACTGGCCGCGGTGCGAACGATGCGGCCTCTGGCTAGAAAGGGTGATCGGTAATGGGCATTCTCAACTGCGGGAACTGCGGGCGGCCTCGCGGAAACCCCGTAACGCATGTCTGCCGTACCGGCTGGTCAAAGTCCAAGGGGCAGACCACCGTGCGGAAGGCCAAGCCCAAGCGCAAGAAGCGGAAGTGACCGTGGTCTACCTGCTGCACTTCGACCGGCGGTACAAGCACGCCGGGCACTACATCGGCTCAGCCGATGACGTACCCGCCCGCCTCGCCCGGCACGCCGCGGGCGGCGGCGCGCGGCTGATCGAGGTGATCACCGCGGCGGGGATCGGATTCGAGCTGGCGCGGACCTGGCCGGGCGGCAGGACACGCGAACGCCAGATAAAAAATCAGGGCGGCGCGTCGAGGTTCTGTCCGCTGTGCGGCGTGACCCCGCAGAAGCCGCGATGACCAGGGCAGACACCCGGCAGGGCCCCGCCCATCTTCCCCTTGGGCGGGGCCCTGCTGGCGACACGACACGGAGGGAAACCGGCCCCGAACGGCTTGCACCGCGCCCCACGGGCCGGCTAGAACTGGGGCTCCCGATAACGCGTTTGACAGCATACCGGAAAGGGCCCGACAGCCAAAGGGATTGGGCCCCGGCCGGGGCGAAAGCATGCCACAAGAAGCCAAAGCGGATCGGTGGCAATGCTCGTCAAGGGGACTCTCGTCCCCTTGGACCCCTAGCTCCGTTTGGTTCGAAGCGGCTCCGCCGCAACGAACCAAACGGCTCGGTTACCTGCACTTCTCAAGCTCAACAGATCCGACTACCACCTAACGGAGACCGGTATGGATCCGGTAGCTGACGCGCGCGCGCGCGAGAGCTGGGCCCCGGCCGGTTGAGGAGGATTGATTTTCTTGAGTTTGGCAACCACGATCGCGCAGAGTCAGGCCACGCTGGCCGCCGCTCGCTGGCGATCGCACGGCAAGACGTGCAACCCGTGCCACCAGGCCGCCGCGCAGAAGCGGCCCGCGTGGCGGTGCCCGGACGGCCAGCAGCTAGCCACCGACGCGCGAGACACCGCCCTGGCCGCCCGGCGCGAGGCCGAGCTAGACAAGCGGCCCGCGCTCGGCCAGGGCTCGCTGTTCGGCCAGGGCGATCTGTTCGCGGACAGCGCCGATGGCTAGGCCGCTGGTGCGCGTGCTGCCGTGGCTCCGGGTGCTCCGCTGGTGCGACGGGTGCGAGACCTACACCGAATCAGACATTGACTGCGGCGAGGAGTTTTGCATCGTGTGCGGCCTCGGCAACGACGAGGCCGACGAGGACGATTGCTGCGATGGGACGTGCTGCGCCGATGACTAGGCGGCCGGTGTGCCACCCCGGCCGGGAGCACCGGGCGCATGAGCTGTGCGGTTCGTGTTACGTCCGATGGTGGCTCGGCGGATGCGTATGGGAGGACGGGCGGCCGGCCGTGCCGCCCACTGTGACCGAGCTGCGCGCGGCCAGGGTCGAGGACTTCAAGAGGCTACGGGTCAAGGATCATGCGCGGGTCGAGCAGGCCGGGCGCGCGCTCGGCGTCGGCCCGCGGGCGGCGTGGAGGATGGAGGCCGAACGGCTGGCCGAGCTGGGCCCGGCTACCGTCGCGGAGCGCCGGGCGGCCAGGCTGGAGCGGTTCACCGAAGCGCGCGCCCGTGGTCTCCGGGTCGAGCTGGCCGGCCGCGAGGTCGGTCTACAGGCCCGGCAGTCGTGGAGGTACGAATCTAGGCGGGTCGCTAGGCTCAGCTCATGCCCTACAGCCGACGCGATCTGATCGGGCATTACGTGACGCCGCCGGGCGAGGACAAGCCGTGTCAGCATGCCTGCTGCCGGAACTACCGCGTCAGGCTGGAGCACGCCCCGGCCCGGCGGTTGCACCGGGCCCCGGAGGCCGACTTGATGGCGCACCTGGCCGAGACCCGCAACGAGCGCGAAGCGGTGCGGATCGTCAACGAGCTGGAGCGCCGCGACCGGGCAGCCGAGCGCAAGGAGCAACGGCAAGAAGCCCGGCGGGCCCGCTACGCAGCCGACACGATGGAACGCGAGTCGATCCGCGAATACGCCTACGTCTCCGCGGAGGCCGAGACCCGCGGCCACATGCTGAACCGTCGCGGCGAGGCACTAGGCGTGGATCCACGGTCGCTGTTCACTGGCCCGGCCGCGCGGGCCCGGAAGTACGCAAGCCCGGAGCTGCTGGAGCACTGGCAGCAGCACGGCCGGCCGACAGAGGCGTTTTTCGCGCAGCGTGATACTCGGCTTGACGAGGACTACACCGACCGGCGGCCAGGCCGCCGCCGCCGGGCCGCGTGATGTCCTGGCCGATGCGGGCCGCCGTGGTCGGCTGGCTCCTGGTCGTCATCGCCGCATGGTCCGGCCTGCTCTAGTAGCGGATGTGCGCTAGCAGGATTCCTAGCGGGGCCTCGACCATTGCCAGGAACGCGATCCCGGTTGCGACCAGCCACCGCCGGGCGGTGCGCCGGTCTCGCTGATCGGTTACGTGGTCGGATTCGTGCCGCTCAAACTTGACGGCCAGCGCGGTGACATCCGAGGTCAGCTCGGTTAGCTGGGTCTGGATCACGCCGACTCCGCGCGTGCCGAGCTGGTCTAGCTCCTCGATCCGCCGGGCATTCTCGGCAACAGACTGCCGCAGCATGTCAAATTCTGCCGACCGGACCCGTGCCATCACTGCGCACCTTCGGCGGCTACGGTGCTGCGCAGCTCGGGCCGCTCCGCGTAGGACCGGGCTGGCTGGGCCTCGGCGTGGCGGCGGCCCGATATCCGCGAGAACATCGTCACCCGCAGAATCCGGCCGCCGGGTGTCAGCTCACCCCAGGCGAGGCGCAGCGACCGGCGGGGCCGCCGCTGCTTAATCGACCAATAGAGCGACCGGACATAGGCGCGCTCATGCTGGGTTAGCCGCGATCCGGGCACGTTGTCTCCGGGGTCGCCGGGCGGGCTGGCGACGAACGCGAGAGCGTTAGCGGGCATGCGGTTGTTCTGGTACAGCCGGTCGAGCAGCTCGGCGGCCTGGCCGTCGTACTCGACCGATAGGGGATCGCGCGCATACGCCACGGTCTAACCGTAGTAGGGTGATCGCACGCTCCCAAGCTGCCGGATTGCTTGGGAGCGTTCCGGTTGCTTGGGGCTCAGCCCTAGCCCGGAGGTTTGCCCTATGCCAACGCGGCGGATTCTTGAGGTCGCCGTGGTCGCCGCGCTGCTCATGCGGCCGATCTTCGGCCTGATGCATGTGTGGTCGGCCAAGACTCTCGGCACGACTGCACCCGGATCCGTTGCGCATGGCGCAGCGGAAGTTGTGGCGGTGATCGTGTGACCACTCCAGCAGGCGCAGGCGCGGGCGTGGCGGCGGGCCGCCCCCAGCCGCAAACCACAGTCGAGGCGCCCGGCGGCCCGTTCATCCGCCACAGCCAGGACGGGCGGCGATCGCAGTACATCGCTCAGCCGTCGTTCGGCGGCCTGGTGGCTTCCCCGATGGTGGCCAGCCCCGGCTACAACAAGGGCTATCGGCTCAAGGTGACCAGCTCGTCTAACGGCGCGACCGTTTCCACGTACGTCGTGAACGGTGACAGCATGTTTGCTGTCGGCCAGCTCGTCACCCTCAAGGACGCATTCGGCACCCCGATTATCGTGGCGCCGGGGTTCCACGCTTTCTTCCTGATCCCGCTTCTGTCCGGGCAGTTCGGCATTGACGAGACTCAGAACGTCTGCAACCTGCCGTCATTCACTCAGGGCAGCACGGCTAACGGGTCGTTCCAATTCTCGACCTACCTGCCGTGGGAATTCGCCAAGGCGTACGGCCTGATTTCCGGGGCCAACGCTTCGCTGCTGCCGACGCTGCAAATCAACGTGGCGCCGTCCTCGGGTATCTGGTCCACTCTGACCGGCACGCCGCCATCGCTGACATTCCAGCTCGACACGGACTTTTACTGGCTGCCGCAGGGCGTGGCCGTCGAGCCGCCCGGAATCGGCACCACTTGCCAGTGGGTTTTGCAGCCGTGCAACCCGACAATCGGAAGCTCGGGCGCGCTCAATGTGCAGCTTCCGCGGCTCGGCGGGTATATCTCAGAGTTCATTCTGGAGATGCGCGGGGCCAACGGACTGCGGGTGACGGAGAACGGGTCAACCGACATCGGCTGGCCTGCCCGGCCGCGGTTCCTGGTGGACGGCGTGCCGCTGGTGGACTCCGACATTCAGACCGTGTTTGACGACATGGCGATTGGCCAGAGCATCGCCGGGCTTAACGGCACGGTGCCCGCCGGGCTTAACGGCGTGGCGGCGGGCACGGCCGGGAGCAACACGAACGTCAGGCCAAACGGCGTCATCGCGCTCACCCGCAAGACGGCCATGTCACAGCGGATGCAGGGCCTGTTGGAGACCGGCGAAACGTTCCTGTCCACCAACCCCGGCACGCAGGTCGAGGTGGCCGGATTCCCGTGGGGCACCGTGCTCTCGCCGCCCGCCACCCTTAACGCCCTGGTCGGCCAGGTCGTCCCCTCCGGGCAGCTCATCCAAGGGTTGCCCGAGGTCTAGCCAGGAGGTCACGACATGCCAGGTCTCAACCTCCGCGCGGGGCTCAGCGGCGGCGCGTCGGCCAGCTCGGGCGGCCGGGGCGGCCTGTCTCCGGTCCCGGCGGCGGCGTCCTCGACCGGGCCCAGCTCGGCGGCGGCGGCGGCCTACGGCCCCGTTACCGGGGGAGCGACCGGCCCCAAGACAGCAGCGATAGGCGCAGGCAGCGCGGGTGTTCTGGCCGCTCTGCTGCTCGCTTACCTCTGGTGGTCACTACCTCGCTAAGGAGCGAACATGAGGCATCCGCTGTTCTGGGGAATCATCCTCGGCGCCGCAGGCGTCTACGCGCTGCACTGGGTCATGCCCGGACAGCGCGCTATCGGCCAGCCGAACGGTTGAGGCGATGCGGGGCATCATCCTGGCGTGGGCGATCGGTGAGGGAATCATCATCTACCGATCGGTTACGCGGGACCATTCCCCGCCAGCGCCGGGAGCGCTGCTTGCAACGTCCGGGCTGTTCGTGCTGCTGGCCATCCTGGCCGAAGCCGACCAGGCGCGGATGCTGGCCACGGCGATGGCGTTCGGCGTGGACATCGCAGCAATGCTCAACCTGTGGGGCCTCGGCGGGAAGGCACCGGCCCCGGCCCCGGCGGTCGCCGCCGCCGCCAAGAAGCCAGCAGCAACCGCGGCGGCCCCGGCCGCCACCGCATAAGCAGGAGGTTCGGACATGCGGCCCACTTCAATCCTCGGCCTGGCGGGCCTGGTCGTGGTCGGCATCATCATCGCCGACTTCCTGATTCACCCGGCCGGGACGCGCGCCGCTGCTAACGGCCTGGTGAACATCACCAAGCCCGCAGAGTCGGCGCTACTCGGCAAGGCGCCGAAGTGAAAATCATCGCGCAGGGCATCTACCCGAGCGAGGCGCCGACCGCGCCGACCCCGGCCGGGTCGTGGCTGATCCCTGCCCCGGCGCAAGGGTTCGGATCGTGGGCCAGCCGGGGCAGCCTCCACGGCCAGCCGGGCACCGAGGAGATACCGGCCCCGCCGCCGGCCGCCGTGTCACAGCACGCGGACAACGCCGTCACCCGGCACCGCTCGTCCGACTCCCCGGATCTGATCTTTCCGGCGCTGTACTACGAAACGCTGTCGGACAATCCGGCGCTCGTCCCGACCGGCCGCATCATGATCGAGTCGGACAACATGATGCCCGCCCCGGCGATCGACCCGCGGGGCCTGCCCGCGGTGATGTCCACGCCGCCGCCGCGGATCGGCGGCCAGTCGCAGGTGACGCAGCCTTACGCCGTCCAGAACTGGCCTAAGTGGGTGCAGACTTCTTGAGTGAGTCCGCCCCGGAACGTCCGTCGCCGCCCGCCCCCAGCTCGGGCGGCGGCGGTAACGTGCTCACGCGCAAGGTGGGGCCGCTGCCTACGTGGGCATGGCTCGGCATCATCGCGGTTGGCGGCGGCGCGGTGTGGCTGTACGCGCGGCACCGGCAGTCCGCGGCCTCGGCGGCGGCCGACACGTCGAGCACGGGCGGGGCCTCCACCGGGGACTGCACCGATGCGTCTGGTAACAGCGTGCCGTGCGACCAGGCCGACGAAGGCGGGCAGATAGCCACCCTTCAAACCGAGCTGATGGACCTAGAGCAAGAAGTGTCACAGCTCAAAACGGCGGGCGCCGTGCCACCCGACCAGCCGCCGCCCGCCCCGGCGCCGAAGTTCTACCGCGAGGTAGCCACCGGGGCCCGGTCGCTGTCGTCCGTCGCCAAGTCGCGCGGCACCACCGCGGCGCATATCGAGGAGGTCACCCGGCAGTCGGCCGGTAAGCCTGGCGGCATCTCGTCCGCTAACCTGGCTAAGTTCAATACGTACGTAGCCAAGGGCGTGACCAAGAAAATGCCGGCCGGTCTCATTTACTACACGTCCAACCCTCAGACCCCGTTTGCCACCACGCCGCCGCCCCCGACCGGCGCGCTCCAGCCGGGCGGCCCGATCCAGAGGACGTGAGGAATGCGCACGCTACTGTTCGCCGCGTACTTCATGGGCGCCGGTTATCTCATCTGCGCAATGGACCTTGACGAGGACATGGTTCAGGTGGCGCGCGGCGCTTACCGGGCAGTGATCCGCCATACGGTCGAGGTGGCCGACGAGCGCCGCCGGGAGCTGGCCGCCCTCGACCACGGCCAGGCCGCCGCGGTGTCGGCATGAGGTCGAGGCTCAAGGAGGCGCCGGGGTTCCCTGATCTTTCGATCAAGGGCATACCTCCGGGCACCCCGACCGACACGCCGCTGCGCGTCGTCTACGTGTTTCAGTCGGGCATCGTGGCCACCACCCCGGCCGACTCGCTGATCACCGCGGACGGGGCCCCGGTGTATGCGACCGGCCGCGGGACGTGGGGCCAGCTCGTCGCCGCGCAATTGCCTTAAGGAGGCAGCCGTGATCCACATACGCCGCGGTGAGGGGTTCCGCCGGTCCTACGGCCAGGGCCATGCGGACAGGCCGGTGCCCGACGCGCACGGGCGCCGGGCGCCGGTCCGGCCGCTACCCGAGACGCACGCGCCGCTGTACCTGTCCGGCGCCGACTCGGGCAGCGTCCGGCCCCGCGGGCCGATGGTGGACCGGCAAGGCAACCGGCTGCCCGGCGGGCTCGGCACCGACCCGACCGACCCGCAGACGTGGCAGCGCCCGTACTACTTCCCCGAAGGTCACCCGCCGCAGATTGTCCAGCGGCCCCGTTTCAGCTAGCCAGGAGGCACCACGATGGCAACAGCAGCAGACAAGGACGCAGTTAAGGCCGCCCCGGCCGGGCTGGTCAAGGCACGCGGGCTGCTCGCCCAGATCACCGCGGCGGCCAACGCCCCCGGCGCCGACGCGCAGACTTTCAACGAGTTGCACGTATCGGCTCAGCAGCTCGTTGACGAGCTGGCCGAATAACCGGAGGGTCCGCTCCAGGAGCGGGACGAGCTCGAGAACGGGGCACCGCCGCTGAGCTGCGGCGGGCCCCGAACGCTAAACGGAGGGGTAGACCGTGGACGTGCCAGCCAGCGTGATGACGGGCACCCGCATGCTCACGGTCGCCGTGGCCGCGGAGATGGTTTACCAGCTCGTAGGGTCCAACATGTCGAGTCCGCAGACAGCAGAGCTGAACGCGGGCGCGCGCGCGCCGACCATCCAGAAGTGGGTCAACATCACCAACGCTGAGGCGGTCGGCTGGATCGCGTTTCTGTGCGTGCTCGACCGTTCGTGGTGGCCAGCTCTCGGCGGCGGCCTGGCCCTGGCCGGCATGGTCGCCAAGTATCACTACGCCATACAGTCCGGGCTGAAAAGCCCAGGGCAGAGCACAGAGCAATACCGCTGATGCCAGCGATCGGATTCGGGCTGGCATGGGCGGGGTACACGCTCGGCCTCTGGGGATGGTGCCTGCTGCGCGGGTATGACGTGACGCTCGGGGAGCTGGCCAACCCCGTGCATATCCTCAACTGGAAGCGCGCCATACAGGTGATGATCCCGCCCGACCAGGTATTGCCCAGCTCGGCCAAGGGCCCGGCCACCGACGCCAAGAAGCCACCACCCGAAACGGCAGTCTGATGGTTGCCATCCCCAGCGCCTACGTCGGCATGGTCAAGCATGCCTCTAAGGTGACCGGCCTGCCTACCGCGGTTATCGCCGCGCAGATCAATGACGAGTCGGGTTTTCATGGCGGATGCGGGGAAGTGTCATCGGCCGGAGCTGTCGGCATCGCCCAGTTCTTGCCGTCCACATTCAAGGGCGAAGGCTGCAAGGGCTCACCGTGCAACGACAAAGACGCTTTCATTTGCTACGGCGTGTTTATGTACCGGCTCCTTAAGACGGAGCACGGCAGCGTCCGCGATGCCCTGGCGGCCTACAACGCGGGGCCCGGCAACAAGCAAGCCGGATACGGGTATGCCGATGCGATACTGTCCGCCGCCGGCCAGTCGCCGGGGCTCCAGGTCAAACCTGGGGTCGGCCCTGCGCCTGGCAGCACGGGCCCCGGCGGCGGGCAGCCGACCCCGGCCGAACTCGTCTCGGCAACCGACGCTTGCCTCATCGGATTCAACGGGCTACCGGGTACGTCGTGGCTCGGTGATCTGTTCTTCGGCGGCGGGAACATCGGGAAAGCTTGCCTGGTGCCCAAGTCGGGCGCGCGCGCCGTGCTCGGCGGCCTGATCCTGGCCAGCTCGGGCGGCGTGTTCCTGCTCGGCCTGGTGATCCTGGCGGCCTACGGCCTCAAGTCCACCGGGGCCCTCGGCAAGGCCGCGAACGTGGCCGCTGTGGTGCCCGGCGGCCAGGGCGTCGCCGCGGGCCTCAGCACGCTACAGGGACGCGCGGGCCGCACCGGGGCCCAGGCCGCCGCGCAGCGTTCGGCAGGCCGCGAGAGCAGCGCACGGGACCGGCTGGCCGCCGCGGAGGCCGCCCCGGCCGCGGGGCAGCACGCCGCCCCGTGACCGGTGTACGTAACTACTTCCGAACTATCGACTATCTAGAAACTAGATACTAGATACCCCTTGTGCGGAATCGGTCGGCCGTGCTAGTTTTCATACATGACGACGACACGGGACAACAGGCCAGAGCGCTGCGGCAGCATGAAAGCCGCCCTGCACACGATCCAGATCCGTTGCGAGACCTCGGCGCAGCACCTCACCAGCCCGGAAGCACTGGCCAGCGCGCTGCGCGAGCTGGGCGAGTACGCCGCCCGCGTGATCGCCAAGGATGACCAGGCATTCAACGCCGACAGCGACCTGACGGCGGCCAGCCTGGCCGAGCTGGAGGACGCAGTTAACGGCCAGTAGGCCAGCCACCCCGACCACCGGGCCGCCCCTAACCGGGGCGGCCCGTCTTGCATTAGGGCTTGCGCTGAATCGGGCAGTCGTGCTAGTTTTCATACATGACGCAGACACAAGGGGCACTGTTCGGGCCCGTCCAGACTTCCCTATTCGGCACCGTAACTGAGGCCGCCCCGGCCGCCCCGGCCGTCGAGGTCGGCGGCTCGTACTGCTGTAGCTCCTGCTGCATGACGTGCGGCCGGGAGATGTACGTGGACCTTAACCAGCCGGGCCGCCCGTGGGTCCACACCGACGGCTGGACGCGCGACGAGCGGCCCTGCCAGCGGATCAAGCCCGGAGACTACGTGCGCAAGCTGGTGCTAGGCGGCGTGTATCACGCTGAGGCGCCAATCCGGGTCGAGAGCATCCGCGGCCCGTGGGCAACGCTCAGCTACACCGGAGGCGACTACCGCTGGAGCGAACACGTCATGCACCTGACCATCGTTCCCTAGCCCGGCCAGCGAGCAACGGGCCGCCCCCGCCGGGGCGGCCCGTTTCGTATGCTTGGCCTCGGCCGGGCCCGGAGCGGAGCGAGACCGCTAGCGGCTTCCTGGCTCGGAGCGGGCCGCCGTTCAAATCGTGCGGCCGGCCGTCTCTCGACCGGGCCCGGCCGCCTAGCCGACCTTGGGCGCGCGGGTGAGGATGAGCGGATCACGGATCCGCTTTGGGATCATCAGGACGTGGAACTCTGGCAGCTCGTCCACCATCGCCTCCAGGTCACGCCACGGGCGGCCCATCGCCTCGGCCACCGTCTTGACCATGCCGCGGTCTCGCGTCCCCCAGATCACCGCTAGCGATGCCTGGCGGGTGCCTGCCTTCGGCACCCAAGCCGGGGCCTGAAAGCTCGTCAGCACGCTAGTGCCGCGCGTGCGGGCCGCAATCAAGAGCTGCTCTATTTCCTTGTCCACGGCAAACATGCGCCGGTCTGCCAAGAGCTGGAATTCGTCAGCGTAGACAGTCCAGCCGCCCTCGGCCCGCACGCCCTCGACCGCATCGCGCATGAGCTGCCCGAGCCGGTCATACTCGGCACGGGTCCGCGCGGCCCCGCCCACTATCAGCCGGGCGGGCTGCCCGGCCGCGATGTCCTCCCGAATCTGGCGGCCCTCGCGGGTCCGCTCGAGAGGCCACGTCTCGATGCGGGTATACCCCGACGCGGTTAGCGTGTCGTCCTCGCCCTTGGGGTCGAGCGCTAGCACCCATTTGCGGAGCTGGAGCATCCCGACCGCGACCGTCGTCTTACCCTCGCCCGTGGGGCCGATCAGCGCCGCGTGTGCGCCCGGCGGCCAGGACTCCCGCAGCCACCCGAGACAGTGACCCCAGGACAGCGCCACGACATTGCGCGCAGATTGCGCGGCGGCCTCGGTCTCCCGGCGGAACGCGGCGGGCAGCTCGGCCAGGTCGCCGGGCTCGGGCATGTCGGTCACTGCGGCGGGGCCTGGCCGTTGCCGCCGGGGTCGGCGCCGAACGCAGCATTGGCGGCGGCCATCGCCGTCAGCAGCTCGGAAAACACGTCGTCTAGCAGCGCATCGAGGCTGATGCCGTACTCCTCGTCAAACTGCCGCATCTCCTCTTGAAACTGCTCCTCCTTCTTGCGCATCGCGCGGAGCTGGGGCCCGGCCACGATGACCCATTCGCGCATGGCGGCGGCCAGTATCGGCCGTACCTGCGGGTAGAGATGCGGGTACCGGCACACTGCCGCGGTCAGCACGGGCGGGCCGATCAGGCCGCCGAGCGCGCCGCCGTTCTCGGCCAGCCGGGCTATCGGCTGGAGCACCCGATCCGCGATCGTCCCCTTTAGCTGCTGCTCGACCACCGCGCCGGCCACCGGAGCTTGAAACATCATCATCCGGCCGACCGGCGCATACTGCGGCCCGGAGAACTGGACGAGGCGCACGGCGCCGACCCAGCCCATCGCCGCGATCTTCTCGATAGACACCCGGCGCCGGCCGCCGGTCGGCTTGCCTGCCTTCGGCTTGGCCTCCTTACCGGCGGCCCGGCCGCCGCGCAAGCCTCGCAGCCGGGCCCCTACGCCACCAGGCGGGGCCTCGGGCCGACGCTCGCCGCTGTCGGGCGGCGTGACGGCCAGCGGGTCGGCAGGGTCGTCCTCCGGGCCGCCCGCAGGCGAAGTGACGGACGGCCCGGAAGTCACCGCGGCGGCGTGCTCCGCGAAAATCTCAGCAGGGATGCGGCCCCGGCCGCCCGCCAGCTCGGGGTGTCCGTGCTCGATCGCCCACGCGCGGACCACTGCCGCGGACACTTCGGCGGTCTCGGTCATGAAATGTGCTCCAATCTCACCGAGCACTTATGGTCAGACTCGGTATTGCACCGCGGGCAGAAAGACACCTCGCGTTTGAGGGTGAACGGGACCGGCTCCCCGTTGGGATAACGCGAACTGCCGTCAAACTCTGCATGGTGATGCTCGCAGAGGCTAAACGGCGTCCCCTTGTGCCCGTGCTCGCATACCCAGCGGAACCTGTGCGGAGCGGGCCGACCGCATATCCACTGGTTGCGGATTGGCTGATCATCGAAGCCGGACAGGTTATTGGCGCCGCTCGGATTCTCTGAGCCGTACGCATTACACCAATCCGTCATGAGCGTTGCGGCCATCACTCATCACCCGGCCGGGCCCAGCCCATGAATTCCTCGACCCGGCGGAACTGCCGCGGGGCCCGTTCTAGCGCGGCCTCTACCTTCTTGAGTCGCTCGCCCTGGTCGGCAACGGCCTGGTCGTGCTTTTCCTGCTCGCGCAGCCTGCCCAGCTCGGCGGCGATCTCGCCGCGTAGCGACTCGGCCCGCCCGGCCGCCGTCTCGGTCGCCTGAGTCGGCCGGTCGAGCTTCGCGGCCTCATGCCCGGCGGCCTGGCCTTGGGCCTTGCCGGCCATGCCGCGGACGAGGCCGGACAGCTCGCCCATCATCTGCTCCAGCCCGTCGAGGCGCTGTTCTACCGTGCCGCTGCCGCCGCCCTGGCCGCCCGCGGGTGGCTGCTGGCCGCCCTCGGGTGGCTGGCTCGCGGGATTAGCTTCCGGTGTCGTCTTGGCCGTTCCTGGCATGACGGCTCCCCTTCCCTAGTAGTCGCATCCGGGCGCCGCTCTGGAGTCTTAGCGCGGCCTCGGCCAGCGGTTCATACTTGCCTAGCCGGGTCTCCAGCCGGTCGAGGCGCCGCAAAATTTCGTGGACATCTACGAGGATATGATCCAGCGTCGTCAATTCCCGCTCGGCCTCGGCCCGGTCCTGGTCTGGTATCGCCATCGCCCCAACCTACCGGCCGGGGTCTAGGATGTGGCGCATGGACGATAACCCCTGGTTGGCTCGGGCCTATGGCATCGCCGGGCTAGCCATCGCGGCTGTAATCGGCCTGATATCAGCAGACTTGCTACTGGGCGGGGCCATCTCGGCCGTGCTCGGCAAGGCTCCCCGGCCGCAGCTCGTCAACCTCGACGGCGGCCAGGCCGACCAGGACGGGGCCGCATGATGGCGGATCTCAAGGTTGACCCCGACGTACCCGATGACACCCCGGACGGGCCCGGCGCCGCGGTCTGGGCCAGTTTCGCCGCATCGCTCGACACGGTTACCGCGGAGCTGGCCGCCGCGCGCGACCACCGGGAGCGGATGATCCGCGCGATCCGCCCGTTTAAGGTGACGCTGCCAGCGATCACCACCGCGGCCGGGCTGCTCGACCTGCCCGACATCATGGGCCCGCGCGACGGGTACGTCTGGGACGTGCACGTAATCACGCTGAATACGGCGATGACCGGCGGCACGGTAATCATGTCATCGGGTGGCGGCGGAACTCAGGAATTCGTGTTCAGCCAGGCCGGTCTGTTGCAGTACGGAAAAGGCCAAATGATGCTGATGCCGCGCGACCGGCTCACATTCCAGGCCGCCGGGCTCACGGGTAGCGCGCAGTTCTGTCTGCGCGGCACGCAAATGGAAGTCGGGCTAATAGCGGAATACCTGCTCTGATGCCATTCTCGCCGTACGCCGCGCAGACCCCGGAAATCTGGCTACCGTCCGACGCTGGCCTGCTCGACGCCGCATCCGATCCGGCGCTTATGAACGCAACCGCGTCACTCGTCGCCGGGACGCTTTACCTGATGCGCACCGTAGCTAAGGCGCAATATGTCCTGGCCAAAAATTCGTGGTTTGTCGCAACGTCGGGGGTCGGCGGCTCGACCGGCTCATTTACCGGCGTCTACGACGTAAACGGAAACCTGCTGTCAGGGTCGGCCGACATCGGCGCCCAGCTCGTCGCGGCCAATCAGCAGGACATGACGCTATCGACTCCCGTGCCGATCGCCGCCGGGCAGATCACGTATCGTGCGCTGCTGGCCAACCTGGCCACGACTATGCCCATCATGGCCGTGATGGACAACAACAACACGATCCGGGTGAACTTCGGGCCGAACACTAGCCCGAGCGCGCTTCTCCGGGCTTCGATTAACGGTACGGGCCTGGTCGCTTTGCCGGGCTCGATCGTGCCAGCGAACAACGCCCAGGCCGCCGCGCTGCCGCTGTTCTGGGGCGCCAAGTAGTGCCGCCGCGGCGGGCGAGCTGGCTATCCTGGGGCCCCGGATTCCGGGGCTCTGGCGTTACCCCGGCCCGCTCCGTGCCTATCGGTTCCTACACCGGCCGCCATCGGGGCCTGACGCTTACCGGCGGCCAGGTCCAGGGACGCATAGCCGCCGATGGCACCGCGACTATCCGGGTCGGCCCTCAAGGGCTCGGCAACGTCTGGTATCCGGCGCAGGCGACGATATCGACCACTACCGGCGCCAATGACGTTTCAACCTGCAAGATATTTCTAGGCTCGATAGGTGTCTCTAATAACATGGTCGGCCAGTCCTATGCAGGCGGCGGCGATACCGTCGCGCTGGCCGTGCCGCCATTGTCGCCGGGAGAGCTGCTCATCGCAGTGTGGGCGGCCGGGACTCCCGGCGATATCTGCACCATGAATATCATTGGCACTATGGACGCCCTGACATGGTAGATGCCGGGCTCGGCGGCCTCCAGCCGCCGCCGATTAACGCACCGGCCGGGTCTGAGCAGCCGGTAGGGGTCCAGCCGGGCTCGGTAAACGTGCTGCGCGTCCGCGTGCTGATCGTCACGGGTGGCGCCGGGTCCGGCGTGTTCGTCTACTCGCCCAGTCCGGGCCCCGGCAACCTGGTGGCGTCTCTCACGGCCATCGGGGGCACCGATCCGTTTGGCAATGCATACGGCGCCGGTCTCAACATCGGCAATCAGTCGGGCGGGGCTCATTTCGGCGTTGCTCCTAACGGAAACGTTTTCATCTCCAATGCGGCCGGGCAGAACCTGATTCAGATACGGCCATCGCTGGCCGCCGAGCTGCTCTATGATGGCACCCCGGCGCTAGGTAACCTGATTGTCGCAATGGCCGCCGCATCGGGCGTTGACCCCCAAGGAAACGCATTCACTAAAGGCGTACAGGTCACAAGCCCTGCACTGTTTAAGGTCGTGGGGTCCGGCGGGCAGATAATAGAGATTGCCGTGGCTAGCGGCACGCCTGCATTGTTCCTGATCACCAATGCAGCCTCAGAATCCGGCCAGGCGACGACGTTTGCCAGCGTATTTAACGCACTGGCCGTCAACGAATTCATAGCGGAAACGATAGGCGGCCCGATAAGCACCGGGCAGGGCGATCACGTCAATGTCATACTGAATTCCGCGGCGGCTGATGCGTCATTCAATGCGGGCGGATCGTTTCAGTACGGCAACGGCTCGACCACCATTGTGCCTTTGTCGTGGGGCTCATCCGGGCTTATCGGATACGGCCTGATACTGGGCAAGAATCCCGCTACGGGCACATTTGCTACCCCGGCAACAGCCGAAGTATTGCATTTTGTGGGCGGCGCCAATTCGCTAGGCACTACCTTTGGGGTCGCTTGGGGGAATGCCGGGGGCGGCTTTGCTAACCTCGCATTCTGGATAACAGCGGAAGGCGAATTGGCCATTGAAGGGACCATTACAACAACGGGCACATCGCCCAATAACAACGTATTCACGCTACCCAATGCCAGCTACATTCCGGCGACCAGCCGCCGCATAGGCGTGGTCACCGCGGCGGCCTCGCCGGGCTCGACCGCAAACCTCCAGGTAGCCTCGGGCACAGGCGTAGTCCAGATATCCAACGCTGTTGGCGGCGTGGCAACCACCATCGGGATAAGCGCCCGATTCCGGCTCTCACTCTAAGGAGGCCCCGTGCGGCTTACCCTGATCATTGATCAGTACCATCACCAAATCGACAGCACCAACCCCGACCTGCTGGGCCCGTGGATCATTGAGATATTCGGACGGCTGCCAGCGATCTACCCGAGCACCCTTATTCAGTTCCGGGCCGAGCCGTCCTGGCTGCCGCACAAGGATGGCGCCCCGCAAGGCGACTGGATAGCCGACGCTCGCATACTCAACCAGGCGCCCGAAGTCCGATCGCCGCGTGAGCTAGTGGCCGCGCTGGCCGCCCAGCTCGACCAGGCCGACGAGCTGGCCGGCCGGGAGTAGGGTAGGGGTATGAGCATGAGCGTTAACGACGTGATCGCGTTCTTGCGGGACTATGCCCGCATCGGCCAATCGCTCGCTGCTATCTCGGCCGACCTCACAGCGATCCGGGCAGACTTGGGAGTGATCATGACCGAACAGCAGAACGTAGACCAGGACGTTGCCGCGCTCGGCGCAGCGTTGCAGGGCGTGAGCGACCGAACCGCGCAGGTGGTCACCGATCAGGCCGCCATCGCAGCCGAGATCCAGCAGTTGCAGCAGCAGGTTGCAAACGGGCAGACGGTGGACCTGTCCGCGCTCGACACCCTGGCCCAGTCGGCCGCCGCCACGGCCGGCCAGCTCGGCACCGCGGTGGACTCCTTGACCGGCCTGGTACCCGCCCCCCCCGCGGGGTAGCCAGGTCAGCTCGGCCGCATCGCCCGGCCGGCCGAGCAGCGGAGGCCCCGCCCCGGAGTCGCACCAACTCCCGCGCGGGGCCTTCGGCATGTCCGGGCTAGATCGTTAGGTCGAGCAACGATCATCGTTAGCAAGGCGAACAAAGATCGTTAGCCAGGGCAAGGAACATCGTTAGCAAGGCTAAGCAAGATCGTTAGCCCGGCTAAGGACCGCCCCCCTTGACAGGCCCGGCGGGCCGCGCTAGCCTGAAGCTTCAGGCTAGCGCGGCCCGCCGGGCCTGTCAAGGG
>Ga0193724_1000089_pt1 | contig 21228 bp, 19 predicted proteins | sample H2a1metaG_FD_146005 | JGI IMG/M metagenome (GOLD analysis project Ga0193724, IMG submission 146005) | Soil microbial communities from a riparian zone of the East river system, Colorado, United States - H2a1 | ecosystem: Environmental > Terrestrial > Soil > Riparian zone | place: USA: East River... | reverse complement strand
CAGCAAAGCGGTGTTCATCGGGCTCGATCGCGCAGTGAAGGAGATACACGAAGCCATGCGCGTCGCTCGGTCGTCATAAGGGGCGAGCTTTGACTGCGACCGCGAAACAGTCCACCTTTCCGGTGTGACCTGGAGAATGCGCTGATGACGATGCCTGGCCGGCTGCTGGATTTCTTTTCCCTCGAGGCGAGTGAGTATCTCACGCGCCTGGAGTCGCTGGCCTCGAAACAAACCATGGAGACGTCGGACGCGACCCAATTCACCGCCGCGGCCCGCGGACTTCGCGGCAGTGCGACAATGGCGAAGGCCGGCGGTATCGTGCAGGTGGCGATGACGGTCGAGCGAATCGGGTCATCGGTCGTTCATGGCGGGACTTCGTGGGAGCCGGAGCTCCAGCGCGCACTCGTGGGGGCAATCGACGATCTCAAACTGCTGGTGAGATCTGTGCGGACCTGGGGCGCCGATCAGGATGCGCGAGTTGAGGAGGGTTTGCGGCGGCTGGCGCGCTTCGCTCCAGCCCGCAAGGAGCGGACGGATGACGTGATCGTTCCGATCTCACAGCTTTTCTACAACGACGGTGGACAGCACATCATCTACGTCGCTCCGAATCCCAAGACGCACTACGAGCAGCAGCTGCGCGAGCAGAGCGGTGGCATCGGCCCGGGAACGCTATCCGCGGATTTGAACCGGGTTCCCACGACTCCGCCGCGTCAGGCAGCGCCGGCTCCGGTGAGGACGCCACCGCGCGGTCAGGAGCTGAGGGATGTCCTGAACTCGAGTCTGGCGACGATGAGAGGGCTTGAGACGCGGAACTCGGGACCACAGCCGGCTCAGCTCGTTCCGATTCAGGAACTGCTCTATCGCGGGCAAAGCGCAATCGATCGCGCGGCCGAGATTCGTCGCGCCTTGAAGAAGAGCGGAGCTCCGCCGACCCGCGCGCTCGTTGACGAGCTCGTCGATCTGGTGGAGCTCGCGGCGGCAGGCTAACCGTTGCGGCCAGGATGGCGCGCCGCACTCGGGGCAGTGCTGAGCGCCGCTCTCATCTACTGGACGCTCCACGGAATATCTCCCACCGAAGTAGCGCGACGACTCTCGCAGGCCGATCCGCTGCTGTTCGCCGCGGCGATCTTCTGTGCGACGGCGATATTTGCTCTGCGCGCGCGCAGGTGGCGGACGATTCTCGAGCCTGTGGCCGGCAAGCTTCCGTTCGGGCCCCTTTGGCGCGCGACCGCGATCGGAATGATGGTGAACAACGTCGTGCCAGCGCGAGCTGGAGAAATCGCGCGCGCGTACGCATTGACGCGCGAAACACCGGTGCCGTTCGCCGCATCTCTCGCCTCGCTCGCGGTTGACCGTCTGTTCGACGCGATCGTGCTCCTCCTTCTTGCGGCCGCCGCCCTACTCGATCCCGCGCTGTCGAGCACGCAAACGTTGGCGGGTCGCCCGCTGAGCGCTTTCGCGTTCGGCGCGGGAACAGTCGTCGCCGTGCTTCTGATTGGTCTCTACACGCTCGTTTTCTTCCCAAACCAGCTCCTTCGATTGTTCGAGCTGTTCGCGCGACGAGTATCGCCTATTGTCGAAGAGCGAGGACGCCTGGTCCTGGAGAGTTTCGTCAAAGGGCTGAGCGTACTGCGTAGCCCGGGCCGTTTCGCGGCGGTGTTCGGATGGACTCTCGCTCACTGGCTGCTGAACGCGCTCGGCTTCTGGTTCGCGTTCAAGGCGGTTGGCATAACCGCTCCCTGGTCGGCCGCGCTCTTTCTTCAGGCCTTCATCGCACTCGGCACGGCGGTGCCTGCGCTGCCGGGATTCTTCGGCGTGTTCGAGTACATGTCGGTGCAGGGTCTGTCGGTCTACGGCGTAGGCCAGGAACAGGCAGCGACGTGGGCGATCGGATACCACCTCCTGTCCTTTGTCCCCATCACGCTGATTGGCGCCTACTACTTCGCGCGCCTCGGCGTGAAGCTGCGCGATCTTCATCCTGCGCCAGACGTCGCGGCATGATCGGGCGTGGCGGAAGGACTCTCGCGCAGGCAAAGATCAACCTGTCTCTGCGAGTTCTCGACAAGGAGCCGGACGGGTACCATTCGATCGAGACGGTTTTTCTCAGGCTCGACCTGGGCGACGATGTGCGCGTGCACATCAGAGGTAAAGCGAGGACGCTCCGCTGCGGCGTCATGCGCGACCAGCCGCAGGAGGATAACCTCGCCTATCGCGCCGCGGCGCTTTATTCGGACGAAGCCGGATGGCCGGGTGGCTTCGAGATAGTGATCAAGAAGCGAATTCCGATCGGCGGCGGACTGGGTGGCGGAAGCGCGGACGCCGCGGCTGTGCTGCGCATTCTCAACGCCATTTCTCCCCATCCTCTCGACGCCGAGGCGCTTCGCAGTCTTGGGGCTCGCATCGGATCCGACGTCCCATTTCTGGCGAGTGATTTCGTGATGGCCATAGGCTGGGGGCGCGGAGAAAAGCTGTTGAAGCTGCGACCCCTCCCGTCGCGAGATGTGCAGCTCTTCTTTCCACCGTTCGGCATCGATACAGGCGAGGCATACGCTCTGCTGGATCAATCGCGAACCGAGTCGACACACGGCGTTCCGGAACTTACCGCGGAGATGTTCGCGGATTGGGAATCGGCGGCAAAGAAGTCGGTAAACGATTTCGAGGCGGTCGTCAGGCCCAAGTGGCAGGAGATCGATTCGCTGCTGGCGCGAGGCGAGCGATATGGTCTGTTCTATAGGTTGAGCGGATCGGGTTCCACCGTTTTCAAAGTGCCGGGGATCAGAACGCGACCTCTTGAGACCGGCACCGATCTGCCTCCCCTTGCGGTTCCCGAGGGAACGAAAGTGATCGTTACTCGTACCGCGGAGAGCGTTGTCCCTGTGGAGCTACTGGACTAGCTTTCCCTTCCCGCTGCCCCTTCGTCCAATGGCAGGACATCGGTCTTTGGATCCGGTAATGGTGGTTCGAATCCACCAGGGGCAATTGATCTAACTCTTTTGCCCACTTAACTTGTAAGGCTGCATGGACGGATTATCCGTACCCGCTCATGGCTTCAAGCTCATCGCCGGGCCCGGAAATCCGGATCTGTGCGCTGAGATCGCGCAAACTCTGGATGTGCCGTTCTGCAAGACGACGGTCAACCGGTTTGCCGACGGCGAGATTTTCGTCCGCATCGACGAGAACGTCAGAGGGAATGACGTCTTCATCGTGCAGCCGACAAATCCGCCGGCCGAAAACATCATGGAGCTTCTGCTCCTGATCGACGCGGCGCGAAGGGCCTCAGCAGCGCGCATCACCTGCGTGATGCCGTATTACGGATACTCGAGGCAGGACCGTAAGGACCAGCCACGGGTGGCGATCGGGGCAAAGCTGCTGGCCAACATGATCACGGTTGCGGGTGCAAACCGTGTTCTGGGAATCGATTTTCATCAGCACCAGCTGCAGGGGTTCTTCGATGTTCCGGTGGATCACCTGTACGCGGCGCCGGTGTTCGTTTCGCATTACAGAAAAAAGGATTTGCACGACCTCGTAGTCGTCGCGCCCGATGTAGGCTCGGCGAAGATGGCGAGGGGGTTCGCGAAAAGGCTCAACGGCTCGCTCGCGATCATCGACAAGAGACGGCCGAAGCCGAACGTTTCGGAAGTCGTCAACGTCGTCGGTGAAGTAGAAGGAAGGGATTGCTTGCTCACCGATGACATGATCGACACCGCAGGTACGGTCTCCGAAGCGGCAATTGCGTTGAAGGAGCTGGGCGCGCGCGACGTTTACGTTTGCGCAACGCACGCTCTGATGTCAGGACCAGCAGTGGAGCGACTTTCGAAGGCGCCGATCAAGGAAGTGACGGTGACGGATACCGTCATGATTCCGAAGGCGAAGAGATTCTCGACGCTGTGCATTTTGTCGGTTGGCGAGCTGCTGTCGAAGGCGATTCGCTACATACACAGCGAGCAGTCGGTGAGCTCGCTGTTCGAAGGATGAGTGAAATGGAAGTGATCGGAAAAGTCGCGAAAGATTTCGCGGCAGCAGTTTTTGACTTTATCGAATGGGCGTTTGACAAGGTGTTCGCGCCCAAAGGGAAGAACTAGCCATGGCAGTAGTCTCATTTAGCGCGACAGCTCGCAACATTTCGGGAAAGGGCGCGGCCCGCACGCTCCGCCGGCAGGGACAGGTTCCCGCGGTGATCTACGGTCACGGACGCGATCCGCTGTCGCTGTCGCTCAACGCACGTGATCTCGACAAGTTGCTTAGCCACATTCAGGCTGAGAGCACTGTGATCGAAGTTTCAGTCGGTGGACAGACGGCAAAGACCCTCATTCGCGAGATCCAGCGCCATCCGATCAAGCGCCAGATCCTTCACGTCGACTTCCAGGCGCTCGTCGCCGGCGAAAAGGTCACCGTCAACATTCCGATCGTCCTCGAGGGAATTCCCGAAGGCGTACGGCTCGAGGGCGGAGTTCTCGACCAGACGCTGCGCGAGCTCGAGATCGAGTGCGACCCGTCCGACATCCCCGACCATGCCGAGCTCGATGTCACCAACATGGTGATCGGTGATTCACTCCACGTCAGCGACATCAAGCTGCCTGCGAACGTCAAGATTCTCGACGACCCCGAGACGTCTGTCGCGGTTCTTGCCGCGCCGCGCGCGGTGATCGAGGAGACCCCGGCTGCCGAGGCTGTCGAGGGTGCCGAAGGAGTTGCGGCCGAGCCGGAAGTCATCGGCAAGGGCCCGGGTGACGAGGAAGAGGGTGAGGGTGGTGAGGAGCCGCAAGGCAAGAAGGGCGGCGACTCAGGCAAGAAGTAATGCGACCCCACGTTCATCCAGGGCGATTTGGCTCCGCTATTGGATAACCCTTGAAGGTCATAGTCGGTCTCGGGAATCCGGGCCGCGAGTACGCCGCGACACGTCACAACGTCGGCTGGTGGTTGATCGACCACCTCGCCGACGTTTGGCATTTTGATGGTTGGAAGAAGGACGGCGAGTCGCACGTCGCGAACGGTACCGTCGGCGGGGTGAAGGTGCGGCTGCTGAAGCCGCAGACGTTCATGAACCTGAGCGGTCAGGCGCTCAAGAATTACGTTCGCCGACCGTTCTGGAGCGCGGCAAAGGATCTTCTGATTGTCGTGGACGAGGTGCAGATCCCCGTCGGTCGCACGCGTCTTCGCGCGCGCGGAAGCGCGGGCGGGCACAACGGTCTCAAGAGCGTCGAACATTCGCTCGGAACACAGGAGTACGCGCGCCTTCGCATCGGAGTTGGTCCGAGCGAGGAACGTAAGGGCATTTACGGAGATCTCGCCGACTTCGTGCTCGCGCCATTTGCTCGCGACGAACGAGAGGATGTCCTTTCTCTTATGCCCGATCTCACGGCTGCGGTCGAGACGTGGCTTAAGGATGGCGTGGAGAAGGCGATGAACCTTCACAATCGGGCGCCCGAGACCGGTGCCGACGGATGAAATGCAACTGCAACTGCAACTGCAACTGAACACGTCGTCAGCTAGAGCCTGACAGCTCTCCGCTATCAGGCTTAGATCGTCGGGACGTCATTGGTGGCGTGACGGTATAGGCAGTTGGTTGTGGGTTGATCTGTGCTGGTGACGTCCCGGCGTAGTGGGCCTGATGGCTGCCGGCTTCAAGGCCCGGGCTGACGACGTGTTCAGTTGCAGTTCTTTCTTCCTTTACGAATTACCTTGCTTCAAGAATGCTAAAACTAGGAATAGTCGGCCTCCCGAACGTCGGGAAATCGACTCTGTTCAACGCCCTCACCTCCGCGAAAGCGGAGGCGGCGAATTATCCGTTCTGCACCGTCGAGCCCAACGTGGGCATGGTGGAGGTTCCTGACGCGCGGCTCAAAGAGCTCGCGCGCGTCGTACAGCCCAAGCGAACGGTTCCCGCCGTCGTTCAGTTCGTTGACATCGCCGGCCTCGTCAAAGGCGCGGCCGAGGGCGAAGGACTAGGCAACAAGTTCCTCTCCAACATTCGGGAGACAGACGCGATCGTCCACGTCGTCCGCTGCTTCGAGGATCCGGATGTCACCCACGTGATGGGAGCGGTCGATCCCGTGCGCGATCGTGAGGTGATCGAGTTCGAGCTGGCGATCGCCGATCTCGCCTCGCTGGAAAAGCGACTGGACAAAACGCGACGCTCGGCGCGCACCGGTGACAAGGAGGCGCTGGCGGAGCTGCCGGTTCTCGAGAAGGCGTATGGCTTTCTCAAGGACGGCAGAGGATTGTGGGAAGCGCGTCTCACCGCCGATGAGAAAGCGGTCCTCGCGCCGTTGACACTGCTCACCGTGAAACCGGTACTGTACGCGGCGAACGTCAGCGACGCCGAGTTATCCGGCGAGGAAGGTCCGCACGTCAAAGCACTGCGTGAGGCGGTGAAGAAGAGTGGCGAGCAGGCTGAGGTAGTTCCCTTCTCCGCCAAGATCGAAGCGGAGCTGGCGGAATTGCCCCTCGAGGATCGCGCCGAATTTCTCTCTTCTCTCGGCCTCGAGTCCGCCGGACTCGACCGACTCATTCGCGCCGGCTATCGCCTGCTCGGCCTCGAGACGTACTTCACGGCGGGAGAGCAGGAAGTCCGCGCGTGGACGATCCATCGTGGTGACACCGCGCCGAAAGCAGCGGCGGTGATCCACACGGATTTCGAGCGCGGGTTCATTCGTGCGGAAACCGTTTCCTACGATGCGTTCGTCGGAAACGAAGGATGGAAGGGAGCACGGGAGAAGGGCGTGGTGAGGTCAGAAGGAAAGGAGTACGTCGTGAATGATGGCGACGTACTCCTGTTCCGGTTCAACGTGTAAGTCGGACCCGCCTAGTTGCTGGGATGCACCTGGTCGCGAATCTCCCCACCCGGATTCGCTGACGTATGGACGTTCGTGTACGCGTGTCCATTGTTGAACAGCACTCTCAGAGAATCGAGCGAGATGTTCGCGTTGTTCGCGTTCGTGAAGCTCCCATGCGCGACTTCGCCGGTCAAAGTAGCTGTTGGCCCGTTCGGGATAAACATGTTGAAGATCACGGGACCTGCGGTTGTACCAACTGCATTCACATCCCCGAGATGGATGTGCGAGGCAGTCACAGCGGTCATGTTGGTAAGGTTCAGTGTCCAGTCGATCTCCGTTCCGAGGTCCACGAACGTCGCGACGCCGCTGCCGGGCGAGGTATGCGTCGCCCCTTCGTTAATGGCGACGAGATTTGCGACATAGGTCTTGTTCGTTGGGGCGGTAGAATCAGACCCGCAGCTCGTTGCAACGGCAGCCACAGCGACGGCCGCAATGAGACCAAGGGCTAGCGTGCTTACTGTTCTGCGCATGTAACCTCCGGGAGAGCGCATTTCCGAACCTATCCTTCTTTCAGGGCCCGGAAACCCCGGCTTGGGCAGAGAGCGACGTACGCGCGGCGGGCGGTGAGTCCTTAACGGCGGATGGACCCACATCACCGGCGAATGGACGTCCCCGAGTGGAGACGGCCAAGCCCGGTGACTAAGGCCGCCTCAGTAGGTAGGCTTCGTCGGCGCCTTCTTTTTCGTGCTGGCTTTCTTGGGGGCCGGCGTCGAAGCCATTGTCTTAGCCGCGGTGTCCGGCGCCATCGTACTAGTGCTCGATGCTGTGGTCGTGTCGACTGCGGGCATCGACGCTGCCGTTGTATCTGCCGCGTAATTGTCTTTCTTGGAGCATCCGGCCGCTGCTACCGAGCCCAAAATCATTGCGATAACAACCGCGCGCTCAGTGGATATCATTCGCACGAAGCCCTCCTCCTCTGTGACGCCGCCGGATTGCGGTCACGGATGAGCAAATCGGCCGACCGGCGCGGCGCTCGTGCCCTTATCGGCGCAACAAAAGTGCCGACCGAGTCATGTCGAGCGTAGTTCCGGAATGAGCCCGCGTCCGTTGCTCTGCGCGGAGCAAGCGTTTAACTTTCCCTCTCACAACGGCCGCGTCGCGGCCTTCACACCTTCCTCCCACTTCGGCAACCAGATGGGGGGCGGTTTACGACCAAAAGGAGGATTGCCTAGTGCCTCGCACATACGAGGCGGTTTACATCTTCGACTCTACTCTCGAAGACGCCGCCATCAACGAAAAAATCAGCCGCTTCCACGGGCTCCTCGGTACCAAGGAGCAGCCCGAGGTTTTGCATTGGGGTCGGCGACAGCTCGCCTACTCCATCGGCCCCCGCGAAAACGGCTACTACGTCGTGTCCAAGTTCGCGACCGAGCCCACCACCCTGCCTGAGTACGAGAGAGCGCTCAAGCTCGACGACGGAGTCATTCGCTACCTCATCACGCTGCACGAGCATGAAGTCGGTGCTCCGCCGCAGTCCGAGGAAGACCTGGCCGCGGCAACGCGCCGTGATGACGATGACGACGACGAGGATTAATCCATGAGAAGACCACAAAAGAGCTGCCCATTCTGTGAGAGCCGCGTCCGCTGGATCGACTACAAGGACGATCGCACGCTCGGCCGCTTCATCACCGATCAGGGGAAGATCCTTCCCTCGCGCCTCAGCGGATCGTGCGCGCGTCACCAGCGACAGCTCTCGACGGCGATCAAGAGAGCTCGTTTCCTCGCACTGATTCCTTATATCCGCGGTCACCAGGCGTAGATGGCCGAGGCCGCCACGAGTGTAGCGAAAACACAATCGTGGCGGCCGCTGTTTTGGGGGTTGGCTATACTGTTGCTCGGCCCGTCGGTTCCTCTGTTCGAGGCCATCGTCCCGGTCCAGCAAACTCTGTTGATGCTGGTTCTGGTAGTTGCGGCTTGCTCGATCGTGGGATGGAAGTTGGGAGGACGACTGGCGCTCGCGTTCATCTGGGTCGCGCTGTCGATCTGGATGCTGCTTCAGCCGGCAGGGCCTCCGGGGTCGCAGTACGACCTGATGACGCGCGGTTGGGCGATTCTGCTGGCCGCGAGCTTCGGCCTCGTCAGCCTCTGGAGCACGACGATGCCCTTCTTCTCGAGGGCGCTGTTCGCGCTTGGCTTGGCCAGTGGAGTCGGCTTTGTTCTCGCGCTTTCGTCACCGAGCGGGATCGCGCGCTTTCAGCATGCCGCGGAAGAGGAGCTGACAAGAAGGGTTTCGATCACGATTCAGAAAGTAGAAGAAGGACGGAACACCGCGGAGTGGGAGCAAATGGCCGCGCGCGTTCCGGGGCTGGACACGATGAACGACGACAGTGAAGCAATGATGCGGCCCATGCCGAAGCGCGCCGCCATGCTGTTGCCGGCGCTGCTGGCGCTCGAGTCGCTCGCTATTCTGGCGCTCGGCTGGGGGGTTTACCGAAGACTCAGTCCGGTAGAGATCGGGCCGCCGCTCAGCCCGCTCACCGAGTTCACGTTCAACGATCAGCTGGTGTGGGGCTTGGCGGTGGGCGCCACGCTTTGTCTTCTGCCCGCGTTCGTAGAAGGAAGAAGTGCCGGCTACAATCTGCTGTTGTTTTTCGGCGCGCTCTATCTCATCCGCGGTATCGGCATTTTAGGATGGATTGCCCGCGGACGATACGTGTACATCGTGATCCTGGGGCTACTACCCCAGGTTTTTGTGATAGTGACGCTCGCCCTCGGCCTAGGCGATACATGGCTCGACCTCCGCAAGCGCGTCAAAGCAGTGTGACGGTTTGGCTCGACCACGTTTTGTGCTAGAATTATCCGTTCTCAACGATCACTGAAGGAAATTTCTCCAATGGAAGTCATACTCAGACAGGCAGTCGAAAAGCTCGGCCATCCCGGCGACATTGTAAAAGTTTCGGCTGGTTATGCCCGCAACTATCTGCTGCCACGGGGCTTCGCGTACGAAGCTACCGCCGGCAATCGCAAGCGGATCGAGCAGGAGCGTCAACGTTTGGAGCAGGCGGAGGAAGCACGCCGCGGCTCAGCGTCGGAGCTCGCGACCAAGCTAGAGCAGGTGTCGCTGACCTTTTCAGCCCGTGTGGGAGATGAGGGCAAGCTTTTCGGCTCGGTCACGTCCTCAGATATCGCACACCAGCTGGACGCCCAGGGATTCCAGATCGAGAAGCGGCAGATCGAGCTCCATGAGCCGATCCGTGCCCTCGGAGTCTACAAGGTGCAGATCCGTCTTCACGCGGATGTCCACCCCGAGATCAAGGTCTGGGTCATCAAGCAGTAGGTCCAAAAGGAAGAGAGGACCTGGCCTCGCCCTGACAGCGAGGCCAGGTCTTTTTATGTAAGTAGAAGGTGACAGCGCGGTCAGGTGTCTCTATGTAGTAGAAAGCAGCAGCGTAGTAGAAAGCAGCAGCGCGGCCAGGTCAATTTGCGTATTAATAATTGGCGTGCGAAATGCTACCTAGAACCCCTCACGGAACTTTCGCTCATCAGATAAGCTACATATCAGAGATGCGGCGCTCTCCGCCGCAAATGAACCTTCACCGAAGCGCATGGCCACATCCCTACCATCTGTAACCGCCCGTGAAGGCGCGCAAAGAGTGCAGCGCGCCGCCCAGCTTTGCCTGGACATGAAAGCGAACGACGTCGTACTGCTGAATCTGGCCGGCGTCACGGACATGACTGACTACTTCGTCATCGCGAGCGGGACCTCCGATACCCACGTGAGATCGATCGGCGAGCACGTGGTATCCGAGATGAAGAAGGCAGGACTGACTGTGCATCATACGGAAGGGTTGGAACAGGGCCGCTGGGTGCTGCTCGATTTCTTCGATTTCGTAGTTCACATCTTCCATCCGACGCTTCGGTCGTTCTACCAGATAGAGCGGCTTTGGAGCGATGCGGAAACAGTGGCGCTGGACCCACAGGAGTAACAGAAAAAATGAAAGCGGCTCGCCTTTTATTGTTCACCGTCGCACTGCTCCTCGGCGCTCGCCTCGACGCGCAGCAGTACTTCGGCATGAACCAGGTGCAGTACAGACACTTCGACTGGCAGGTAATCGAGACCGAACACTGGCTCGTTCACTACTATCCCGAAGAGAAAGAAGGAGCGATGGCCACCGCACGCATGGCCGAGCGCTCGTACGCGCGCCTGTCCAAAGTGCTCGACCACCAGTTCCGCGAGAAGAAGCCGATCGTCCTTTTCGCGTCCCGCGCCGAGTTCGGCCAGAACAATGTGACTGGCGATCTCGGTGAAGGAGTGGGAGGCGTAACCGACTACGCACGTGGACGCATGATTCTGCCGCTCACGGGAGACCTCGGCAGCTACGAGCATGTCCTCACCCACGAAATGGTGCACGAGTTCCAGTACGACATTTTCGCCCGGGGCAAAGCGGGCGCGAACGTACAGACCCTCAACCAGGTCGATCCACCCGCCTGGTTCATGGAGGGCATGGCAGAATACATGTCGAGCGGCCCGAATCACACTCTGACGACAACATGGCTCCGCGACGCCGCGGTCAACGGCAATCTGCCGACGATCGAGCAGATGACCGAGCGCCCAGACAAGTATTTCCCGTACCGATATGGAGAGGCGTTGTGGGAGTACATCGGCGAGCGGTGGGGCGATGCCGCGATCGGAGAAATTCTTCAAAATGTGACCACGCTCGGTATCGCGCGCGCGTTTCAGCGGCAGCTCGGATTGACCCTCCATGAGCTGAGCGACGACTGGCGCGAGTCCGTTAACGCGAAGTACCTGCCGCAGGCCGCGGCGCTCGACCGGCCACGCACCTTCTCGCAGCCGCTGCTCACCGAAAAGAGGAGCGGAGGGCAGATCTTCCTTGCTCCATCTCTTTCGAATGACGGCAACCGCATCGCGTTTCTCTCCAATGGCAGCTTCAAGCGCGGCGAGCTGTTCATCGATCTCTGGCTTGCCGATGCGCGCACCGGCAAGCGCATCAAGCGACTCGTTGAAAGCACCCTCAATCCGAATTTCGAGGAGCTCCGACTTCTCTATTCGCAGAGCTCGTTCTCGAACAACGGCCGGATGATCGCGTTTACGGCGCAGCGGAATGGCAAGGACGTGATGTACCTGATGGATGTTGCCAGAACAGCTGTGACGGCGCGAATCGATCTGCCGACCGTCGATGCGATCTGGAGTCCGGTATGGTCGCCGGACGACAAGCAGATCGCGTTCAGCGGAACGCGCGGCGGCATCACCGATCTCTACATCGTGAATGCTGATGGGTCAGGCATGCGGCAGCTCACCAACGACGAGTATGGCGATCTGCAGCCCGCCTGGTCTCCAGACGGAAAGAAGATCGCGTTTGCCACGGATCGGAGTCCTGAAACGAATCTCTCGATCCTGAAGTTCTCCAAGTGGCGCATTGCCGTACTGGACCTGCAGTCCGGTGCGATCGTGGTTCTTCCCAACCAGGGCGGCCTGAATCTGAATCCGGCCTGGTCTCCGGACGGACGGCAGCTCGCGTTCATCTCCGATCGCACAGGGCTCCCTAACATTTTCCTTTTCGACTTCACCGATCAACAGCACTATCAGCTGACGAACGTGCTGGGTGGGGTGTCGGCGATCACGGAATTCAGTCCGGCGATCAGCTGGGCACGCGGGGCGGACCGAATCGCGTATACGAGCTTCGAGAAGGGCGACTATACGATCTGGACCATCGACAATCCGCGATCGCTCAAGAAAACCGCGTTCCGTCCATCGGCTATAAACCTCGCAGCCGGAGTGCCGGGCGCTGATTCTCTGGCCAAACGAACTGCGTTTGATTCGGCCACGCTGGCGCCCAGACCGGGCGAGCCAACTTCTACGTACAGGGCACCCGCCGGATCACGGCAGTCGTCACTGTTGCCCGCGCAGGAGAACGTCACTGAGCTTCCGGCAAGCATCGGGACTCTCATGACGGATCCGATTTACGGGCTGCCCGATACGGCCAGATTCAAGGAGCACCCGTATCACGTCGCTTTCCACCCGGACTACATCGCCGATCCGTCGATCGGGTACACGCCGAGCTACGGCAACACGTTCGCCGGTGGAACAGCGTTCGTGTTCAGTGATCTGCTCGGGAACCATCAGCTGGCGGTTGCGGGGAACGTGTACGGTCGACTGAGCGACGCGAGCGCATTCGTGGGCTACGCGAATCTGAGTCGGCGCCTTCAGTACACGACAGGAATTTCGCAGGACCCGATTTACGTACCGCTTACCGGAGGCCCGATTGCGCTACCCAATAACGCGATTCGGTTTCAGACCGACTATCTCCGCTATGTGATCCGGAATCTCTTCATCACCGGACAATACCCATTGAACCGGTTCACACGCCTCGAGACCGGCCTGCAGCTGAACAGCATCTCAGAAGGCATCGTTCAGGTCTTCCAGGACTGCAACGCGGCTGGATACTGCACCGACGTCCAGTTCAAGGACACCACGTCGTTCCCCACCATCAATTACGTCACGCCCTCAGTCGCGTTCGTCTCCGACAATACCCTGTTCGGGACCACAGGCCCCGTCATAGGACGCCGGATGCGATTCCAGGCATCACAGAACGTCGGCAAGCTGACTTTCAGCGATTTCCTCGTTGATTACCGTCGCTACGATCCGATCATCTTCAACACATTGACGTTCGCGACGAGATTCCTGAGCTCGGTTTCCGTCGGACCCGACGAGACGTTTTTCCCAAAATACATCGGGCGTCCCGATTTCGTCCGGGGTTACGACCGCGCGAATTTCAACTTCGTCGATTGCACGTCGATCATCGGCGCGGGACAGACACAATGCGCCAATGCGCAACTGGCTGGCAGCAGAGTGGCGGTCTTTAACGCGGAGCTGCGCTTCCCGATCATTCGCCGTTTCGATGTCGGGAGCAATTTCGGACTACCCCCGCTGGATGGACTGTTTTTCTACGACGCGGGTCTGGCGTGGAGCAGGGGACAGACTCCGCACCTTGGGAGCGCACCCGCGAACACCAATCCTGACAAGATCCGCTACCCGCTCGCAAGCTATGGAGCTGGCCTCCGGGTGAATCTGTTCAACCTGGCAATTCTACGGTGGGATTACGCGCGTCCACTGGTTGGTCAACGGAAGCCGAACTGGACATTCTCGTTGGGAGCGAGCTACTAACCGTTGCGCCGCCTCCTACTGTTGGCGCTGCTCTGTGCAGCCTGCACAAAAGACAAGGCAGCGCCCGACAGCACGACCCCACAAGCAATAGAACCACACGGGCCCGACCCGCTCCTCCTCCGCGTTCCACGCGGAGGAGGAACCGGGCACATCTACGCGTATCCGAAGCTCGATTCCGCGGTGTGGACCGTCGACGAGATTCCGCCTGTAGATCACGTCCTGGCGTTCGACCAGGACGGCGGAACGATTGCCTTCGTGGACACGAAGGGATTTCCGGGACGAGTGGACCTGCGCGAGACCGATGTCGCAAAAGCATCTCGTGCGAAGCTCACCTCGCTTTCCTCGGCGAATGGCAGCGACATCTACGGAGTCAATTCCAAAGGCGAGATCGTCCGGCTCAATCCGACTGGCGGCGATTGGCATTTCAAGCCCCCCGTGCCGGCCCGCTCCGTTTTCGCGCAGCCCAACGGCGAGCTCATCGTCACGGCCAACAAAGGTCCACAAACGCTCGTCTGGAGGGTGCGTCCGCCTGACGATATCGTCCAGGACAGCGCCAAGCTCCCGCTCTCCGGACGCGGCATCAGGACACAGATCGGTGATCGTCTCTACTTCGCGGTGGACAGCGGACTGATTGGGGTAAAGGCGAAGGACCTCTCGCCCGCTGGAACGGTCGAGCTCTCGAGTCGAGTGCGTGCCCTTGCTCCCACTCCGAGCGGCGACAGACTGTACGTCGCAACTGTTGCGGACAGCGGCATCTCGATCGTCGATCGATACTCGGGCAAGGTCGGAATGGGTGTAGTCCTTCCGGCACCGCCCGCCGACCTTCGCATGGACCCGCTCGGCCGATACCTTCTCGCCCAATTTCCGAAAGGAGATTCCGCGTGGGTAATCGCGATCGGAACGAACAGGCTCGTCGGCGCAGTGCCCACACGCTGGGCGACCGATCTGCCGGTGATCACCCCCGACGGGAGCCTCGCTCTGCTTAGTGCGAAGGATGTCACGCTCGTCGATCCCGAAAAGCTGTCGGTGAAGTCAACCGTCACGGGCGGAGCCAAAGACTTCTGGTATTTCTTCGCCTGGGATGGCTTCCGCCCGCGACCTCAGGGACTCGATCAGCCCGTGACATTCCCCGGCGACAGCGTGCCGCACGATTCGCTCTCGGCGAGCTCGACTCCATCGACCTCTCCGCCTCCGGTCACAGCCCCTGCTGATACCTCGGCAGCCGTCGCTCCGGCAACGCGGCCGCCTTCCGGATTCACCGTTCAGTTCGCCGCGCTCCTCACCGACGACAAGGCGCAGGAGCTCGCAAACACGATCAAGGTTGGCGCCAATTCCGCCCACGTTAACTCGAGCACCATCGGCGGCTCGCCGATTTTCCGCGTGGTGATGGGACCATTTGCCACCAAGGATGAAGCCGAGAAGGTCGGCCGCGCGTCGAAGCGCGCGTACTGGGTTTACGAGGGATCCCCTTGACGCCGCGTGTCTCCAGCGGACGTCCAGTAGCATGGGAAGACGCTGGCAGACAGATAGCATCACTGTTGGGCAGTTACTCCGCAGTTGTCGTTACTTCGTCCGATCCGATCGCCGCCGCCCACGTAGCGCTCGGCATCGCCCGATCAGAAGCAGCTCACCGGCGCGTCGTCGTTGGAGATCTCGTCGGCGACATCCCTTCCCTCCGCTCTCTCGTGAAGGACGAAGACCCACACGGAATCACCGACAGCTTTCTGTACGGGGTGTCATTCACCAAGATCGGCTACCCGGTTGAAGGCACAGAGAATCTCTATGTGATGCCGAGCGGGACGGATCCGCATATCGACGAGGAGATTCTTAGCAGTCCAAGGTGGGCGAAGCTGGCCGAAGGATTCAGTGCGACCGCCTCGTTTCTCCTGCTCGTCGTACCGGGCGATTCGCCCGGACTGAGTGATCTGATCGACCAGCTCGATGGCGCAGTGCTGGTCAAGGACGCAGATCTTCCGGCAGCGCCGTCGGCGCTCGTGCTAGCGCGTGTCGCGTCGCCCACACCGACGCTCAAGATTCCGCTCCACAACATCACTGCCCGCGCAGCCAGCTGGAGGGTCAGCGCGCGTGCTGCCAACTTGATGATCACCACGCGTGCTGCCAGCTGGAGGCGGCACCGGTGGTTCTATCCTGCCCTCGCCGTGATCGCGCTTCTACTGATCACCGCAGTGGGGGGAGCGATCATGCTGGCACGCGTTGGAGCGACGCGTCGATCGGCCGGCTTGGTGGCGGCCCGGCCGGTTATAGTCAAACCGATCCCGGCTCCGACACCTCCTCCGCCGCGTCCGCCGCCAGAAACTCTCTACGTCGCTCCGCCCGCAAATGTCAATGATTCCGCGTCGGCAGCCGTTTTTGCGGTGGAATTGCTAGTCGCAAACACGGCTGAAGGTGCTAACTTGTTCGTCAGGAAAAATGGCGCGGCACTTCCAGCCGCCGCGGTCTCGCCTGTCGTATTTGGCCCGGAACGATCGACATGGTATCAGGTGACCGCCGGCGCGTATACCACGAGAAATCAGGCTGACTCACTTCTGCTTGCTCTGCGGAGTTCGGGAATCATCAGGGATACCACGGGCGTCAGCGTCACGCGGACGCCGCTGGCCCTCGTCGTCGACAGCGTTCCGACACAGGGCGGCATCGGCGACGCCGTCAGCGCGGCTCTCGATAAGTACGCGGCGCGCGGACTGCAGGTCTACGCGTTGATGCAGGACGACGGGGGCGCGCTGATCTACTCGGGCGCCTTCGCAAGGGCCGACCAGTCGGCCCCGCTGATCAGAACACTTCGGGGCGCGGGTCTCAAGCCCGTGCTCGTCTATCGAACGGGGAGAGCGCCTTAGTGCGTTTATCGAAGCTCGAGATTCACGGATTCAAGTCGTTCGCCGATCACACCGAAATGGTGTTCGAGCCCGGCGTGACCGCGATCGTCGGCCCGAACGGCTGCGGCAAGTCGAACGTCTCCGATGCCGTGCGGTGGGTCCTCGGCGAGCAACGCGCCAAGACTCTTCGCGGCGCGAAGATGGAAGAAGTGATCTTTCAGGGATCTTCCGCGCGCCGTGCTGTAAACCTCGCTGAGGTCTCGCTCCATTTCGAGAACGACGACGGCACGCTCGACATTCCGTTCCGCGAGGTCGTCATCACAAGGCGACTGAGCCGATCGGGCGAAAGCGACTATTTCCTCAATGGCGCGGCCTGCCGGCTTCGCGACATCCACGATATGGTCCGCGGCACGGGATTGGGCGCGGACTCGGGTGTCGTCATCGAAGCTCGAATGGTTGACGCTCTGCTTAGCGACAGACCCGACGACCGCCGTGAGCTGTTCGAGGAAGCCGCCGGTGTCGGACTGTATCGCGACCGCAAGCGGAGCACCGAGCGTCGTCTCGAGGAGACAACGACGGATCTCGGCCGCATCGACGACCTGATCGCTGAAGTCCAGAGCCAGGTTCGTTCTCTGTCGCGGCAGAGAAAGCGCGCTGAGCGTTACACCGAGCTGATGGCTCGCCGCTTCACGCTGGAAGTCGCGCACGCGGCGCGCGAGATGGACGCGTGGCGCGGCGAGCTCTCTCGTCTGGAGGAGCGCGTCACGTTGCTGCGCACCGAAGTTCCGGCCGAGGAAGAGCGCCTACGCAACGCCGAAGCGTTGCGCGACGCGGCGCTGAACGAGAGAACCACTGGCGAGGCCCGCCGCACCGAGTTGGCGAGACTGGTCTCCGACCAGCGTGAAAGCACCCAGGCGCTGCGGGGCGAGATCGCGGTTGCCGAGGAGCGACTGCGCAACGCGATGTCCCGCCGCGAGCGCGCCGAGGAAGAGCGGCGCGAGGGCGACGCGGTAGCCGGCCGCGTGAGCGGCGAGCTGGAGCGTGCTTCGACTGAGCTCGCACAGTTGAAGGGCGCTTTTCAGGACGCGGAAGAGTCGCTGGCCGCTGACGCGCGCAGAGAGGAAGAAGTACGCGCCGGTCTCAGCACCGCGCGCTTCAATGTCGAGCAGGGTGAGCGGGTGCTCCGCGATCTGCGCGAAGAGCTGCACCGAGCCGATCTGGACTATCAGAGCGCCGAACGTGAGCGCGACGAGCTCGCTGCGCGGAAATCGGCGCTCGAGACGGAGCAGACGCACCTTTTCGACGTTACCGAAAGCAGCCGCAGAGAGCTCGCCGCCGCGGAAGACGCGGCGGCTATCGCTGCGTCGCGCGTCGCCGACACGACTGCAGCCGCCGATAGTGCGAGGGATGCGCAACACCAGGCGCGCGAGCGCGAGAGCGCGGCGCGGTCGGAATTGCTGCGCGCCGAAGAGCTGTACACATCACTGAGCGCGAAGCTCAGCGCGCTCGAGGGGCTCGAGAAAGAGCGAGTTGGTTTGGCCCCCGCCGCCGCGAGGCTCCTCAAGGAAAAGGGCATCTTCGGCGAAGGCGCGATACTCGGCCCGCTCAGCGATTTCATCGGTGCCGACGTCGCGTCCGCAGCGCTCGTGGAACGATTCCTTGGCCCGACCGTGAATGCGGTTTTGATTCGCGACAGCGGCGTAGCCGAAGCAGTCCGCTCGTGGCACGCTTCGGCGGCGCCAGGACCCCTGCTACTGCTGCCGGTTAATGCCGCCAATGGCGAAACGCCCGAAAGTCGCGAAGGCGCATCCGGGCTCGCCGCGATGGTCGATTCTACAGAGGCTGCAAGCGGCTGGGTGAGGACGCTGCTCGGACACGTGACCTCGATGGAAAACGGTACGGCATTCGTCGACGCGCGGGGCGCTATCTGGCTCCCGGCTGCGGAATCCGGGCCGGGTCCGCTGCGCCGACGAGCAGAGATCACCGAGCTCAAGGAAGGCGCCGCGAACAGCGGTACTGCGCGGCACAGCGCCGCAGTCGTCGCCGAATCTGAGCGGGCGGCTCTTGCTTCGGCAGAGCGCGCGGCAATCGTCGCGCACGAGGCCGCTGCGCAAGCCGCACGCGAGAATGCTGACGCTGCGGATCGATCGGCATCCCTCGGAAGACAGCATCAACGCGCTGTCCGTGAGGCTGCCGAAGCTCGCGTCCTGATCGACAGACTCACTGAGCGCGTCGTGTCCACGGTTAAGCGAATCGAAACTGTCGGAGCCAACGCACTCGAGATCCAGACCCGGATCACACAGCGTGAAGCAGCTGTCGCGGCAGCTCGAGAATTGCTCGCGAGCGCCGAGCGCACGCAGGACGAAGCGCGCGAGCAGCGCACTGCCAGCCAGATCCGGCGTGCCCAGGCGCAGGCGCAGCTCGAAGTAGCATCCGACCGCGAGCGTCATCTGAGCGAGGAGTTTGCCTCGGCGTCGGGGCGGGTCGAATCGCTACAGGTCGAGCTCTCCACGCTCTCGAGCGCGGACGCGCGGCTCACCGAGCAGATATCTCAGTGGCAGAGCGACCTCGACGTGCGTCATGCAACGCTCGAGGACGCCGAAGGAAGACTCTCGGACGCCGAACGCGCCGTGCGAGAAGTCGACGAGCGACTCACGAGCGAGGAGCACGCTCTGGTCGAGATGCGCCGCCACTCATCCACGTTGAGCGAGGAGCTCCACGCGGCGGAGCTTCGTTACACCGAGCTTTCCGGGCGCCGCGCCGCGATTCGTGAACGGCTGGAAGCAGAATGGAAAAAGCCGGTCGACGAGCTGCTGGCCGGCGCCGAGCTCCTTGATCTCGACGACGAGACACTTCGCGGCGAGGCGGCGCTGGTTCGTGAGCAGCTGGACGCGCTCGGCCCGGTCAATCCTCTCGCAATCGAGGAGCACGAGGAAGAAACCAAACAGCTTCCTCACCAAGCAGCGAGACGATCTCAATTCTGCGAAGAGCTCGCTTCAGCAGGCGATCCGCGAGATCGACACCACTGCACGCGAGCTTTTCCTGCAGACGTTCGTCCAGGTTCGCGAGAATTTCAGGAACATCTTCATGACGCTGTTCGGCGGCGGCGAGTGCGATCTTCGCCTGGAGTACCCGGACAAGCCCCTCGAAGGCGATATCGAGATCCACGCGTCGCCTCGCGGCAAGCGCACCCAGAGAATCCATCTTCTCTCGAGCGGAGAGAAGGCTCTAGTCGCGCTTTCACTTCTCTTCGGAATATTTCTCACCAAGCCGAGCCCGTTCTGCCTGCTCGACGAGGTAGATGCTCCGCTCGACGATCAGAACATCGGCCATTTTGTTCGCATGCTGAACCGTTTCAAGACCAAAACGCAGTTCATCGTGATCACGCACAACCCTCGCACGACGACGGAAGCCGCCGACGCCGTGTATGGTGTCACGATGCAGGAGCCCGGCGTATCGTCGCTGGTCAGCGTCCGCATGCGCGGCAGGACCGTCGACGAGACCATTTCACCCGCGCATCCCGCGCACACACCACAGCTGCACGACGAGCCCTCCGAAGCCGCCGAGACAGCCCAAGTCATCGCTTAAAATGCTAGTCGTCATGGCGCACGACGCGACGGCGAAAGACGTCGATCGCGTGGTCGATATCATCAAGGAGATGGGCTACGAGGCGAGACCAATGCCCGGCGCCCAGCGCACGGCCGTCGGCCTCGTCGGAAACGATGGCCGCGTCGACGCATCACGAATCGAGGCGCTGCCCGGTGTCGCGCAGATCATTCACGTCACGCAGCCGTACAAGCAGGTGTCGCGCGAGTGGCGCGCCGAGAACACCGTCGTCGAGCTTGCCCCGGGCGTCAGCGTCGGCGGTGACAGCGTCGTCGTGATAGGCGGTCCCTGCTCAGTGGAGTCGGAGGAGCAGATTCTGGCCGCTGCGCGAATCGTGAAAGCAGCTGGCGGAACGGCTCTGCGAGGCGGCGCATTCAAGCCGCGCAGCTCTCCCTACTCGTTCCAGGGATTGGGGAAGAAGGGGCTCGAGCTCCTCGCGCGTGCGCGAAACGAGACGGGACTACCGATCGTTACCGAGGCGATGGATGACGAGGGCGCGCGCATGGTGGCCGATGTCGCCGACTGCATCCAGATCGGCGCGCGCAACATGCAGAACTATTCGTTGCTGAAGACGGTCGGCAGGATGAAAAAGCCGGTGCTGCTCAAGCGCGGGATGGCGGCGACCATCAACGACATGCTTCTGAGCGCCGAGTACATCCTGGCCGAGGGCAATGAAAACGTGATCCTGTGCGAGCGCGGAGTAAGGAGCTTCGACCCTGCCGCGCGCAACATGCTCGACCTCACCGCCATTCCAATCGTGCATCGTCTTTCACATTTGCCAATCATCGCCGATCCGAGTCACGGCACCGGGTTGCGTGACAAGGTGATC
>Ga0193724_1000088_pt1 | contig 21369 bp, 20 predicted proteins | sample H2a1metaG_FD_146005 | JGI IMG/M metagenome (GOLD analysis project Ga0193724, IMG submission 146005) | Soil microbial communities from a riparian zone of the East river system, Colorado, United States - H2a1 | ecosystem: Environmental > Terrestrial > Soil > Riparian zone | place: USA: East River... | reverse complement strand
AGATTCATCAACGCCTCGGGCGCTTTGCGCGGCGAGGTCGCGAACGTGCGTCTAGGCGTCATTGCGAGCGCAGCGAAGCAATCCATTCTTTCTTTGCGCGGCGAGATGGATTGCTTCGCTGCGCTCGCAATGACGGAACGAGTCACACTACCGTACCCCCTAGCCGGCGTCTCATACTCAAGACATAGACGTGCCATCTAGATCGAGCCGCGGCGATGGGCTAGGCTTTTATCCAACCGGTTAACAAAACTCGGTCGATCAGGGAGAACAACGTGAGATTCAAGGGAATGGGTGCGCTTTCATTGGCGATGGCCGCTGTGGGGCTGTTATATGCCGCCGCGCCCGCGATCGCTCAGGAAAAGAAGATCACGGTCTGGTGGGGAAAGGGCTTCTACAAGTCCGAAGACGACGCGCTGCTCGAGGCCATCAAGAAGTTCGAGGCCAAGACCGGCATCAAGGTCGAACTGTCGCAATACGCCATTCAGGACATGATTCCGAAGACGGTGGCCGCACTGGATTCCGGCACGGTGCCTGATGTCGCCTATTCCGACAGCTACGACGTGCAGGCGCAGGGCAAGTGGGCGTTCGAGGGCAAGCTGGAGGATCTCTCCGATATCCTGGTGCCGATGAAATCGGCGTTCGCGCCGAACACGCTCGAGACCGCCCTGCTCTACAACGACGTCGCCAAGAAGAAAGCCTACTATGGCTTCCCCCTGAAGCAGCAGAGCATGCACGTCCAGATCTGGGGCGACCTCTTGGAGCAGGCCGGCTTCAAGGTCTCGGACATCCCGACCAAATGGGAAGATTACTGGTCGTTCTGGTGCGACAAGGTGCAGCCGGCCTATCGCAAGGCCTCCGGCACCCGTGGCTACGCCGTCGGTCAGCCGATGGGCGTGGAATCGACCGACTCGTTCCAGTCGTTCTACACCTTCATGGACGCCTATAACGTCAGGCTGGTCGATGACGACGGCAAGCTGACGGTCGACGATCCTAAGGTGCGCGACGGCTTGATCAAAGCGCTGAAGGATTACACCGATACCTACATCCGGGGCTGCACGCCGCCCTCCTCCACCACCTGGAAGGATCCGGACAACAACGTCGCCTTCCATAACAAGACGATCGTGATGACGCATAATTTCACGATCTCGATCGCGGCGAAGTGGCTCGACGACTACAACAATGCGGCGCTGACCCCCGAACAGCGCGCCGCCGGCAAGAAGGCATACGAGGAAACCATCATCACGGCCTCGTTCCCCAACAAGCCGGACGGCACGCCGATCAAGTACCGCTCCGACGTCAAGACCGGGCTCATCTTCACCACCGCGAAGAACAAGGCGGAGGGCAAGGAATTCGTCAAGTTCCTGCTCCAGGAAGAGAACGTCCGGCCCTATATCGAGGGCGCACTGGGCCGCTGGTTCCCGGTGACGACCGCAAGTCAGCAGAGCCCGTTCTGGCAGGCTGACCGGCACCGCAAAGCGGTCTACACTCAGTTCACGGGCGGCACCACGCCGTTCGACTTCACCAAGAACTGGAAGTTCACGATCCTGAACAACGAGAACGTCTGGGCCAAGGCGATGAACCGGGTGGTGAGCGAGAAGGTGCCGGTGGACAAGGCGGTCGACGAATTGATCGCCCGCATCAAGCAGGTCGCGGGTTAAAGCCAACGATGCCGGCCGCCGCTACAGCATTTTCCCCGTCGTCCCGGCGAAGGCCGGGACCCATAACCCCATGCTTGTGTTGTTGTGCCAAAGCCGACGAGCAGCGTCGCTCAACACAACCGCCGCGGCGTATGGGTCCCGGCCTTCGCCGGGACGACGATGTTGCTGCGGCCGGCATCTCCCAAGAGTAGAGTACGGCACATGGCGATCACGCTTTCGACCTCGGATCAAGCGATACCCAGTCCGCCGCTGTCGGAGCGCCTGTCGACCCCGCAGATCTGGGGCATCGTGCTGCTGGCGCCGTACCTGCTCGTGTTTCTGGCGTTCGTGGTTTATCCGGTCTGCTACGGGCTTTGGCTCGCGCGCCATCCGTCGAGCTACGTTGCGCTCTATCACGATCCGATTTTCGCGCGCGCGGCGGTGAACACGCTGATCTTTCTCGTGATCGGCATCAATTTCAAAATGGTGGTGGCGCTGTTCCTGTCGGGATTCTTTATCCAGGAACGCTCGTGGATCAAATGGCTGTCGGTGCTGTTCATCCTGCCGTGGGCGGTGCCTTCGATTCCGACCATCCTGTCGGTGCGCTTCATGTTCAATCCCGAATGGGGCATGATCAATCAGATCATCTTCAAGCTCACCGGTGAAGACGGTCCGAACTGGCTCAACGATCCGACCGTCGCACTCACCATGGCGATCATGGTGCATATCTGGAAATCGCTACCGTTCTGGACCCTGATCCTGATGACCGGACGGCTTGCGATCTCGCAGGATCTGTTCGAGGCCGCCGAAGTCGACGGCGCCACCTGGTGGCAGAAATTCCGCTTCATCACCTGGCCCTCGATGCAGATGCTGTATGTCACCTGCACGCTGCTCTCGATGATCTGGACGCTCGGCGATTTCAACAGCGTCTATCTCTTGACCGGCGGCGGGCCCGCCGATCTCACCCACGTGCTCGCCACGCTGGGCATCCGTTACCTGCGGCTCGACCAACTCGATCTCTCGATGGCAGCGATCGTGTGCGCGCTGCCGCTGGTGCTTCCACTGGTCTATTTCATGATGAAACGGCTGTCGCGATGAAGCTGCCTTCCCTGCGCGATGTCGGCACCGAGGCGCGCTTGCTGCTGATCGGCATCCCCGTCTTCATCTGGACCATGCTGCCGATCTATCACATGTTCCTGTTCGCGATCTCGCCGAAGGAAGACGCGTTCGCGGGCAAGCTCTGGCCCGCGCATCCGACCTTGCACAATTTCCACATCGTGTTTTACCAGCAGCATTATTTCCTGCGGGATTTCTGGATTCAGTTCTGGAACTCGACGGTGATCGCGGTTTCGGTCGGCGTGCTGACGCTGTTCATCGCGACCGCGGCAGCGTTCTCGATCTCGAGGCTGCGCGTCCCCGGTGGCCGCTGGGTCATGAATCTGGCGCTGTTCACTTACTTCATCCCGGCCGCGTTCCTCGCCGTTCCGATGTACCGGACCATGGGCACCTATGGCCTCCTCAACAATCACTGGGCCTTGATCCTGGCGATGGTGACGATCTCATCGCCCTACGCGATCTGGGTGCTCAAGCAGGCCTCCGACAAGCTGCCGGTGGAGCTGGACGAGGCCGCGGTCATGGATGGCGCCACCACCTTGCAGCTGTTCCGGCTGGTCTATGTGCCGCTGATGATGCCGTCGCTGGTGGCGATCGGCACCTATGCGCTGCTGCTCGCCTGGAACGAATATCTGTACGCGTTCCTGCTGCTGTCAAAGGACACCGACATCACCTTGCCGGTCGCGCTCGGCAACTTCCTGGCCGCGGACGATTCCCCTTGGGAATTGCTGATGACCACCGGCTTCATCTACGCGTTGCCGCCCGCCGCCATCTACTACGCGTTCAAGCGCTACATGGTCGGGGGCCTGACGGCCGGTGCGGTGAAATCGTGACGGTTCAGATGATGTCATTCCGGGATGGTGCGGTAGCACCAGACCCGGAATCTCGAGATTCCGGGTTCGATGCTACGCATCGCCCCGGAATGACGAGGTTACAACGGTGCCGCGCTCTCGCCGCGCGCGCTCGACAGCTTCGAGGCGAGCGACGCCACCACGATGACCACCGCGATCAATCCGATCACCAGCGTGCAGATGGCGTTGATCTCGGGCTTCACCCCGAGCCGCACCTCCGAATAGATCCGGATCGGCAGCGTCGCCGAACCGGGGCCGGTGGTGAAGCTCGCGATCACCAGGTCGTCCAGCGACAGCGTGAACGCCAGCATCCAGCCCGCCGCGATCGCGGGCAGGATCAGCGGCAGCGTCACGCCGATGAACGCCCGCGCCGGACCGCAGCCGAGATCCATCGCCGCCTCCTCCAGGCTGCGGTCGAGCGCGCCAAGCCGCGACTGCACCACCACGGCGACGAAACACAGCGTCAGCGTGGTGTGCGCGATCGTCACCGTCCAGAAGCCGCGCTCGGCGTTCAGCGCCACGAACAACAGCAACAGCGACAGCCCGGTGATGACTTCGGGCATCACCAGCGGCGCATAGAGCATGCCGGAAAACAGCGTGCGGCCCCGAAAGCCCCGGCCGCGCGACAGCGCTATCGCGGCCAGCGTGCCGAGCACCGTCGCGATCGTGGCCGATACTGTCGCCACGCGGAAACTCATCCACGCCGCTTCCAGCATGGCGCGGTCGTTGAAGAATTCCGAATACCAGCGCAGCGACCAGCCGCCCCACACCGTGACCAGCCGCGAGGCGTTGAACGAATAGGTCACGAGGATCACGATCGGCAGGTACAGGAACGCAAGGCCGAGCGCGAGCGAGACGACGTTGAATGGGGAAAGCCTGTTCGGCGCGCGAGCCATCATCGCGCGCCTTCCAATTGGCGGCGCTGCAGCCGGTCATAGAACGTCAACGGCGCCAGCAGCAGCAACAGCAGCACCACCGCCGCCGCCGACGCCACCGGCCAGTCCTTGTTGGTGAAAAATTCCAGCCACAGCGTCTGGCCGATCATCATGGAATTGGAACCGGCCAAAAGGTCCGGGATGACGAACTCCCCGACGATGGGAATGAAGCACAGCAATACCCCGGCGCCGATGCCCGGCCATGACAGCGGGAACGTCACCTGCCAGAACGCCTGCCGAGGCGAACTGCCGAGATCGCCAGCCGCCTCCAGCAGCGCCGGATCGATCTTGGCGAGCGTCGCATAGAGCGGCAGGATCATGAACGGCAGGTAGGAGTAGACGATGCCGAGATACATCGCGCTGTCGGTGGAGAGCCACGCCACCGGCGCTGAGACCAGATGCAGCGCGAGCAGGACCTGGTTGAGCAGGCCGTCGTGCTGCAGGATGTTGATCCACGCATAGATGCGGATCAGGAACGAGGTCCAGAACGGAACGATCACCAGCATCATCGCGACCGCCTGCCAGCGCCGCGGCAGCCGCGCCATCCCGTAGGCGATGGGGTAGCCGATAACCAGCAGGATCGAGGTCGAGACCGCGGCCACGAACAGGCTGCGCAGATAGGACAAGGCATAGAGGTTATCGGAGATCAGCAGCCTGAAATTATCCAGCGACAGCGCCGCCAGCGCCGGCTTGATCGCCTCCCAGCCCTGCGTCAGGTCGAATACCGGCAGGTAGGGCGGTTGCGCGATCGCGGTCTGCGACAGGCTGATCTTCAGCACGAAGCCGAACGGCACCAGGAAGAACAGCGCCAGCCACAGATAGGGAGCGATCGCGGCGATCCGCCCCGGGCGCGTGAAGGTGCGGCGGCTGCTCATTGCTCCAGCACCACGCAATCGTCGGGCGTGAACCACGCCACCACGCGCTGGCTGGCCATGTAGGAATCGAATTCGAGCCGCGCCGTGTTCGCCATCGACGATCGCACCACCGCGCCGGTGTCGAGCTTCACCTTGTAGGTCGTGAGACCGCCGAGGTAGCTGACATCGGTTACGATACCCTCCAGCCGGTTGATGGCACGCGAATTGACCGAATCGGACGCCGGGCCGCGGCGCGCCAGCTTGACCTTTTCGGGGCGGATGGCGACGCAGACGGCTGTCTTCGGGGTCGGCTGGCGTGGCTCCGCGGCAACGATCGTTCCGGCGTCGCGGGTCGAAATCGTCAGCCGGCCCGCCTCGCGCGAGCTGACCTGTCCCTCGAACACGTTGACGTCGCCGACGAATTCGGCGATCCAGCGCGAATTGGGGGCCTCGTAAAGCTCTCGCGGCGTTGCGACCTGTTCGAGACGGCCGTTATCCATCACGCCGATCCGGTGCGCCACCGTCATCGCTTCTTCCTGATCGTGGGTGACAATGATGAAGGTCATGCGGAGGCGCCGCTGCAACTCCATCAATTCAAGCTGGGTGCTCTCGCGCAGCTTCTTGTCGAGCGCGGCCAAGGGCTCGTCGAGCAGCAGCACCTGCGGCTGGCGCGCCAGGGCGCGCGCCAGCGCCACGCGCTGCTTTTGGCCGCCGGAGAGCTGATCGGGCCGCCGCTTTTCCATACCCTGGAGCTTGAGCAGCGCGGCCAGCCCGGCCACGCGCTTCTCGATCTCGGAACGGGGCATCCCGGCGCGCTTCAATCCGAACGCGATGTTGTCCCGCACGGTGAGGTGCGGAAACAGCGCATAGTTCTGGAACATCATGTTGACGGGACGCCGGTGCGGCAGAACCTGCGCGATATCCCTGCCGTTAAGCAGGATACGGCCTCCGTCCGGCGTCTCGAAGCCGGCCAGCATCCGCAGCAGCGTGGTCTTGCCGCAGCCGCTCGGACCGAGCAGCGCGAAAAACTCTCCGGCCCTGATGTCGAGCGACAGCCGATCCACCGCCCTGAAGACGCCGAATTTTTTAGTCACCCCCTCGATGCGCAGCAGCGGAACGTCGGTTACGTCCACACGCGGTTCGGGTTTCGGTAATTCGTCAGCCATGATCCTCGCCGGCGCAATCGCGGCCGCACGCTAGCGGGGGATCGAGACCGGCTCAACCGCCACACGGCCCTGTGCCACAATATTATCGGCAGGACCTCTACAATCGGGGGATTTCATGGTGCAATACAGGTTCGCCCCGTTTGGCGGAAAAGCAAGATGAACCGGGACAGATACGATCTGCCGCTGACGACGGTATCGGACAGCGCCGCGGCATTTTACCGCGATGGTGTCGATCGTATTCTTTCGGCCTGGTACGGGGCCGGCGAGGCTTTCGACCGTGCCATCGCCGAAGATCCGGCGTTCGCGCTCGCTCACATCGCGCGAGCTCGCATCCATCAGATGAATATGGAAGTCACCGAGGCGCGCGCCAAGACCGCGCACGCCCGACAGTTGGCCGCCCCGGCAAGCGAGCGCGAACGCCAGCACGTCGAGATCATGGCCGCGGCCATCGAGGGAAAACCGAGCATAGCCTTGACCGGTGCCGAGCGGCACCTCGATCGGTATCCGCGCGATGCACTGGTACTCTCGCTCCTGCTCGGTGCTTTCGGCCTGTATGCATTCTCCGGACGCGCCGATCATGATGCCGCAAGACTGGCGATTTGCGAACGCCACGCCGGGCATTACGGCGAGGATTGGTGGTTCCTGACCTATCTGGGCTGGTCACATACCGAGGCCGGAAACGCCGGTACCGGCCGGACATTGACCGAACGAGCCATGGCGCTGCGGGTTGAAAACGCAAATGCGGCGCATGGCCTCTCCCATGCACTATTCGAGCAAGGCGACATGGCCGCGGGCCGCAGGTTTCTTTCCGGCTGGCTGCCTGCACATGAACGCGCCAGCTTCTTGCACGGACACCTTTCCTGGCATGTCGCGCTGAGCGCACTCGACGCCGGTGATCTGGACGGCGCGCTTGGAATCTACGAGCAACACATCAGACCACCGAATTCCCGCTATCCGCCATTGAACGTCTTTACGGACGCAGCTTCGCTGCTGTGGCGGCTTTCGCTCGCCGGCAAACCCGGACTGGAGCCCTATTGGCGGGAAGTCGCCGCCTATGGCGATTTTTTCTTCCCACGGGCCGGTCCGCACTTTGCCGATGTCCACTACGCCCTGGTGGCGGCGGCAACGGGCAGCGTCACCCTGGAAACAAGATTGGCGGAACTGGAAGCTCTTGAGGCCGATGGCAGGCTGGCCCCGGGTGCTGCCGCGATCGGGCTGTGTCGGGGCATTCGAGCGTTCGCCGAGGGCGACAATGACAACGCGATCCGCATCCTTGAACCTCTGATGCCTGCGGTCGTGCGGATCGGCGGCAGCCATGCACAGCGTGAGCTGTGGGAGGACACCCTGATCGTCGCGTGTCTGCGCGGCGGACATGGCGACAAGGCCGCGAGGATGATCTCCGATCGCTTGCACCGCAGGCCATCCGCCCGTGACGAGGGCTGGTCGCGAGAAGCTCGACGGGGCGCAGAGAAGCAACCTTGAAGGCGCGGAGGTAAGCCCTGCGCTTAACTCAAGATCGCGAGGGGAGATCATCATCCACGCCGTCGGTCACGCTTCTCGCAATCCTTTGCGGATGCCGGGGTCCGCGTCGTCGGCTCGATCACGACGCGGCGTCGCCATGAACGCCGCCAGCGCATCGCGATCCCCGGGCGGCATGGTCAAACCGAGTTTGGAGCGCCGCCAGAGCACGTCGTCGGGAAAACGCGCCCATTCCTTTGTCATCAGGTAGCGCACCTCTGCGCCCGTCAGCTCCGGTCCGAAGGCAGGACCAAGGTCGGCCCGGCTTTTGGCATCGCCAAGGATGGCCTCAAGACGCGAGCCGTAGGCGGCGACCAGTCGCCGGGCCTGATCCTCGGTCAGAAAGCGCCAGCGCTCGCAGGCATCATCGACCTCTGCCTCGAACCCGGCCCATGCGAAATCGCCTCCCGGCAGGGGCGCCTGCGCGGTCCAGCGCGGCGACATCGGGTAGAAAGGCGTAAGCTCTGAGACTGCCCGTTCCGCGCGCAGCCGCGAGGTTGTGACACCGCCGCCAAAGATGGTCAGCAGCGGCGCCTTGCCGCGCCTGACATCAACTGCCATCGAGCCATCCCGCGCGTCGCGCCTGCTTGCGCGGTCCACGACCATGTTGGCACCGGAAAGCGTCCTGATCACGTCTGACGGTTCGACCCGCTCGCGAAAATAGCGGTTGGCCGCGTCGCAGAGATACACCACATCGTCTGCGGGCATTGACACGGCGGAGGGATCGCCCTTGAAGATGTGGCCCACGGTGCCGATCAGCGTGAAATCGCGCTGGTACGGACTGGCGAAAATCAGGCGCCGGTCAATGTTCTGGAAAACATAAACGTTGTCGCTATCGAATAGGCGCCGGACGATAATCTGGCCGATCTGGGCCGTCCCGACGTGTGGCGGCGGCATCCGCAATACGGTTTCCGCAACCGACGCGGTCCAGGCGCCGGTGGCGTTGGCCAGCGCCCTTGCCGTGATGACCTGACGATGGCCGCGATCGATCGCCACCAGCCGCCAGGTGTCGAGCCGCTCGGCGCGGACGCAACGCGCGCCGGTGCGGATCACGGCGCCCCGCTCGGCGGCATCGACGGCATTGAGGACCACCAGCCGCGAATCGTCCACCACGCAGTCGGAATATTCAAACGCGGTGCCGAACGGCCGCTTCAGCGCGTTGCCGACCGGATGGTGGGTGACATCGACCGTGGCTGACGCCGGGAGGTCGCTGCGCGGGGCCAGCCGGTCGTAGAGCAGCAGCCCCGATCGCAGCAGCCACGACGGACGCTCATCGGAATGCGCGGGGATGACAAAGCGCATCGGACGCACCAGATGCGGCGCGGTCCGCAGCCAGATGTCACGCTCGGCCAGCGCCGCTCGGACACGGAAAAACGCTCGGCGCTCCAGCACCGCCAGATCGCCGTGGATCAGCCGCGGCGAGGCCGAGGACGCGGCGACGCCGAGGTCGCCCTGCTCCAGCAGGATCACCCGCAAGCCGCGTCCCGCGGCGTCGCGCGCCACGCTGACGCCGTTCAAGCCGCCGCCAATGATCGCAAGATCGTAGTCCGCCATGGGTAACGTCTGTGTCCGGAATCCGGGGCGCGCTGCACCTCGCAACGCCCTCTTTAGCGAACTTCGGATTCGAAGGGACAGGCAAATTATGATGCTAGTGTGGTTCGGTTCAGAAGTTCCGTTGCCGGACCGGCAAAGCGACAACGAAGCGAACTTCCGGGCCACCACCAGATCACGATCCGATCAGATTCATATTGGGAGGAGAACCCATTCATGGTCGCGAGCCACACAGTGAAGCTGATCCAGGCATTGGAAGGGGATGCTGCGGCAATCCGGAAACTGACACGGGAGGCCTACGCAAAGTGGGTGCCAGTCATCGGCCGCGAGCCCAAGCCGATGACGGCGGACTATGCGGAAGCCGTCAAGAAGCACCGCTTCGACTTCTTGTACGAGAACGGAGAGTTGGCCGCTCTCATCGAGACAGTCGGATGCTCCGACCACCTTCTGATCGAGAATGTCGCGGTGCTGCCATCCTTTCAGGGAAAAGGCTACGGCCGAATGCTGATGGCGCACGCCGAGAAGCTCGCTGCATCGTCGAACTTCGAACAAGTCAAACTCTACACCAACAAGCTTTTCGTCGAAAACGTGCAGCTCTACATCCGGCTAGGATACCGCGTGGACCGCGAGGAAGAAGTCAAAGGTGGCACGGTGGTGCACATGAGCAAGCACGTGCGCGTGTAACAGCATAAGAGCAGTCATTCGTGACGGCTTCGGCAGCCAGAAAGCCTAGCCGCCCGGCTCCGCGACACGCGGGGAAACCGGTTCCCACTCTTCCGGATCATGTACTAGCCGGTCTTGCGCGCGGGCTCGACCGCTTTGCCGCCGCTACGTCCCACCAGCACGCCGTACTGACCGATCGGCGCCGGCCTGCCGATGAAATAGCCCTGCACCGCGTCACAGCCCTGATCCGAGAGAAAACCGAGCTGCTCCTGGGTTTCCACGCCCTCGGCAACGATCGACATTTCGAGGCCGTGGCCAAGGCCGATCACAGCCCGAACGATTGCCGCCGATTGCGGATTTCGTCCGAGATTCATCACGAAAGCGCGGTCGATCTTGATCTTGTCGAATGGAAACGCCTGCAGATAGCTCAATGAGGAATAACCGCTGCCGAAGTCATCCATCGAGATCCGCACGCCGAGCGCCTTCAGCCGCCGCAGCAACGCCAAGCCGCGATCGAAATCCTCGATCAGCACGCCTTCGGTGATTTCGAGCTCGAGCCGGCCCGGCGACAGCCCGGTTTCGAGAAGTATCGAGTGCACGAGGCCGACCAGATCGCCATGCATGAACTGCGCCGGCGACAGGTTGACCGCGATCTGCAGCGGCATCGACCACGATGCGGCCTCACGGCAGGCTTCGCGCAAGATCCATTCACCCATCTCGACGATCAAGCCGCTCTCTTCCGCGAGCGGGATGAAATCAGCTGGTGGAACGAAGCCGCGTACCGGATGCAGCCACCGCGCCAGGGCCTCGAAGCCGATGACTGCGCTGCTGGCGACGGTCTGGCCCGACGCCGCCTGCGGCTGGTAATGCAGCGAAAGCTCGCCGTTCTTGATGGCGAGCGAGAGATCCTGATGCAGCACGCGGCGATCGCGAATCTGCTGGTCCATCTCGGGTTCATAGACGCCGATCGAGCCGCGCGATTTCACCTTGGCACGGAACAATGCCGCGCCGGCGTTGGCAAGCAGCGACGCGGCGTCTGTGCCGTTGTGCGGGAATACCGAGATGCCGGTGGTCACACCGATGCGAACCGTTTTGTCGTCGATCGGGAATTCCTTGGCCAGCGCTTGCGCGAGCTGTTCGGCCAATGCCTTGCCGGCGGCGGGTTGCTTGCCGTCGATGATCAATCCGAATTCGTCACCGCTGAGCCGGGCCACGACACCGCCGCGCGCCGAGGCCTGGATGCGGCGCGACACCTCGATCAGCAGCTTGTCGCCGACCGCATGGCCGAACACGTCGTTGATTTCCTTCAGACCGTCGAGGTCGACGGACAGCACCGCGAACTCCTCATTGGTGCCTTCGCAGGCCTCGATCATCTGCGCCAGCGCCTGCAGGAACGCCGCGCGGTTCGGCAGATCCGTCAGGCCGTCATGATACGCCATATGCGCCATGCGCGACTCGGTCTGGCGGCGATCGGTGACGTCCTCGTGGGTCTTGATCAGGTATTGGGGCTCGCCGGCGTCGTCGAGCACCGTCATGCGGCGCGTCAGGAACAACCGCAGCCCGTCCTTGGTGCTGATCGGGTGTTCTTCCGTGAGCAGCCCGCGCTTCCTGATCGCCGCCTCGTCGCGCGCAATGATCAGCTTTGCTTCTCTCGGATTGAAAATGTCAGCAGCCGTCAATCCGGTGGCATCCTCCCGCCGGCGGTTGAGGATGGTCTCGGCGCTGCGATTGGCGAGCAGGTATCGTCCGTCGCTGACGCGTTCGACGATCAGCGAGACCGGGATGTTATCGACGATCAGTTCGAGAAACTTCTTGGTATCCTCGAGTTCCTGGGAAAGCGACATGCGGTCGGTGACGTCATCGAACAGCGCGATCAGGAATTCCGGCTGCCTCTTGTCGTCGCGCACGATCACGCGGGTGCTGGCTATAACGCGCTTCCTCGAACCGCGCTCGACCACGATTTCATTTCGGAACTGGCCATCGGATGAATTGAGCGCCGACCGGTCCGCCTCAACTATCCGTGCCGCTGTCTCGGTCTGGAAAATTTCATCGGCACGCTTGCCGAGAATGTGATCGCGGGAAAAGCGCGAGAACCGCTCGAACGCGCGGTTGGCAAATATATAGCGGCCGTCCTCGATGCTCTTGGCGGCCACGCAGACCGGCACATTGTCGAGCATCGATTCCAGGAACTGCTTGGTCGACGCAAGCTTTCGCGAAAGCTTGCGCTGCTCGCTGCAATCCTCATACGTCGCCACCGAGCCGCCGTTTGGCAGCGCAAAGTGCTTGACCAGAACCGATCGTCCGCCGGGCAGCTCGGTAATGAGGCCTTCCGGGGTACTGGCATGTTCATGGAAATCCTCGACGCTGACGTCGAGGACGCCGCGCGCGCGTCGCAACTCCAGCAGTTCCGGCCCGGTCATGTTTCTGGAAAGATCCGAACGCGCCAGGCCGTAGATCTCGAGATAGCGATCGTTGCAGAACACGATCCGGCGCCGCGCATCCGTCATCACCACGCCATGACTGAGGTTGTTCAGGGCAGAACTGATGAATGCATTTCTGCGCAACTGCGAGCGCTTGACCTTGCGCAACGCCGAGAGCACCCACAACGCGACAGCCGCGAGAAAAGACGCCACAGCGATGCCGCCAATCAGCATCTCCCAGATCAGGCTGGGGTCGGCTGAACCGACATAGCTGGTCGGCGAGAACCTTTCGGACACGGCCCAGGCGGTTGCGGACGGCGCAACGGCTGCGATCAGGCACACCACGGCCTGCGCGGGAATCAAGATATAGCCGCCTGCCTGCCCGTCCTTGTCAGCCATCAATCACCCGCCGGATTCTGCGGCGGAGTGTCTGGCTTCACGGGTTTGGATCGGGTAAACGCGTACCCGTGCAAGTCAAAAATGTGACTCAAATACCGGCAATTGCCCCGACATGATTAATGCTTCACTAACAAGCCCCCAGCCCGGAAAACGCCCGCAAACGGATCAAGCCGATCCTGCAAGAAAGACCATGCCAAACAGAGCGATAGTGTGGGAATGGGATTGAGCCCGAACGCGCCAACGCCTTGAGGCGCGCGTCGGGTCGGATAGAACACGAGCCCGGATCCGAACTGCGAATGGACAAAGTTGAGTGCGTCGTCATCGGTGCGGGGGTGATCGGTCTTGCCGTCGCCCGGCGGCTGGCGCAGGCCGGCCGCGAGGTGATCATTCTGGAAGCGGCCGAAGGTATCGGCACCGTTACCTCGTCGCGCAACAGCGAAGTGATCCACGCCGGCATCTATTATCCGGCCGGCAGCCTGATGGCGCGGATGTGCGTCAGCGGCAAGCACGCCCTCTATGAATACTGCGCGGATCACGGCATTCCGCATCGCAATTGCGGCAAGCTGATCGTCGCAACAACGCCGAAGGAAACCTTGAGGCTGCAATCGATCAGGGCTCACGCCGAAGCCAACGGCGTGCTCGATCTGCAAACGCTCTCCGGCGATGCCGCGCGCGCACTGGAGCCGGCGCTGAACTGCGACGCCGCCCTGCTCTCGCCTTCCACCGGCATTGTCGACAGCCACGCCTTCATGCTGGCGCTGCGCGGCGACGCCGAAGCTGCCGGCGCGGCATGTGCCTTTCACACGCCGCTGCTGCACGCCAGGGCCGCAGCGGATCGAATCGAACTCGATGCCGGCGGCAGCGCGCCGATCAGCCTTGAATGCAGGCTTCTCATCAATGCCGCCGGTCTGGCCGCACCCGCGGTCGCGCGCAGCATCGACGGCATGCCGATCGACCTGATACCGCCGGCCTATCTTGCGAAGGGAAACTATTTCAGTTGCAGCGCGCGGGCGCCGTTTACACACCTGATCTATCCGGTGCCCGAACCCGGCGGGCTCGGGGTGCATCTCACCCTGGACATGGCGGGACAGGCCCGGTTCGGTCCCGACGTGGAATGGGTTGATGCCATCGATTACGCCGTCGATCCGGCGCGGGCGGAAAGATTTTATCCGGCCATCCGGCGATACTGGCCGACGCTTCCGGACGGCGCGCTGATGCCGAGCTATTCGGGAATGCGCCCGAAGATCGTGCCGCCCGCGGTCGCTGTGCAGGATTTCCTGATCCAGGGGCCCCAGGACCACGGGGTCGCCGGACTGATCAATTTGTTCGGGATAGAGTCGCCGGGCCTGACGTCATCGCTGGCGATCGCGAATTATGTCGGCGAGCTGGCAGGGGTGTGAACGTTTTGCTGCGCGACTTACCGTCGCGCCCGCATGAGTACACACCAAAAGATGAGCGCGGTTGCGCTCATCTTTTGGTGACGGTGGTGTTTTTAGGAAAGTTCGTGACGCTGGTTAGTGCAGCGTTTCTTAGTGCAGCGTTTCGCTCGCGGTATTTCTCAACCGTTCGATCTGGTCCTTGACCATCAGTTTCCGGCGCTTTAGCTCGACAATTTGCAGATCGTCCGTTGAAAGGTGCACGAGAGCTTCGTGCAATTCGTTTTCGAGAACCTTGTGTTTCCGTTCCAGTTCAACGAGATGAGCCTGAATTGCCATACGAAACCTCCTCGGTGGGATTAAGATTCGATCCGGACGGAGAAGTGTACACGAGCCGGCGAATCTGTCGATGGGTATCGAAAATTGCGGTGTCATATTGGGTGTCATATGTAACGAACCGTGAGTATGGAACCGGCATGGTGCGGATGCGAAGGCCACTCCCTCTGCCGCTCCGCCTGGGCGAAGTCCGGATTTGAGGGCGCGCCGGAAACCCATGATTCCAGTGCGAATTTGGCTCAAACTTTACGTGTTGGACCGGCCGGCGAAAACCAAGAGAACTTCTGAGTAACCATCACACTTGCTTGCAGACCGGGCTGACAGGGACGATATTCCTTCCACAGGCTTCCACAGGCTTCCACAGGCTTCCACAGCGTTTCGCAACCTCATCGCGTTTTTCAACCGACGTACACCATGACCAACGAAGATGAGCGCGAACTCGAATCCGAGCTCGCACGGCTGCAGCAGGAACACCGCGATCTCGACGCGGCGATCGATGCGCTGCATCAATCGCCCGCGCCGGATTTGCTGCGGCTGCAGCGGCTGAAGAAGCGCAAGCTGCAGTTGCGCGACCGCATCGCCTTCATCGAAGATCAGATCACGCCGGACATCATTGCGTAGTTTAATCATTCCCCGCTGTGCCATTGCACGCCGGAGAGTTTCGAAATTCCGGTGCGTTCATTTCGTTCGCGCCTTCGGACGCGCCCATTCGCACGTCGTGGAATCACGGCTTAAATTTCGCCACTGCTTATCAACTCTCGCAGCACACCTGTGACCTGTCGCGGACTGTAGGGTTTCGGCAGAAACCGCCCGCCTTCAGGCAGATCGGTTTCCGCGACATGGAGGTGGCCGGAGGTTGCGATAATCTTGATCGGCGGCCAGCGACCCCTGACGGCCCGGGCAAGCTTCAATCCGTCCATGGAGCCCGGCATCTGGATATCGGTAAACACGACCGTGATGTCCGGACGGGATTCCAGAATTTCGATCGCGTCATCGGCATTTGCCGCTTCGACCACCTCGAACCCGGCGGCGGCGATCATATCGACCGCGTCCATTCGCAACAGAAACTCGTCCTCGACAATCAGCACCACGGGTCTCTTGGACTCAACAAGACCCATGCATCTCACTCCCCTATCAATACCCGTTAAGCCCCGGATTTTGTTTTAGTTCCAGCGTTACTGATTTCTCGACAGGTGGTTGAGCCTGCGCTAGCGTTTTGGCGAGGAAGTCCCTAAATGCCCATCATGAAGACCGACTTCAGCGCGGACATAGCTGCCGTGCAAGGTATCGCGGCGGTTCCGCGCATTCTGGAAGTGGTGTGCCGATCGACCGGCATGGGTTTTGCCGCCGTGGCGCGCGTCACCGAGCAGCGGTGGGTTTGCTGCGCGGTGCGCGATGAAATCGAATTCGGCCTGGTGCCCGGCGGGGAGCTGGAGGTCGAGACCACCCTTTGCCACGAGATCCGGCAGAGCCACGAAGCCGTCGTCATCGACAACGTTGCCGAAGACACCATCTATTGCGGACATCACACGCCGACGAAATACGGGTTTCAGAGCTATATCTCGATGCCCATCATCCTCTCCGACGGGACATTCTTCGGCACCTTGTGCGCGATCGATCCCCGGCCGGCGCGTCTGGACACACCGCAGACGATCGGCATGTTCAAGCTGTTTTCGGAATTGATTGCGACCCATCTCGAGGCGGCCGATCGGCTGGCCGTCACCGAGGCGAGACTGTTGAGCGAGCGCGAGACTTCGGAACTGCGCGAGCAGTTCATCGCCGTGCTCGGCCACGATCTCCGCAATCCGCTGGCCTCGATCGCCGCCGGCACGAGAATGCTGACGAAAGAGGACCAGAAGGAACCAGCGGGCGAAATTCTCGGATTGATGCAGAAGAGCGTGGCGCGGATGTCGGCGCTGATCGACAACGTGCTTGATTTCGCGCGCGGCCGATTGGGCAGCGGAATTACGCTGAAACGCTCGCCTCAATCATTGGAGCCGGTTCTCAACCAGGTGATCGCGGAACTTCGCGCCGGCTCTCCCGGAAGAAAAATCGAGACGACGTTCGATCTGACGCGGGCGGTCGACTGCGACGGCGGGCGCATCGCGCAGCTGCTCTCCAACCTGCTTGGCAATGCGGTGACCCACGGCGCGGCCGAAAGGCCGATCCGGGTGCACGCGACCACGCAAGACGGCAAATTCGAATTGTCGGTCGCCAATGCGGGCGAACCGATCCCGTCCGAAGCGATGGAGCGGCTGTTTCAACCATTCTATCGGGTGGCCGAGCAGGGCTCTCAGCAGGGCCTGGGCCTGGGGCTATACATCGCCTCCGAAATCGCGCGTGCCCACGGCGGAACGATTGACGTGACCTCGTCGCCGGCAGAGACGCGATTCACGTTCCGGATGCCGCTTCAATGAAGTCCGATGTCCACCGTTCGCGCGGTGCAAAAAAAGCTTTTGGGGTCGTTCTTCACTTGACTTTTTGAGAACAAAATAGGAACATTGTTCCTGTCTCTCCAGCCATCGGGAACTTCGCCATGTCCGAATCTTCTTCATCACTGTCTGATGCCAATCGTTACGAGCAGGCCTGCGACCAGGCCATCGCGATGTGCGACGGAAACATGCGCAGCACCATCAAGGCGCTGATCATGGCGAACGAATATCTGGAAAGCGAGTTGCAGGAATTGCAGGCGGCGGTCGAGAGCGGCTGCGCCGCGGCAGGATTGCCGTACACACGAATCGACGCCGCCTGATCGCGGAATCAAACCTGGAGCGGCACCATGGCCGATGTCACCTATTACGTCGCGCTGCCCTTCCTGCAGAACGACACCGGCGCGCCGGTCGCGGGTGCTGCGGAAGAGTGCCACAGTCCGTCGGTTGCATTGCGGCGCGCGGAAGTCCTCGCCAAGGCCGCCGGCAGCGTCGGCGCGGTCGCCTTCAGCCGCACCGGCGATCCGATGATCGGCGAATTCAGCGACGCGAAATTACTGAAAAAATTCGGCGACGTGCCGGATGATCTGAACGGGCTGTAAGCGGTGATCGAATTGATCGGGTGGGCAAAGGCGCTATTCGCGCCGTGCCCACCATCGCAAGATCGAGACAGACCCGAAACGAATTGGTGGGCTCGCGGAGTTTATCATCGGGCGCGCATTCGCGCGACCCGTTGGCTTAGCTAGCCCACCGGCATCTCGCTTCTGGCTCGCGGCGTCATCGCAATTCCCGGAAGAAGGCGCGCACTTCGCCGGCAAGCAACTCCGGCTGTTCGAGTGCTGCGAAATGCCCGCCCTTGGGCATGATGCTCCAGCGGCGAATGTCGGTGAACACGCGCGCTGCGGCCGTGCGCGGCGGTTTGAGGATTTCGCGCGGGAACTGCGCGTAGCCGGTGGGCACCTTGATGGTGTCGCCGGCGGGCAGAATCGCCGAACCGTGCAGGCGGGCATAATAAGGCCAGAACGAAGAGCCGATCGCCCCGGTAAACCAATAAAGCGAGATGTCGGCGAGCATGCGATCCCGGCTGATTGCGCTCTCGACGTCGCCATCGCAATCGGACCAGGCGCGGAATTTTTCCACGATCCACGCCGCCAAGCCGGCGGGTGAATCCGTGAGGCCGAAGGCAAGTGTCTGCGGGCGGGTGCCCTGGATCCATTGATAACCGGTCTCTTCGCGGGTCCAGTGCGCAAGTTCGCTCAGATACTGCCGCTCCTCCTCGGTCGGATTGGGAAAGGAGGAAGGATCGCGGCCCGCGGCCATCATCAGATTGATGTGGATGCCGATCATGCGATCCGCATGCGCATGGCCGAGCCGACTTGAGACCGCAGCTCCCCAGTCGCCGCCTTGCGCGCCGAAGCGGCCATAGCCGAGCACGTCATGCATGAGGGCGGCGACACAATCGGCTATTTCGGGAACGCCGAACCGGCGTTGGCCGGGGCGGAACGACAGGCCATACCCCGGCAAGGACGGCGCCACGACGGTGAAGGCGTCGCGTGCGTCGCCGCCGAAGCGTGCCGGATCGGTGAGACGCGGGATGAACTCGAGAAACTCGAACACCGAGCCGGGCCAGCCGTGCAGCAAAAGCAACGGCATCGGGTCGGGGCCGACGCCGGGCACATGCAGGTAGTGCAGGTCGACGCCGTCGAGCGGGACGCGGAATTGCGGAAACGCGTTCAGCGCGGCCTCCGCGGCCCTCCAGTCAAAATGGTCGCGCCAGTATTCGGTGAGCTCGCGGAGATAAGCGACATCGGTGCCATAGGCCCATGGGTCACCAGGCGCCTGGTCGGGGAAGCGCGCGCGGGCGAGACGGTCGCGCAGATCGGCGATGTCGGCGTCCGGGACACGCAGTGTGAATGGGGTGGGTTTGACGGTCATGATCCTGCTCGGCCGGTTGGACAGACCGCTCAGTTTCTAGAAACGCTCAGCAGCCGTCCAGCGGCGGTATCAGCCGGTCAGGTGGGACGCATCTGCATATCACGCTTCATGCCGGCGTTGCGCCTTGCGCACATACATCGCGGTGTCGGCTTCTTCCAGCGCCCTCCCCGCTTCCGCATGAAGACCGAGAATCGCAACCCCGGTGGATGCGCCCGCCGTGACGGGGCGGCCGCGAAACACGAATGAGAGCCGATCGACGGCTTGTTCCAGCGACGCCGCCTTGGCCCTGGCATCGGTCTCACTGAGGTTCCACAGCAGCAGCGCGAACTCGTCGCCGCCGAGCCGCCCGATCACATCCGATGAGCGCACGTGGCGCAGCAGCACCGCCACAATGGCCTTCAGCACCTGATCGCCCGCGGCGTGTCCGAAGGCGTCGTTGATCGGCTTTAGCCGATCGACGTCGAGCACGATCAGCGCCGCCGTCGCATGATAGCGCTTGATGTAGGCGACCGCGCGATTGAGCTCGCGCTCAAAGCCGCGCCGGTTCGGAATATCCAATAGGAAATCGGTATCCGCCGAGGCCTCCAGTTCGTCGATTCGCGCCTGCGCCTGCGCCAATTGGGCCTTGAGCCGTCGAATCGCCAGTTTGTCGCCATTGGGCGCGACCGACAGCCGGGGCGCCGACCCAGGTGGTACTTTCACCCGCCGTGCGCCCTGCGGACCCCCCTTGGGCTCCACCACGCCGCTTTTTCGGCGTTTTGGGGCACCTAGGGCGGTCCCCCTGGTTTTCTTCTTCATGGACGTCCCTGAGAGGCTTGCCGGGATTCACCAAGACAGGATAGTCCATTCCCAATCTCTTGCCACGCCTTGCCGAAGCTTGGGCCGATCTTATAATCCGGCCTATGTTTTTGGATTCCCGAAAAGAATTGACCGTATGACCGCGCCCGTAGCCATCATCATGGGAAGCCAGTCCGACTGGGGGACCATGCGCCATACCGCCGAAACGCTGACCGCGCTAGGCGTCGCATGCGAAAAGCACATCGTCTCCGCACATCGCACCCCGGACCGGCTGTTCGCTTTCGCCAAAGGCGCCAAGGCGGCCGGCATCAAGATCATTATCGCCGGTGCGGGGGGTGCGGCACATCTGCCGGGCATGACCGCGTCGCTTACCGAACTACCGGTATTTGGTGTTCCCATCGAATCCAAGGCGTTGTCTGGCGTCGATTCGCTCTATTCCATCGTCCAGATGCCGGCCGGGGTTCCGGTTGGGACGCTGGCCATCGGCAAGCCCGGCGCCATCAACGCCGCGCTGCTCGCCGCCAGTGTGCTCGCGCTGAACGATCCGGCGCTGTCCAGCAAACTCGTCGCCTGGCGCAAACAGCAGACCGAGGCGGTTGCCGAGCGCCCGGAGGGTTCTGCGTGACAGTCTCAAATCCGGTGAAGCTGAAGCCCGGCGACACCATCGGAATTCTCGGCGGCGGACAATTGGGCCGGATGCTGGCCATGGCGGCAGCGCGGCTGGGCCTGCGATGCCAGGTGTTTTCGCCGGATCCGGATTCGCCGGCGTTCGACGTCGTGCTGAATGCGACCTGCGCGGAATATGCCGACGTCGAGGCGCTCGAGCTGTTCGCCAACGACGTCGACATCATCACTTACGAATTCGAAAACGTGCCGGCAGCCTCGGCGATGATCCTGGCCGCGCGGCGTCCGGTGCTGCCCGAGCGGAAAATCCTGGAGACCACGCAGGATCGCCTTGTCGAAAAGGATTTCGTGAAACGGCTGGGCATCGGCACCGCCGATTACGCCGATGTGTCGTCGGCGGCGGCGCTGCGAGCAGCGATCGCGACAATCGGCCTGCCCGCCGTGCTCAAGACCCGCCGCTTCGGCTATGACGGCAAGGGCCAGGCGATCATCCGCGAGGGCGGCGATCCGGACCAGATCTGGGAGGACCTCGCCACCAAATCGGCGATCCTCGAAGCCTTTGTGCCATTCGAGCGCGAGATTTCGGTGATCGCCGCGCGCTCGGCCGACGGCCATGTCGAATGCTTCGATGTCACCGAAAACGAGCACATCGACCACATCCTGAAAATCTCGCGCGCCCCGGCGGCGATCCCGGAGGCGCTGGCGGCGCAGGCGCTCTCCATCGCGGAGACGATCGCCAACGCGCTCGATTATGAGGATGTGGT
>Ga0193724_1000087_pt1 | contig 21396 bp, 31 predicted proteins | sample H2a1metaG_FD_146005 | JGI IMG/M metagenome (GOLD analysis project Ga0193724, IMG submission 146005) | Soil microbial communities from a riparian zone of the East river system, Colorado, United States - H2a1 | ecosystem: Environmental > Terrestrial > Soil > Riparian zone | place: USA: East River... | reverse complement strand
CCGAGCGCATTCTCGATACGGTCGAGAAACACCTCGACCTCGTCGCCAACCTTGAGTTCGCTTTCCTTGCCGGGTGCTGCGAATTCACGCAGCGCCACGCGGCCTTCGGTCTTCAGGCCGACGTCGATGACGGCCATGTCCTTCTCGATCGCAACAACGATGCCCTTGATGACAGAGCTTTCCTGCAGATTGCCGCCGGCAAAGCTCTCGTCGAGCATCGCGGCAAAATCGTCGCGGGAAGGATTATAGGAAGTAGCAGTCGAAGCCATTTGTTCTCCAGATGCGGTGTCGCCGGCTGTTCGGGTTAAGGGGCGTATCGGGCGTGAAGTGTTAGAGGTCCGCAAACCCTAACGACCGCCTCGCAAATATCGCGATGGCGGGCCGGCAGCTTGCCTGCACGTTCGATACGTTGATTGTATCCGGGACCTGAAACGAGCGTATCAACTTCAAGAAAACGAGTGCATCAACTTCAAGGACCTGGAGCGGGCTTTCCTCCAATGACGGCAGAGGCTCAAACCAGCTGCCGGCCCGCTCGGACGGCCTCGACAATGTCGATGGCGGCCCGGACGACGAGGGATATAGCGCTCAGGGCAATTCCCGGCAAGTCGGAAATGCCCGATTTACGAGGCCTTAAGCCTGACAAGGCCTGAATGCCGCCATCCTGGATGGCGTTTCAACGGCTTGTTGACCGCATTGCGCGAATTCATGGCGCAAGGCCGGCGTCAGAACCCGGTCTTAAGCGTCCCCTCGCAGAATGCCGCCTTTCGAAACGCGGGAATATCAGCATGAAAAACTTTATCGTCCTGGCGGCTTTCGCTGTGCTTACCGTTGGAAGCGCTGTTGCCGCGATGCCCGGCGCCGCCTCGTCCTCACACGCATCGGCCGCCCGGAATGACTCTCAGCCCATCGTCATGACGGCAGAGCTGGAATTGCCGTTCGACCGCTACTGGTCGAAAAATTGATCCAAAGGCCCTGTGCGACGTTTAACGCGCCGCGCGGACGGCCTCGACGATCGCGATAGCGGCGCGAACGCCGGCCTCGATGTCGAGATTCGAATTATCGAGCATGTGAGCGTCGGGGGCCGCCTTTAAGGGGGCGGTGGCCCGATTCTTGTCGCGTTCGTCGCGTTTGAGGATATCCGCCAATACCAAAGCCTCGTCGGCGTCCTCGCCGCGGGCCCTCGCTTCCAGGGTCCGGCGACGGGCGCGGACCCTGGGGTCGGCGACGACGAAGATCTTCACGTCGGCATGCGGGCAGATCACGGTTCCTATGTCACGGCCATCGAGCACCGCGCCCGGCGGATCCGCCGCGAACTGGCGCTGAAAATTGAGCAGCACCTCCCGCACCTTGGGGATTGCCGAGACCACCGAGGCGGCCTCGCCCACTATTTGGGTCTTCAGGGCCGGATTCCCGAACTTTTCAGGATCTAGTTCCAGCGCAGCGGAGACAGCGATCATTTCGTCGGTCAGGTCGGCGCCCGCATCCAGCAGCGCCTTGGCGACCGCGCGATAGATCACGCCGGTATCGAGGTGACGATAGCCGTAATGCTTGGCGAGCCGCTTGCCGAGTGTGCCTTTTCCCGAGGCCGCGGGTCCGTCGATGGCTATGATCATGAAAACTCCGCCCCTAGCGAGCGCATCATCGGAATGAAATCCGGAAAGCTGGTGGCGATAAAGGCGGTATCGTCGACCTTCACCGGCTTGTCGGAGGCAAGACCCATCACCAGCGCCGACATCGCGATGCGATGATCCATGTGGGTGGCGACAAGGCCATCGCCGGCAACATGGCCCTTGCCCTCGACGGTCATGTCGTCGCCCGAGATGTCGACCTTGACGCCATTGACGCGCAGCATGGCCGCGGTTGCTTCCAGCCGATCGGATTCCTTGACGCGCAATTCCTGCAGGCCGCGCATGACGGTGGTGCCTTCGGCAAAAGCCGCGGCCACCGCCAGCACCAGATATTCGTCGATCATCGAGGGCGCCCGTTCCGGCGGCACCTCGACGCCGCGCAGCTTTGAGGCACGGACCCGGAATTGCGCCATCGGTTCGCCGGCATCGCCCCGAACCTGGCTTTCTTCGATCGACGCGCCCATTTCGCGCAGCGTCGTGAACAGCCCGGTGCGCAGCGGATTGGTCATGACGTCTGACAGAATGACGTCGGAACCTTCGACAATCAGCGCCGCCACGATCGGGAACGCCGCCGATGACGGATCGGCCGGCACCACGACATCGGCGCCGTGCAGTTCGGGCTGACCGGTGAGCGCGATTTTGCGGCCATGGCGGCCTTCACGCGTCGAGACGATCCGGGCGCCGAAATGCTTTAGCATCAGTTCGGTGTGATCGCGGCTGGCCTCGGTCTCGATCACGGTGGTGATGCCGGGAGCAGCGAGCCCCGCCAGCAGCACCGCCGACTTTATTTGCGCCGACGCCACCGGCGTGCGGTAGAGGATCGGCAGCGGATCGCGCGCGCCGTTGAGCGTCAGCGGCAGACGGCCGCCCTCGCCGCTTGCGCCGGCTTTCGCACCCATCAATTCCAGGGGATCGAGTATTCGCCGCATCGGCCTTCCGCGCAGCGAGGCGTCGCCGTCGAAGACCGCCGTAATCGGACATCCGGCCACCGCCCCCATCACCAACCGGCAGCCGGTGCCGGAATTGCCGAAATCGAGCGGATTTTCCGGCGCAGCGAACCCTGCCACGCCGACCCCGCGGACCGACCAGGCGAACGCACCGGTTCGTTCCACGCTTGCGCCCAGCGCCTGCATGGCCCTGGCGGTATTCAGTACGTCTTCGCCCTCGAGCAGGCCCGAAATGCGGGTTTCGCCGACCGCCAATGCACCCAGAATCAGGGCACGGTGCGAAATCGACTTGTCGCCGGGAACACGGGCCTTCCCGGCCAGGGATCCGCTCGATCGGGCTTCAAGCGGAGTCGGGTGATCAGAATTGGTCAAGATTGTGGTCCTCTGCGCGGGCGGCACGTACCACATGGGCAGCGCCCCGTCACGGGCGCAGTCCGTCTGCTAGAAGCGCTATTGACAGCGGCGGTGCAACTAGCCAAGTGAAGCACCGTTTTTCAGAAATTCCCAGGATTCCACACGTGGCCAAATCCGATCTCGGAACCAAACGCATTTGCCCGACGACGGGTAAGAAATTCTACGACCTCAACAAAAACCCGGTGATTTCACCGTACACCGGCGAGGTGGTGCCGATAGCGCCGATTCCGCCGCCGCGGACCCGCGCCGACGCCGCAGCGCGCGCCGCGGCAGCATCCGCCGCCGCTTCCGCCGAAGCAACGCCGGAGCCGGTCGAGGCTGAAGAGTTGGTGCCGCTCGAGGAAGCCGATGCCGAGGAAAATACCGGCAAGGTCAAGGCCGTCGTTCCGGAGTCGGAAGACGACATCGAGATCGACGAGACCATCGAAGACGACGACGATGACGATTCCACCTTCATCGCCGATGAGGAAGAAGGCGACGAGGACGTGACCGACATCATCGGCGACGTTTCCGGCGACGAGGAGACTTGAGATCAGCCCTGAATTGTGTTCAGGGTTTTGCCCCGTGCGTCGGTTGAGACGCCCGGGAGCATGATCCGGAAAAGTGGTAACCGGTTTTCCGAAAAGATCATGCTCAAACGATAGAGTTAAGGGGCCATAGCTCAGCTGGGAGAGCGCTTGCATGGCATGCAAGAGGTCGGCGGTTCGATCCCGCCTGGCTCCACCACGCTTCGCCCTTCGGGCTACGCGTGGCGCAGCCACGCAAGACCGAAGGGCGAAGCGTGCCCGGAATAGCCCGAAGGGCGACGACGGGCTCGGCATAAACCGTTTTTCCGTCATTGCGAGCGCAGCGAAGCAATCCACTATGCTGCGCAGCCAGAAGAATGGATTGCTTCGCTTCGCTCGCAATGACGGGTAAAGCTCCGGCCGGGCACGAAGAAACGCTCACCCCCGCCCCCTACTCACCCAGCGCGGCATTCAGCCGGTCGCGCAGAGCGACGAGCTCGTTTTTGATCGCCGACAGTTCGGTGACGGAGCACGCCGAGGCGGCGAGGATCGCCTGAGGCACCGCCCTGGCTTTTTCCCGAAGCGCCTGGCCCTGGGGCGTGAGTGCGATCAGCACCTGGCGCTCATCTTCGGTGCTGCGTGTGCGTTTGATGAGCCCCGCCGCCTCCAGCCGCTTGAGCAGCGGCGTGAGCGTGCCGGAATGCTTGAGCAGCAGCGTGAGCGTGCCGGAATCCAGAAACAGCCGTTCGCCGATGCTCTTGACGGGCTCGCCATCGCGCTCCCACAGCACCAGCATCACCAGATACTGCGGATAGGTCAGGCCGAGCTTGTCCAGCAGCGGCTTGTAGACACGGTTGAACGCATGCGCGGTGGAATAGATCGCGAAGCAGAGCTGATTGCCGAGCAGCAGCGGCGAATCGGTCGGGTGTTTCCTGGCCATTTGCCACCTCGTCATCGCGGCGCTCCTGGTTCATTCTGGGCCCGGATCGCCCCGCGATCAATTGCAAACAATTAAATCGTGCACTCTCGCATTATTCACATTGTGCACAATTCAATTGTATGCAATACAAATGACACCGCAACAGCAAGGGAGACCGCCATGTCCGTGAATGTGCTTTACCGAACCAGTGCCAAGGCCACCGGGGGCCGCGATGGCACCGCCGCCACGCTTGATGGCGCGCTGGACGTCAAACTCGCCACACCGAAGGAACTGGGTGGAGGCGGCGGCGCCGGCAACAATCCCGAGCAGCTGTTCGCTGCCGGATATGCCGCCTGCTTCATCGGCGCGATGAAGTTCGTTGCTTCGCAAGGCGGCCCGAAAGTGCCCGCCGACGCGTCGGTGACCTCGACCGTCGGCATCGGGCCGCGCGCGGCCGGCGGCTTTGGCCTGGACATCCAGCTCGACATTTCCCTGCCCGGGGTTCCACGCGCCGAGGCAGAGACGCTGGTGGAGAAGGCGCACCAGGTATGCCCCTATTCCAATGCCACCCGCGGCAATGTCGATGTTCGCCTGACGATTGTGTAACGGCTAGAGCATTTTCCGGAAAAGCATGCCCTCGGACTTGATCCGAGGGTGGATACGCAGAAAATGCGATCAAACGCGGAAGTGTTTAGTCTCGCTTGGGGAACAGCTTGTCGCGGATATAACGAGAGCTAGGTGTTAACCGGATGCCCCGCGGTTTACGCCACGTCGCCTTATCTATTTCCTTCTTGTCACCGATGGCGAGATGACCGGAGGCTCTATTAGCGATGCGGAGCCGGTCATCGGGCGGCGCTACGCGCCGACCCGTTGGCGCATCCCGGAATGACAAACAAGAGCGGCGCGTCTCGCGCCTGCGAGACGCCTGCATCCTTCGGCTAACGCGACCACTCCTCAGGGAACGTTTGTTTCGCTACGGCGTTCCAACTCATGAGGAGGAACTCGCCATGAAACTGAGAGGATTGTTTATCGCAGCAGCCGTGCTGCTGATGCCGACCGCCGCGCTGGCGGCGCCGGGCATCGTCACCACCACGGTCAGCCTAAGGGCAGGGCCCGGTGAAGGCTTTCCGACGGTCGACCGCATTCCCGGCGGCGCCCGTGTCAACATCCATGGGTGTCTCAGAGGCACCGCCTGGTGCGATGTGAGCTGGTCGGATGATCGTGGCTGGGTGTCGTCGCAATATCTCGAATCTCTCTACCGCAACCGCTACGTCTATCTGCCCGACTATGTCGACGAGATCAACGTTCCCGTCGTGCCGTTCGTGCTGACCTCGTACTGGTCGAGCTACTATGCGGGACGTCCCTGGTATCACCGCCGCGCCTACTGGAGCGGCTACTGGCAATCGCATGAGCGTTTCGCGACGCGGTTGACGATCGACCGCTCGGCGGCCCGGATCGGCCGCGCGGCGGCAGCGCGCGACGCTGCGCTCCCCGAGGCAAAGGCGCGTGTCGGTGTCGAGGAGAGGTCGCGTGCCCGTGTCGAGGAACGGACGCGTGCCGGTGTGACGGAGCGGACCCGCGCCGGTGTGACGGAACGCGTGACGCGGGAAAAAGACATCGCTACGCGTAGCGCGCGCGAAGGGCACGAACGCGCGGCGGTGCAGGCCCGCACGACGCGCGAGAACGCGCGGATGACGCGTGAGAACGCAAGAGCGGCCGTGCGCGAGCAGCCGATGGCCCGCGCCCGCACGCAGACGCCGCCGGTCATGGCCCGCGGTCGTGACGAACCGCGTGCGGCTGCGCCGCGGATCGAGCGTGCCACGCCCCACATGACGCAGCCCAATGCGGCGCGCGGCGGCGGAGGCCCGCCGATGAACGCACGCGCGCAGATGCCGGCCCCGGCCGCCCCGCGCGCAGCAGCGCCCGCGATGCCGCAGGGCGGCGGCGGCGCACCGCACATCAACGCCGCACCGCGCGGTGGCGGCGGACCGGGCGGTGGCGGAGGCCACGGTCAGGACAAGCGCTAGTGAACGAAAAGCCCGGCCTTGAGCCGGGCTTTTTTTGCTCGACGAGCTGCTGGCGGCTTGACGGGCTACGCGTTGCTCCCGGTACCGAGGACATGCCTGGCGTGCCACTTCGGGCCGGGCCCGCGCATGTAGTGAAGCTCGGGCCGATAGGGATCGCAGACACTTCCGATCAGCGCATGGCACCGCGCAATGAACGCGTTGAGGCGTCGGCGCAGCGGCATCGGTTTGCGCGAAAGCATGGCGTCCTCCTCAGTGCAGCTTGCCGAGCACGGACACGAACGGCACGTAGAAGAGTTCGTCGCCGAGTTCATCGGTGACGTGCAAGATCCAGCTTCGCCAATCCTCGACGCTCGGCGTCATCACCGGCCTGCGCACGAGACCCTCCGCGTGCTCGCGGGCCTCGGCCAGGTCCATGGCGGCACCGCGTTCATCGATCAGGACGTGGTCGTCGGTGGAGCAGTGAAAGTAGGCTTCAGTCATGGCCGCCTCCCGTGGCAAATGACGTCCGTGACACAGAGATAGCAGCTGGCATGACAGCGGAGAATCCGGATGATCCCCCATCGGGAAGTTACGGGGCTGGCCATTCGCCGCGCGGAAGTTCGCCGGCGCGCCGCGACGGCTGTCCCGACATGCGCCTACGCGCCAGAAGGGCATTGCTGCCGGGGCCGAACCTCGCTAGCTCTGGCATCGAATGCCCCTCCCATTCCACTCGATTCCATCTGAGCGAAGGTTGCTTCCATGAGTTCCCCAGCGGCTCCCGGCGCGATGACCGGATTGCGCGTGATCGACCTCACCCGCGTTCTCGGCGGACCCTATTGCACGCAGATCCTCGCCGATCACGGCGCCGACGTGATCAAGGTCGAACCGCCCGCCGGCGACGAGGTGCGCGACTGCGCGACTGGGGACCGCCGTTCCATGGCGATGACGCTGCCTATTTCGTCGGCATCAACCGCAACAAGCGCTCGATCGGGCTCGACCTCGCTTCAGAGGGCGGACGCGTCGTGCTGATGAAGATGCTGGAGGGCGCCGACGTCCTGATCGAGAATTTCAAGCCGGGCGCGCTCGACAAATGGGGCATCGGCAACGACGTGCTGCGCGCTAAATTTCCCAAATTGGTTCACTGCCGGATTTCCGGCTTCGGTGCCGATGGCCCGCGCGGCGGCAATCCGGGCTATGACGCCATCATTCAGGCCATGACCGGCATGATTGCCGCGACCGGCTCGCCGCAATCAGGGCCGATGCGCATCGGCGTTCCACAGTTTCTCGAGACCACGCTGTACGAGACCGGCCTCGCCATCATGCATCCGCACGCGGCGAATTATTTCATGCATGGCAAACCGCCGCAGCTTACCGGCAACGAGCATCCCAACCTGGTGCCCTACGCGATTTTTCCGACCCGCACGGCCGATATCTTCATCGGCGTCGGCAATGACGGTACCTTCCGCAAGCTAGCCAAGGAGATCGGCAAGCCCGAACTCGGGTCCGACGCACGCTTTGCACGCAACAAGGACCGCATCGCCAACCGCGATGCGCTGCGCGCCGAACTCGCCGCCGTGTTCAGCCAGCACGACGCCGAGCCGCTGTGCGATCGGCTGCTTGCCGCGGGATTGCCGGCCGGACCGGTGCAGTCGATCGACAAGGCGCTGACCAGCGCCCATGCCGTCCATCGCGGCGACGTCATCGAAAAGGACTGGTACAAGGGCGTCGCCTCCCCGATCCGGCTTGCGCGCAGCAAGCCAAGCCTGCGCAACGTGCCGCCGAAATTCAGCGAGCACGCGACCTCAGTGCTGACGGAGTTCGGATATTCGACGGGCGAGATCGACGACCTGATCGCCAAGGGTGTGGTCTGCGGCCCGGAACGGAAGCGGTAAAAGTTTCCTTGGTCGATTGAATCGATGAGTTGCGTCGACGGCGGCATGCCCCCTCTACCGCATGCGGGGGAGGGTTGGGGTGGGGGCACTTCATTCAAGCTCGGCGCAGCTGAAATCTCATCGCCCAACAGGTGTGCGGGAGATGACGGCGCGCGCATGCTGCCCGCAACAGGCGCTTTCCTTGGAGCTGCCCCCACCCCGGCCCTCCCCCGCGCGCGGGAGAGGGAGAAGCGTTTCCGTTGGCGCGAGCTCATTGCCTCCGCCTATTTTAGCGCTTCCCTTAGGCTCCGCTTCCCCCGTACCATCCGCTCGCTTATACGGTCATTTGCACGTCATCCGGCGCTGTTAACGCGCATCAATATGATGACGATCCAACCGGGAGGATTTTGATGAATTTTCGACACTACGGCATTGCAGCCACGCTGGCGTCCACGCTCGCGCTCGCCAATCCCGCTTATGCGGTGACTGAGCTGCAGTGGTGGCACGCCATGACCGGCGGCAACAACGACATCGTCAACAAGCTCGCCGAGGAATTCAACGCCAGCCAGCCGGATTACAAGGTCGTCCCGTCCTTCAAGGGCAACTATCCCGACACGATGAATGCCGGCATCGCCGCGTTCCGCGCCGGCAATGCGCCGCACATCATTCAGGTGTTCGAGGTCGGCACCGCGACCATGATGAGCGCCACCGGCGCCATCAAGCCGGTCTATCAATTGATGAAGGATGCGAACGAGCCGTTCGACCCCAAGGCCTATCTTCCGGCCATCACCGGTTACTATTCGACTTCAAAAGGCGACATGCTGTCGTTTCCCTTCAACTCGTCGTCGATGGTGATGTGGATCAACAAGGACGAGCTGAAGAAGGCCGGCATCGCCGAGATACCGAAAACCTGGCCCGAGGTTTTCGATGCCGCCAAGAAACTGAAGGCGGCAGGTCACGCGACCTGCGGCTTCTCCAATGCCTGGGCGACATGGGCGAATATCGAGCAGTTCTCGGCATGGCATAACGTGGCGATCGGCACCAAGGCGAACGGGCTCGACGGCTTCGATACCGCGCTGAATTTCAACGGGCCGCTGCAGGTCAAGCACCTGCAGAACCTGATCGATCTGCAGAAGGACAAGACCTACGACTATTCCGGCCGCGCCAACGCCAGCGAAAGCCGCTTCGCTTCCGGCGAGTGCGCGATCTTCCTGACCTCCTCGGGCTATTACGCGACCGCGAAAGGCACCGCCAAGTTCGATTTCACCTCGGCGCCGATGCCCTATTATCCCGATGCTGCCGGCGCTCCGCAGAACTCGATCATCGGCGGCGCGTCGCTGTGGGTGATGGGCGGCAAGAAGCCGGAGGAATACAAGGGCGTCGCGAAGTTCTTCGCGTTCCTGTCCGACACCAACCGCCAGGCCAAGCTGCATCAGGAATCCGGCTACCTGCCGATCACCAAGGCGGCCTATGAAAAGACCAAGGCCGACGGCTTTTACGAGAAGAACCCGATCCTGCAGACGCCGCTCAAGGAGCTCACCAACAAGGAGCCGACCGAGAACTCGCGCGGCCTGCGCTTCGGCAACATGGTGCAGATGCGCGACATCTGGGCCGAGGAAATGGAGGCCGCACTTGCCGGTCAGAAAACCGCCAAGGAAGCGCTCGACGCCGCGGTGACGCGTGGCAACGTGATGCTGCGGACGTTCGAAAAGACCGCAAAGTAATCTTCCCCAACAACTCCCTCTCCGTGTTCGGAGAGGGAGTTGTCTCGCATCGCATGCATCTCCAAAACTTCCGAACAAGACATCTGAACGAGCAAGTCGCCCTGAATGGAAAAGTCGGCCTTCTTCAACAGCAAGCTGCTTCCATATCTGCTGCTGGTGCCGCAGCTCATCATTACATTCGTATTCTTCTACTGGCCGGCCAGCCAGGCGGTCTGGCAATCGTTCCTGCGCGAGGACGCGTTCGGGCTCAGTTCCGAATTCATCGGCCTGGAAAATTATCAGGCGCTGTTGGCGCAGCCCGAATACTACAAGGCCATGCTGACGACGCTGGTGTTCTCGTCGCTGGTCGCGGTGCTGTCGCTCTCGATCGCGTTGTTGTTCGCAACCCAGGCCGACAAGAACCTCAAGGCTGCTCCGGTTTACAAGACCTTGATGATCTGGCCCTACGCGGTGGCGCCTGCGGTGGCCGGCGTGCTGTGGATCTTCATGTTTCATCCTTCGCTCGGCACCTTGGCGCGGCCGCTGCGCTGGATGGGATTCGACTGGAATCCTTCGACTGGAATCCGCTTCTGAACGGCAACCATGCCATGACCCTGGTGGTGATGGCCGCGGTGTGGAAGCAGATCTCCTACAACTTCCTGTTCTTTCTGGCCGGACTGCAGTCGATCCCCAAAAGCGTCCTCGAAGCCGGTGCGATCGATGGCGCCGGGCCGATGCGGCGCTTCTGGACCATCGTGTTTCCGCTGCTGTCGCCGACCACCTTTTTTCTGCTGGTCGTCAACATCGTCTACGTCTTCTTCGACACCTTCGGCATCATCGATGCGGTGACGGGCGGCGGCCCGGCAGGATCGACCACGACCATGGTCTACAAGGTCTATGCCGACGGGCGGCTCGGCGGCGACCTCGGCAGTTCGGCCGCTCAATCGGTGGTGCTGATGGTGATCGTGATCGCGCTGACCGCGATCCAGTTCCGCTATGTCGAGCGCAAGGTGCAATACTGATGGTCGAACACCGCCCGTGGAACGACATCATCGCCTACGCCATCCTCACCTTTGGCGTGTTCATCGTCGCCTTTCCGGTCTACCTCGCGCTGATCGCCTCGACCCATGACGCAGCCACCGTGGTCGGCGGCAACATGCCGCTTTCGCCGGGAAGCCACACCCTGGACAACTACTACCGGGCCATCTTTGTCGGCGGATCGCGCACCAGCCGCGAGCCGGTCGGCCATATGCTGCTCAATTCGCTGATCTCCGCCACCGGCATCGCGGTCGGCAAGATCTTCATTTCGATCCTGTCCGCCTATGCCGTGGTGTATTTCCGCTTTCCATTCCGCAAGACCGCGTTCTGGATCATCTTCGTCACGCTGATGCTGCCGGTCGAGGTCCGGATCTATCCGACCTACAAGGTGGTATCCGACCTGCATATGCTCGACACCTATGCCGGGCTGATCCTGCCCCTGATCGCATCCGCGACCGGGACGCTGCTGTTTCGGCAATTCTTCATGACGGTGCCGGACGAGCTATTGGAAGCCTCGCGCATCGACGGCGCCGGACCGTTCCGGTTTTTCAAGGATACATTGTTGCCGCTGTCGGTGACGACGATCGCGGCCTTGTTCGTGATCCAGTTCATCTATGGCTGGAATCAATATTTGTGGCCGCTTTTGATCACCACGCAGGACTCGATGCAGACCATCGTCACCGGCATCAAGAAAATGCTGACGACGACGGACGAACTGGCCGAATGGCAGCTGGCGATGGCAACCGCCGTGCTGGCGATGTTGCCGCCGGTCGCGGTGGTGGTGTTCATGCAGCGCCTGTTCGTGCGCGGACTGGTCGAGACGGAAAAATAAAGATGATGATGAGCCCCGAAACCATCTTTGTTGTTACCCACCTCCCCGACCCTCCCCCGCACGGGCGAAGGGAGCAGAGAGTGTCTCATGGCTAATGTCACCCTCCGCGACGTCCGCAAGACCTACGCCGGTGGCTTCGAAGCCATCAAGGGCATCAACTTCGAGGTCGGCGACGGCCAGTTCTGCGTGCTGGTCGGCCCCTCCGGCTGCGGCAAGTCCACGCTGCTGCGGATGGTCGCAGGCCTCGAGACCATCACCGGCGGCGACATCGACATATCGACATCGGCGGGCGGATCGTCAACCAGATCGAGCCGGCCGAACGCGACATCGCCATGGTGTTCCAGAATTACGCGCTCTATCCGCATATGAGCGTCTACAACAACATGGCCTATGGCCTGCGCAACCGGCGCATGGCCGAGCCGGAGATCGACACCAGGGTGCAGGAAGCCGCCCGCATTCTCGAGCTTGGCGCCATGCTCGATCGCAAGCCGCGGCAATTGTCCGGCGGCCAGCGCCAGCGCGTCGCGATGGGACGCGCGATCGTGCGGCAGCCGAAGGTGTTTCTGTTCGACGAGCCGTTGTCCAATCTCGACGCCAAGCTGCGCATCGCCATGCGCGTCGAAATCCGCAAACTGCAGCGGCGATTGAAGACGACGTCGATCTACGTCACCCATGACCAGCTCGAGGCGATGACGCTCGCCGATATTCTGGTGGTGATGAATGGCGGCCAGGTCGAGCAGATCGGCAACCCGCTCGAGATCTATCAGAAGCCCGCGACCACCTTCGTCGCCTCGTTCATCGGCGCGCCGCCAATGAACCTGATGCCGCTGCGGTCGGACGAAATCAAATCGCAGTTCGCCGGCGACAGCCGCGCCGCCGCCAGCGACGCCGGTATTCTGGGGATCCGGCCCGAGGACTTTGTGATTTCGAGCGACACCATCGCGGGCGGCATTGCGCTCGGCCTCACAGTGGAGGCGATCGAGCGCGTCGGAGCCGAGACCTTCATTTACGGTACCCGGGAACTGGAAGTGCAGGGCGTTGCCGCCAATCCCGGGGAATTGCCGCCGGGCGAGGTCATTGTGCGGATCCCCGGCGCCATCGCGCCTGCCATCGGCGAGCGAATCAGGGCGATCGCGCCACGCGAGAAGCTGCATCTGTTCTCGGCCGACGGCCGCAAGCGGATCGATCTCTGAGGGAGGCGCGACCGATGGACGCGCCCCGCATGACGTTTTCGGGGGATTCGCCAAGTCCCGCAGGCGCTTGCACACCCCCCAAACCATGCCCATATTGGCTGTTGACCGGAGGGCAAATCCGCCTGCCGGCCAAAAAGGGGTGCCGCAAGGGCCCTGGACGTCAAAGTCGCTTCGAGAGGACTTTGTAAGTTATGTCTCGTGTTCCTTCGTTATCCAGTCCGTTCCTGCTGGGATTCGACGAAATCGAGCGTGCGCTCGATCGCGTCGTCAAAGGCGCCGACGGCTATCCTCCGTACAATATCGAGCGGTGCGATCGCAGCGGCGGCCAGCCCGAACGGTTGCGAATCACGCTGGCGGTGGCGGGTTTTACCCGCGACCAACTCGATGTAACCATTGAGGAAAACCAGCTCGTGATCCGGGGCCGCCAGCAGGACGACAAGGCCCGGCAATACATCCATCGCGGCATCGCCGCGCGCCACTTCCAGCGCACTTTCGTGCTGGCGGAGGGGATGCAGGTGCTGGGCGCGGACTTGAAAAACGGGCTGTTGTCGATCGACCTGGCCCGGCCCGAGCCGGAAAAGGTCGTTAAGACAATTGCTATCAATGAACATGAATAATGGAACGAGTAGCGGACTCGACCGCTTAGTCTGACAGAGGAGTCGAGACCATGACTGAAGGTAATGTAGTGTTCGAAAATGAAGGCGTCTCCACCGAGGCGCTGGCGACCCTGGGCGAGGGCCATATCGCCTATGTGAAACAGATCCGTTCCGAGGACGTGCCGGGGCTGTTTCCCCAGGCGCCGAAGATCGCGCCGGGACTGAAGCTGTTTGCCCTGCATGCCGCCGACGGCACGCCGATCATGCTGACCGACAGCCGGGAAGCCGCGATCGCGAATGCATGGAGCAACGAACTGCAGGCTGTCAGCGTTCACTGACAAAGCGATGCTGCGGTTACTGACGCAGCGTTTGCGGCTGTCACTGACGTCAAATAGGATTCGCGATGCGCGGGAGTTTGTCTTCGGCTTTGCCGGGGACAGGCCCGCGTATTTTTTTGGCCACGCTTTCCTTGCCGTTGGACATAACATTCCTTATAATTCTAGTCACCGTGACTAGAGGGTCGAATCCATGTCTACAACCAAGAAAGGGTCGGCAGTCGGCCACCGGGCCGGACGATGGCGGCTTCAAGACGCGAAGGCTCGCTTCAGCGAGGTGGTCCGGGAAGCGCAGCGGCGTGGCCCGCAGCGAGTTACGCTTCACGGGAAAGATGCCGTTGTTATCGTCGGCGCCGATGAGTTCGATCGGCTCCAACGCCCGGTGACCGGCCGGGATATCGTCACGGTTCTTGCCGCATCCCCTCTGGCTGAGGTGATCCCCTCTGGCTGAGGTGAAGTTCGACCGCCTTACCGTCAAATCCAGAGTGCGGAATATCAGTCTGTGAGGGGATGGCTGCTCGATACGAACGTCGTTTCCGAGCTGCGCAAATCCAAACCTGATGCTCGAGTCGTCAATTTCATCGCTGCTCAGCCTGGCGAAACGTTGTTTATTACCGACGTTACTCTGGCAGAAATTACATATGGCATTGAGCAATTAGGCGATGCCGCCCGCCGGACCGACCTTCGTCTGTGGCTGGAGCGAAATCTGCGGCCACTGTTTGCCGGCCGCACTCTTGCCATTACGGAAGACGTGATTGTTCGATGGAAAGGCATGGTTGTTGAAGCTCAGAAGCGCGGCCATGCATCCGGTCAGCCTGATTTGTTTATCGCAGCCATCGCCGCGCTACAGGATTTGGTCGTGGTGAGTCGTGACGTCAGCGAGTTTGTCGAAGCTGGCGTGCGGGTATTCGATCCTTGGGCGAGCGTGCTCCACATCAACGGTGGCAAGGTAGCCCTAAAAGCTCCCGCGACAGCTGAGGCGGTTGGCAAACTTTCGCTGAAGAATTGAGAAATCCAAGCCGCGCTCGCCGGCCATCGACCAGCCAGAGCGGGATGACTTTTCTTCGAATCGTCATCCCGCTCTATCTTTTGTTGGATCATGCTCTAGAAAACCCGCGTCGCCTCGGCTTCGACCTGTTTGCGTATCAGCGGATGGAGCCCTTTGCGGGTGGTAAGATCAAGCTCGACACGGAGGCTCTCCTCAAGCAATCGCTTGGCCGCCACCAGATCCAGCGCATTGAATCGCCCGCGCGGGTCATAGTCGATAAAAAAATCCACGTCGCTTTTGGCACTGGCCCTGTTGCGCGCGGTCGAGCCAAACAAATAGAGCGCCGTTGCGCCCAGCGCCTTGATGGCGTCCGCCTGCTTGCGCAGTTCCCTGATGGCTTCAGCCTTGGTCATGGGACGAGTATAGCACAGGTTGGCAAAAACCCGGCGAAGCGATGCCCTGCGGATCGCCCTACGCGGCGCTCGCCGGCGGCAGCGCCAGCACCGAATAGATCGCCTGCGCATCGCGCGAGGCGCGCAGCTTCTTGGCGACGTCCTGATCGCGCAACAGCCGAGCGATTCGCGCCAGCGCCTTCAGGTGATCGGCGCCGGCGCCCTCCGGCGCCAGCAGCAGGAACACCAGGTCGACCGGCTGGCCGTCCATGGCCTCGAAATCGATCGGGCGTTCGAGACGGGCAAACAGCCCGAACAGTTTTTCCAGCTTGGGAAGCTTGCCGTGCGGGATGGCGACGCCATAACCGACGGCGGTGGTCCCGAGCTTCTCGCGCTGCAGCAGCACCTCGAAAACCGAGCGCTCGTTCTGCGCGGTCAGGCTGGCGGCCCGCGCCGCCAGCTCCTGCAGCGCCTGCTTCTTGCTGTTGACCTTCAACGCTGGGAGAATCGCCTCGGGTGCGACCAGATCAGTAATCGTCATGGGGCGTTCCGAGGTGAATTTAACCGTCAGGTTGCGAATGGGCTTCAGAGGGACGTCAGGAAGTAGAGGCGGGGAGGCGGGTTTAAATCCGGGTCCCAGTTCGTGGGCTTCTACTCCAACGCAAGACCGGTGCCAACTGTTGCAAAGTTGTCTCCGGTTATTACCCTCAAGGGCGGCGGACCATAGGGAGGGGCCTTCGGCGCGTCAATCCTATCCCCCGGAGTTAACCACCGGAGGATCGACCCAGCCAACATTGCCGTCCTGCCTCCTGTAAATGATGTTCACCCGCCCGTTGCTGCCGTGCTGGAACACGATGCAGGCGGCGCCGGTCAGGTCCAGTTCCATCACCGCTTCGCTCACCGACATCCGCTTCAGCGAAGTCGTCGCCTCGGCGATGATCACCGGACTGTAGCCGGTCTCGTCGTGCTCGTCGTCTCCCGCGGGCGCCTCGATCACGTAGCTTGGGGCATTGAGGATCGGCGCGGTCAATTCCACCATCGCAACCGCTTCGGCGTGCGATTTTCGCGCTGAACGATCCTTCAAGCGGCTCTTGTAGCGGCGCAGCCGCTTCTCGATCTGGGCCAGTGCCTGATCGGCGCTGCTATAGGCGTCGGCGGCATTGGAATCGGCCTCGAGTGGAATCGGCCTCGAGCGTAATTCCGGAATCCAGATGCAACGCGCAGTCGGTGCGGAAGCCGAAACCATCCTTGCTCAGCGTGATGTGGCCGGAATAATTGCCGTCGAAATATTTGCGCAGGACTTCATCGGTGCGCTCGGTGACGCGCCCGCGCAGCGCGTCGCCGACACTGATGCTTTTGCCCGAGATCCGGAGGGTCATTCGATGCCTCGATTCGTCTGGAACGGGGACAGTATCCCGAATTGACGGGGACGCAATCAAACCGGCGCGGGGTCGCGCGACCGATCGGACGAGGCGGCAGGTGCCGACAGGGCATTGCCGAGCATGCTTTGTTTGTCGCGGCGGCGCTGCACCGACGACGGGATGCGCATCGCCTCGCGATACTTCGCGACGGTGCGACGGGCAATATCAATGCCCGATTCGCGCAATCGTTCCACGATGGTGTCGTCTGACAAGATCACCGCCGGGTCTTCCGCATCGATCAGCTGCTTGATGTGATGACGGACGGCTTCCGCCGAATGGGCTTCGCCGCCGTCGGCCGACGCGATCGACGCGGTGAAGAAATACTTCAATTCGAAGCTGCCGCGGTTGGTCGCCATGTATTTGTTGGCGGTGACCCGCGACACCGTCGATTCATGCATCTGGATCGCGTCCGCCACCGCCTTCAAGTTGAGCGGCCGCAGATGCGCCACGCCGTGGGTGAAGAAGCCGTCCTGCTGGCGCACGATTTCGGTTGCGACTTTCAGGATGGTTCGGGCGCGCTGATCCAGCGCGCGCACCAGCCAGGTCGCGTTCTGCAGGCAATCGGTGAAATAGGACTTGTCGCCGCTTGTCGCCGTCCTTGCGAATCGTCTTCGACAATTCCGTGTAATAGATCTGATTGACCAGCACCCGCGGCAGGGTGTCGCTGTTGAGTTCGACATGCCAGCCGCCATCGGGGCCGGGCCGCACATAGACGTCCGGTACCATGGTCTGCATCCGCGCCGAGCCGAATTTCAGGCCCGGCTTCGGATCGAGACGGCGAATTTCGCCGATCATGTCGGTGATATCCTCATCATCGACACCGCAGAATTTTCGCAAGGAAGCGATATCGCGCTTCGCCAGCAGGTCCAGATGCTCGACCAGCGCCTGCATCGCGGGGTCGTAACGATTGAGCTCCCGCAGCTGGATCGCCAGGCATTCGCTCAAATTTCGCGCGCACACGCCGGGCGGATCGAATTTCTGCAGCACCGTCAGAACCGCTTCGACGTCCTGCTGTGACGCGCCGAGCCGCTCGGCGGCCTGCCCCAGGTCCGGCGGCAAGTAGCCCGCCTCGTCGACCAGATCGATCAGGTATTGCCCGATCATGCGCTGCGCGGGGGCTGTAAAAGCCACCGCCAGCTGCTCGGCGAGGTGGCTGCCGAGCGTGATCTCGGCGGCGACGAAGGCTTCGAGGTTGTAGCTGTCATCGTTGGAGGCGCCGCCGCCCCATTCGGTGTACGCGGTCGGCGCCGCGTCCTGTGCGTTGCGCGCGGCGGCCTCGGCGGGCTCCTCGGAAAACACGTTGTCGAGGCCGGTGTCCAGGGTCTGCTCGATCTCGGCGCGGCTGCCGAGATCGCTGTTCATCCATTCTTCCTGGACCGGCTCGAAACCGTCGCCGGTGGAACCGTTGGCCAGTTCGGAGCGCTCGGCGGCAGCGTCGTCGCCATAGGCGGAACCCGTATCGTCGCGGTCGGAAAATTCGGCCCGTTCCGGCGCCGGTTCGCCCGCGAGCGGCGGCTCGGTGCCGTCATTGGCGCGTTCGAGCAGCGGATTTCGCTCCAGCTCCTCTTCGACAAAGGCCGAAAGGTCGAGATTCGACAGCTGCAGCAGTTTAATCGCCTGCATCAGCTGCGGCGTCATCACCAGCGACTGGGACTGGCGGAACTCTAGTCTCTGCGTCAGAGCCATCGAAGCAAGAACCGATCTAAGAAAGTTGGTCCGATTCTTGCTTAAACTAGTCCAAAGCCGATGTACACGGCTTGACGAATTGGAAAAATGGACTATAGCGCGATCAGCAAAAATGTGAGCGGTTTTGCGTCCGATCGCGCTATAAATTATTGAATAAACGCATGACCTTAGCGCCAAACCGCCCACACTCTGGCGGATCACGCGCTAAAGTCGGAATTCCTCGCCAAGGTAAAGACGGCGTACATCCGGATTGTTCACAATCTCGTCCGGAGAGCCCTCAGTCAAGATCTCGCCGGCATAAACGATATAGGCGCGATCGGTCAGTCCCAGCGTTTCCCGCACATTATGGTCGGTAATCAGCACGCCGATGCCGCGATTTGTAAGGTGGCGGACCAGATCCTGAATGTCACCCACCGCGATCGGATCGATACCGGCGAACGGTTCGTCGAGCAGCATGTAATTGGGGCGGGTCGCAAGGGCCCGCGCGATTTCGACGCGCCGCCGCTCGCCGCCCGACAGCGCAATCGACGGCGTTTTGCGCAGTCGGGTGATGTTGAACTCGTCGAGCAGCGAATTGAGCTCGGCCTCGCGTTTTTTCTTGTTGGGCTCGACGACCTCCAGCACGGCGCGGATATTCTGCTCCACCGTGAGACCGCGGAAGATCGAAGCTTCCTGCGGCAGATAGCCGATCCCGAGTCGGGCGCGCTGATACATCGGCAGGCTGGTGACGTCGTGGCCATCGAGTTCGATGGCGCCGCGATCCGCCTTGATCAGGCCGGTGATCATGTAAAATACCGTGGTCTTTCCGGCGCCGTTCGGGCCCAGCAAACCCACGGCCTCGCCGCGGCGGACATAGATGCTGACACCGCGTACCACCTGGCGGGTTCCGAAACTCTTTTCCACGCTATGCACAGCCAGATAGCCCGCCCGCGGGGTTTGCCGCGGAGCCGCCGCGCCATTGGTCCGGGCGCGCGGGCGCGGTTTTTCCGCTTGGCGGGTTTCTTGGCGTGTTTCTTGGCGCGTTTCCGGCCTCGGCGGTGCGGGATCACGCACGCCATCGCGGGCGGTCCGGGGCGCGTCGCGCACCGGGTTCGTCAGCGAATCCATGGCATCCTCGAGCGAGGTGATGTCCGGACGCGTGCGCGCAAATCCTGGCGGACTGCGTTTCGCCGGGCGTCGACGGAACATGCCGAATAAATCCACCATCCCCCGCTTCGCTCAGCCTCTCACGGTGATTTCGCGACCCGACGCGGCGAATTCGATTCGCTCGCGCAACATGAATGAATGGGTAGCCATTGCCCAGCGAAACACCCTCGATGGGAGGGCCGATCGCGCCATCAGCGCATGATCCGCCAAAGTGTGCGTGGCTTGGCGAACAATCATACGCACTTTCAGTAGTTTAAAGGACGACCGGGCGCAAAACCGGCATCCGGCTTTTGCTGATCGCGTTCCGTGCTGCTGGGTAGATACAGGCTGGCGCCGCGAGCTTCAACCTCGGCGCCTGCCAATAGCGAACAAGTGATTGATATTATTTAGGTTTATTTGGGGCGCCCAACGCGGGCAGGGGGCTGCCCGAGCCCGACGACGCCGGCCCGCAGCCCGGTCCCGACTGGATGAACAGGCCCTGCACTTTCCCGCTCTCCGATTCGACCCGCGATACGCCGGTGGTCATGTCCACCAACAGACGATCGCCGCGCAACACGTTCTTGCACTGGGTCAGCACGACACCGCCAAGCATGGTGATCAGATTTGCCCTGGTGTCGAACACGGCGGTGTCGCCGGTCACGACCTGATCCTTCTGGGTCACAACCACGCTGCCTTTGGCCTCGAGCCGGCGGATCGACGAACTGCCGCCGGGACCGGGGGCTGCGGCCTGGATCGGAGCCGATTTCGCGGCCGCCTTCGGATTGGGAGCCGGCGCCCCGGCAGGGGGCGTGGTCGCATCGTAGAACACCACAAGGGTCTTGGACGTCATGGTGGTGTCACCCTGCACCACCTTCACATTGCCGGCGAAAGTCGCTTCCTTTTTTTTGTCGCGCATCTCGAGCGTGGCGGCTTCGATCTGAATCGGCTGGTCGCGATTTTGCGAAAAGCCCTGCATGGCATTGGGCACGCCCTGCACCGTATTCTGCGCACGAGCTTCACCGGCGGCGATCACCGCGAATGCAAACGCCGCCATCCGTACGCCCTGCGCGAACCGCCTGGTCGGAGTGCTGCGCGGAGAAGACATCATCATCAAAATCATTTCGGGTTGCCGGACTTGCCGGAGATGGAATGCGTCTTGGCCGACGGGGCAGGGTCCGGGGACGCGGATGCGGTGGCGGGCTGGCCGGAGTCGGCGGCGGGGGTCGGGCTGTCCATGACCAGATTCATCACGACGTTGCCTTCGAATCTGACCACCTCTCCGCCCCCGGTAATCCTGAGCTTGTCGGCGGTCAGCGTTCCGTTCAGCAATTTGACATCGAGCCTTCGAATCTGACCACCTCTCCGCCCCCCGTAATCCTGAGCTTGTCGGCAGTCAGCGTTCCGTTGAGCAATTTGACATCGACATGTTCTTCCGAGGTCACCGTGCCCTTGGCGATATCGACAAACGCCTGGGTGAGGTGCGCTTCATAGCCCGTCGAGGATTGCAGAAAGATCTCCTTATGCAGGTCCAGCAACTGCTGCTTGCTATCGAACAGGCCGTCGTGGGCGTCGAGCGTGACGGTGGACTTATCTTCCATCAACACCTTGGCCCGTAACGACCTGAGATCGACGTGATCCGGATCGGTCAGATCCTGGGTCGCGGTTTTCGCCCACAGTTCATAGGGCCGCTGATCGGTCGAATAGCCGGACAAATGCGGCGATTCCATCGTGATCTTGGTGCCGGAGACGACGAGGTTTCCCACATCGAGCGGCAGCTTGGGCAGGAGCATCCGGAA
>Ga0193724_1000086_pt1 | contig 21414 bp, 16 predicted proteins | sample H2a1metaG_FD_146005 | JGI IMG/M metagenome (GOLD analysis project Ga0193724, IMG submission 146005) | Soil microbial communities from a riparian zone of the East river system, Colorado, United States - H2a1 | ecosystem: Environmental > Terrestrial > Soil > Riparian zone | place: USA: East River... | reverse complement strand
CGGCGATGCTACTACGATGCTCGCCACCGTCAGGGCGGCGAAGCTGCGCGGCGTCACGATCGGCGCGCATCCATCGTATCCCGACCTTCCGGGATTCGGCAGACGCGAGCTCGGACTTTCCCCGAAAGAAATCTCACGTCACGTGGTCTACCAGATTCGCGCCCTGCGCGAAGTTTGCGGCGCGGAAGGCGCAAAGCTCTCGTACGTGAAGCCACATGGGGCTCTCTACAACCGGGGAGCGCGAGACCGCGATGCAGCGGCGGCCATCGTCGCGGCAATTCGCGATGTCGAAGCATCGCTGACGCTCCTCGGGCCCGCGGGCAGCGAAATGGATCATGCGGCCGCGAGAGCTGGAATGGCGTTCGCGACCGAAGCTTTCGTCGATAGAGCCTACAGACCCGATGGAACCCTCGTGCCAAGGGACCAGCCCGATGCTGTGATTCACGACGTAAAGGGCGCGGTGCAGCGCGCGGTGATGCTCGTCAAGGGGCAGACCATTACCGCCGACGATGGCACCGAGCTTCGTATCACCGCGCAATCGCTCTGTGTTCACGGTGACAATCCCGATGCATCCGCGATTCTCCGCGCACTAAATCTCCGACTGAAGGAATCAGGCGTGACGATCGCGCCTTTCGCCGCTTGAGCCGATCCTCCCACACTTCGCCACTACACGCCCAGCCCCTCGGCGATTCTGCAGTCGCCATTGTGTTCGGCACTGAGCGGAGCGCGGAACTCCTTCACGAGATTCATTCCGCCGTACGTGCGCTGGAGGCCGCCAGAATTCCGAACGTTGAGGACGTCGTACCTGCCTATCTCGCCCTCACAGTGTTTTACGATTCGCTGCGCGTCTCCTATAGAGAGATTTCGGCGGCGCTTCTGGCCGCGTGCGACCGCGTGTCGGACTTCGGCAAGGGACCGACGCCGCGCACGCACCGAATTCCAGTGAGATACGATGGACCGGACCTGGATTTCGTAGCTACTTCGACCGGCCTCTCAGTCGATGAGGTCGTCGCGCGCCACTCGGGAAGGAGCTACACGGTGGATCTGCTGGGATTCGTACCTGGGTTTGGATACCTCGGCGAGCTCGACCCGGCGCTACACCTGCCCCGTCGCGCGGCGCCACGCCCTCGGGTGGTGGCAGGCAGCGTCGCCATCGCCGCCGCGCAGACCGCTGTCTATCCGCTCGACACGCCGGGAGGTTGGCACATCATTGGGTTAATGCAGACAGTCATGTTCGATCCCACCCGCAGCCCGCCGGCTCTGCTCGCTCCGGGAGACACTGTGAAATTCGAGCGCGTTCAATGATCACGATCACGCGGGTGCCGCCCTATCTGACTGTGCAGAACGGCGGGCGACGAAATTCCCGCTCCCTCGGCGTGCCGCGCGGCGGCGCCATGGACCTCTTCGCTATACGTGCCGTTAATGCGATAGTCGGGAATTCCCTCGAGGCCGCGGCACTGGAGTGGGCCCTCGGCGGCGGCGCCGTCCGCTTCGAGCGCGATTGCGTTGTTGCGATCGGCGGCGCGACAGCGCGAGCAACACTCGGGGGGCGAATCGTTCCTCCCTGCACCGCCAGCTACGCGCGTGCTGGCGACGAGCTCGTAGTAGATCAGTTGACGAGCGGCCGATTTCTGTATCTCGCCTGCGATGGCGGTATAGACGTCCCAATCCTCCTCGGGAGTCGATGCACATATCTCCCGGGGCGCTTCGGTGGGTACGAGGGCCGTACTCTGCGAAGCGGAGATACAGTGAAGCTGGGCGAGCGGCCGTTCTCGCGCCCAGCCGCAGGGTTCCACTCCGGGGCCGATTTGATGCCGCGCTACGATAGCGAGATCGTGCACGTCACCCGCGGAACCCAGGCAGATCTGTTCGACGAGTCAGACTGGCGTACTCTCACGGAGAGCGACTACAGAATCTCGATGGCGTCTGATCGCAGCGGTTACAAGCTCGAGGGTCCCGCGATCAGGAATTCGCTGGGTATGCTCCCTTCGGAAGCCGGTTGCCCGGGCGCCATCCAGATACCGGGCGACGGATTGCCGATCGCGCTGATGGCAGACGCGCCGACCGTCGGTGGTTATCCCAAGATCGCAGTCATTAGCGAGGCGGACCTTCCGATCCTCGCCCAGCGCCGCCCCGGTGAGAGCATCAGGTTTCAACTAATCACGATCGAGCAGAGCCAGCGGGCTCTCAAGCGCCGCGGGTCGGACATGCTGACGATCAGCCAGCTCGCAAGCCGATCGTAAATCAGTTCAGCTCCACGGGCGCGGCACATGCAGATAAAACCAGACAGTGGACCGCTCAACAAGGCTCAACAACTGGTGGGGGACTGAGTCAATGGAACAACTTGATAACGAGAGCATCAGCACGAACACGGCTAACGACGAATCGAAAATCGCCGACGGTGGAGTCTCGGGTCGCGTAAAAAGTGTCGCATCGACGGTCAAACAAAAGGCATCGACCATACCCGCGATGCTCGCCGACGGGCTGGAAGCCGGAGCGGAAGCTCTGCGTCAGCGCCGGCCGTCGCCGAACGCGGCGACTCCTGGCACTTCGGTCGCAGTCACCAGCGACTCCAGCATCGACGCCGTCACCGACTCGCTCGCCACGGGAATGCAGTCGAGCGCCGACTGGTTGCGTGATGCGGATATCGACAAGGTGAAGTCCGGTGTCGAGAAGCAGGTGAAGGAGCATCCAACGCGCTCCCTTCTCGTCGCTCTCGGCGCGGGCTACCTGATCGGAAAGATTCTCCGCCGGTAGTCCAATGTCACCGGGCGCCCCAAAGATAAATCGCGGTGTCGGTCAGCTCCTCCGCGAGGTCGCAGAGGACGGAGCACAGCTGGCGCGACAGGAGGTTCAGCTCGCGCGCATCGAGTTCGCCCAGATCGCGCGCGATATCGGTAAAGGGACCGTGCTCGCCGTCGCGGCCGCGATGCTCGGCCTTCTCACAGTACAAATGCTCGTATTCGCATTCGTGCTGCTCCTCGGCGACGCGCTCTTTCGCGGACATTACTGGATCGCGGCGTTCGTGCTGACCGTTATTCTGGGCGGTATCGCGTTCTACCTGTTGAAGCGAGGAACAGCGCTCCTTTCGCCGCGGAACATCAAACCCGAACAGACTCTCGCAACTCTACGGAGACACAAGGATGGGTGAGACTACTACGGAGGTCCGCGCGGAAATCGAGCAGACGCGTGCGCGCATGTCGGGCGCGATAGCCGAGCTGGAGCGAAAGGTGGACGTGACGCAGAGAGTGAGAGACCATCCCTGGTCCGCCGTCGGTGTCGCGTTCGGCGTGGGCATCGCTTTGAGCGCGTCGCGCGCGGATGTCAGAGCGGCGAAGGTGACCGCCGATGCTACGAAGCAGACTGGAAGCAGAATCGGAGCTGCTCTCGATGCCGTCATAGCAGCCTTGATCACTGACGTCGCGGAGGCTTTTCAATCCAGAATCGATGGCGCAGTCAAGGAGATCGTGTCCTCAGTTCGTGGAACGACGCGTGGCAAATCGATCGATACGACGGACCGGACGGCCGACGGACCCGTCAGGGCGGACTGAGAGCTCACTTGCGCTAATTAGCGTTTCCTCCTAAATCCGTGGGCCCGCGAACGGAGGCGATTCCGCCTTCCGTTCGCCACTCTCGGAGGAAATCCTGGCTCGCCGGATCCATGCTGGAATAGCCGTCGTTGGCGCACTGATTGTCTGGACAGTCGGACGGGCGATCGTTCACCCGGAATCGTCCGCGCTCGCGCAGCAGACCGCGACACCGCGAGTGCCATTTCGCGTTCCGTCCGAGAGCCAGCTCAAGGACAGCACGTACCGCGCATCGGCGCTCCGAGGGCGCGCCCTTCTGCTCGCGACGCGCGACAGTATACCGCATAACGTTGGTAATGCCCTGCGCTGTGCGAGTTGCCATCTCGATGGCGGACTGCGCCGCGACGCAATGCCGTGGGTCGGTGCCTTCGCGCGTTACCCGCAGTATCGCGCAAGGAGCGGCAAAGTCGATCTGATCGAGGACAGAATCAACGACTGCTTCCGCCGTAGCATGAACGGGACGGCGCTGGCTCCCGCGGGACGAGAAATGCGAGACATCGTGACCTATCTCGCATTTCTTTCGAGCGGAATGCCGATCGGGGTCGAGATGGATGGACAGGGATTCCCCCGTCTTCAATCTCTCAAGGGCGACCCCGGGCGCGGTGCCGGCGTTTTCGCGAGCACATGCAGCCGGTGCCACGGCGCGAATGGGCAGGGCACGGCGTTGGCGCCGCCGCTCTGGGGACCGCATTCGTACAACGTCGGGGCCGGTATGGCGCGAATCAATACGGCAGCGTCGTTCATTCATGGCCTTATGCCGATCGATCGGGCGCAACAGCTCACCGCACAACAGGCATTCGACGTCGCGTCCTATATAAACACCCGCCCCCGTCCGGATTTCGCGGCGAAGACGCGCGACTGGCCGCGCGGCGGCAAGCCAGAGGACGCTGATTATCACATTCTGGCAAAAACCGGCGTCCCAAACGCGCGGCCACGATAAGCGAATCCACATGTAGTTGTGACCTTTCGGTAACCCGAATGGACACCGCAATCGTTCCGTTCAATCTCAGCCGTTAACATCGGCGCCGGTCGCGCGTCTCTCATGCTGAACGGTGCGCGAATGCGCCCACCCAACGATTGGATCCCTCTTCAGGAAGGAGACAAGAGATGTCGAAAGCAAAGCTCGCGGCGCTCGCGGCCGCCCTGGTTCTGGCAGTAAGCTCACAGGCATCGGCGCAGGGCACATCCTCGCTGAAAGCGCCCCCGCACATGACGCGTGCGAAGCTAACGACGTGGTGCAATAACCATCCGTTGGCGACAACGGACTGCAAGGAAGTTCGCGCCGACAATCGTGAACTTCGCGCGGATCGCCATGAAGTCCTCGCCGACCGCAAAGAAGTGAAGGCGGACGTCAAGGCGGGCGATAAGAAGGAAGCCAAGCAGGATGCGAAAGAGCTGAAGTCCGACCGCAAGGACCTGAAGCAGGATCGCAAGGATAGACAGAAGGACGTGCGCGACATTCGGAAAGACGCGAAGAAGTAAAGTCAGCGCCAGATGCAAACGCCCACCGCCGGATCTCTCCAGCGGTGGGCGTTTCACATTTCCGCTTCCCTCCTCCCCTTCCCCTTCCCCCTTCCCGCCTCCCCCCTCCCGCTACCGCGCCGGCGCGAGTACGGGTGGATTGGGGCTCTTCAGATGGCGTGCGAGATAAGAGTCCGTCACCTGCCTGATCAGACGCGCGCTCGCCTGATTGTACGCGGCTCCGTGATGGCCGGGCGGATAAATGCGCAGCTCGGCGTCGCGACCGGCGTTGGTGAGCGCCGTCAGCAGCTGCATCGTGTTCTGCGGGTGGACGTTGTCGTCCAGCATCGAGTGGATGAGCAGCAGATTGCCGCGCATTTTCGCCGCCTGCTCGATCGGCGCGCTCGCCACGTACCCGCTCAGATTGTCGCCGAGCAGACTCATATAGCGCTCGGTGTAAATGGTGTCGTAGAGCCTCCAGTCACCCACCGCCGAATTCGCGACACCAACCGGGAAAAGCTCCGGATACAATTCCATTGTGATCACGGTGCTGTAACCGCCATAACTCGTTCCGATTATTGCGACGCGCTTTGGATCCACGTACGTCTGCTTCGCGAGGTACCGCGCGGCCTCGGCGAAATCCAGCGCCTCGTATTTGCCCAGCTGCTTGTAGACGACCTTCATGAACGCGCTGCCGTAATTGTTCGTCCCGCGGTTGTTGACGCCGACGACGATGTAACCTTCCTGCGCCAGCCACTGCGTCCAGCCACTGGTCGCGAATGCATCGTAGACCTGTTGCGAGCCGGGGCCGCCGTAGATGTCGAAGATCACCGGATACCGCTTGTTGGGATCGAACGGAATCGGCTTGACGATGCTTCCATCGACTTTGGCGCCGTCCGACGTAGTGAACGAAAACATCTCGGCCGGCGAGTACGCGTGGGTCTCGAGCCATTTCGTCACCGCGGTGTTGCTTTCAAGCGTGCGTAGCTTCTGTCCCGACGCGGACCACAGCTCCACCTGCGTCGGCTGTTTGAGCGAAGAGTAGCGATCGAGGAAGACGGTCGCCGTCAAAGACATGTTGATCCGGTGATTTCCTTCCGCCGTCGTGATTCGGCGCGGCTCACTCCCGTCGAAGCGAATCGAGTATAGCTGCCGCTGAAGCGGCGATGCCTCGGTGGAGGTGTAGTAGAGAGTCTGTTTTTTCGCGTCACTCCCCTCGACCCGCGATACGCTCCAGTTTCCGTGAGTCACCTGGTTGACGAGCTTTCCGGAATAATCGTAGCGATACAGGTGCTGGAATCCGTCGCGATCGGAGAGCCAGAAGAATTCGTGAGAGTCCGACGGAAACGTCATCATGTCGTCGACGCCGGCGTAGAAGTCATACACGTCGAGCCACGTCTTCGATGTCTCCGTCATCACCTGCCGCCGGCCGCCCGTGTTGACGTCGAAGAAGAACAGCTTCATCACGTTCTGCGGGCGGTTGAGCGTGATCACCGCCAAAGTGTCGGGCCTGCTCGTCCAATAAATCCGCGGGATGTAGAACTCGCCCTTCTCGCCCGTGTCGAGCCACGTATTCTTCCCGGTTGCAACGTTGACCACACCGATGCGGACCGTTGCGTTCGTGTCGCCAACCTGCGGAATCCGGAGCTTCTCCCAATCCTGGTGAAGGCCCGAATAGTCGGAGATCTGGATCTCCGGCTCCGCCGCATCGTTCAGCTGCCAATACGCGATGTAGTGGCTCTCGGGCGACCACTTCCACGCCTGCGCCATCCCGTACTCCTCTTCGTACACCCAATCGAAATGCCCGTCATACACGTGCTCCGAAGCATCGCGTGTCAGGCGCTTCTCCTGATGATTCGAGAGATTCGTGACGTACATGTCGCCGTCACGCTCGAAGCCGAGCATCGCGCCGTTAGGCGATAGCTCGCCGGTTCTCGCCCCTTTGGTGGCGATTTGCATGCTGCGATCGGCGAGCGAGTAGATGTAGAAATCGGAGATCCCCGAACGGCGGTAGATCGGCTGGAAGTTCGATTGAAAGACGAGGTGCTTCGAGTCCTGCGCCCATTCGAACCCGTCGTAGCTGAATGGCTGGTTCGTGCCCGGAAAGGTCAGTCCCGTCGTCGTGAAGAGAATCGTGTCCTTGCCAGTGGCCGGATCGTAGGCGCGAATGACGGGCGTGCCAGTCGCGGCATCGCGGTCAGTGTAGGAGTATCGCTGTCCGCCTTCTATCCAGTTGACGCCTCGCGGGCCCTGTCGGCCGTTGAGAATGGCACCCGCCTGCATTGCCTCATCCATGTTCGCGAACCGCTCCTTTTCCTGCGCGGATGCGATTAAAGGCAAACCGATGACGAGCCCGACGAAAAAGAGCCTGGATAGTTTTTTCATTCTCGCTTGTGTGGTGGGGAGGAAACGGTCAATCGCAGCGGATGCTCAAGCACTCCGCTGATTGCGGGCGGCAACGCGCTGCTCCTCGCATTTGCGGCACGTGACGACGCCGCGGAACGTGCAGATGATGCAGATAAACGTCCCGCAGTCGTCACAGGGATAACCTTCAGAGGCACGTTCCTCGTTGCTGCAGGAGCGGCAAATCATCGCGTCACGTTCGCGTAGGATCTGTCGTGCTTGTGCCATTGGTTGTCGCGGAGCGAGGGGCAGGGATTCTAAAAAAGGATCCCGGGTCGCTCAATCTATATCACAGGGCACATTTAACAATCACGGGGCACATTTGACAACGCGCTTCGCGCGCTGGAGCCACCCCGCAAGCGTTGCAGGGCCTGCCTGCTCCCACCCGTCCGGTACTGGAGCTAGCCGCCGCTTCTCTCCCTCGCCCTCGAAACAGAGCCACCCGTTGCTATATTCGCTGGCGACATCGACGTTTCGCCGGAACGGGTTCCTCCGCCGCTCCGGCGTGATTCGCCTGTCGGAAACGCCTTCGTAGTTGCCTCCGCCTACCGTCATCGATCCTCCGGCCGGGGTGCGGCGATCAACCCTGCGTCTTTCGGCGGCGGCTGGGGTCACCAGCCACACTTCCCACCGCCTGCCATCCGAATCGACAAAGGTCCGATAACTCACCCGCCTCCCAACCTCGCGATTTCCGCCTAAAGGCCCGAGCTGACGAGTTTTGGTTTTGCAGACGAGGTGCCAAAGAGCTCGCTATTCGTGACTGAATTGAGAATTTCTTTTTGGAAACGTACGTATTTTTTTCGAGCGAAGATCGCGATTCGACGCGCTTTCGATAAATCACTCCGACGGTCGAGCTCGAATCGCTCGAGAATCAGCGTTGATCGAGCTTTCGCCCTGTGTCGAGATGATCGAAGTTGAGCAGCGCGTTGAACACGAGGAAATAACTTCCGATAGTTTCGCCGCGGTACATCGGGTTATTGGCGAACAGAATCACGTGCCCTTTGGCTAGCGGTACGTCAACGACCGCCGGTCTCTGCGCGACGTCGCTGCCATCGAGAAGCCCTGACGCCAACAGCTCCCGCTGATCGGAAAATCTGAGAATCACTCGCGGCCGGAGCGCGGGCGGAATCACCGCGAGCGGATTGCGCAACTGTTCGTCCGTCACGGGTGCCGCCTGCCACAGTTCTACTGGACGCCGCCGCGCGATATCGTTGCGTGGATCGAGTGGAGTCCTCCCCTGTGGGACATCCATCTCGTCCGCCGTCCCTCGGCCCGTCGCCCGCGATACCGCGGAGTCGGCGAATCTTCCGCCGCGCGTCCCCAACACGTTGGTGACGCTGAAGCTCGATCCGTCATCGCTGTACAGCGCGAGGCTGTCGCGAATCCCATACGCGAGCGGACTCGCATCATCCATCACTTTGGAGCGGAGCAGACTTCCCACGACATGCAGCCGCCCTGCCTGATTCAGAGAGACACCGCTCGCGAGACCGAACGTCACCGCCAGCTCGGCGGTGTTCTCGACGGTCAGCAGCACACCGCCATTCTTCACGAAAGTGGCGAGGTTATCGACTCCTCTGAGGCCGAGGCCGGGCCGAATGTCGTCCGTCTCGTCGATTCCCATGTTCGGAGTCAGCGCGGTCTTCTTCCACGGCATCGGGTTTCGCCACATCGGCAATCCGGCCACGATCGACTGCGGGCTTCCGCCGGCCGGCGGGAAGATGATCACGTCGTATTTCGCGTTGAGGTTTGGATCCGACGCCGCATTCTGCGTGCTGATGTACGTGTATGGAATGTGGAGGAAGTCGAACGCCTGCCTCCACCACCCTTCGGTTTGAGTGCTGATCCAGGTGTGCATGATCGCGACGCGTGGCGCGCGTGCGGGATGCACGGCAACCGTCGGCGCGGCGGCGAGGGCGTAAGCCTTGAGGCCGAGATCACGCGTCGCTTTATCGAGGTCGCCCGCTGAAATGCGCCGCACGATGAATGAGCCACGGGCAAATTTCTGCCCCGCGGCATCGAACGCCTGTTCGGCGATCTGAAAGTCGGCGTCCTTGAGCCTGTAGCGAAGCGTCGCAAGCGCGTTGTCCGCATTGTGGTTGATCGCGAAAACGGTTCCGCTCCCAATCACTCCACCGGGCGCTTTGATGTCGCCGGTTACTATCTCCATCGGCACCGCGAGAACTTTCGGATCCGTCACCCGGACCGATCGCACGGCGAAATTTTCCGGAAAAGTCCAGCCCGTATCATCGTACGGCGTGCGCTGCGGATCGCTCGGACTCCAATACTGATAGTCCAGGAGCGCGTCGGCGATGCGGGAATACGGCTGGTCCATGCGAATGATGTAGCTGCCGGCCGGAAACTGACGCGGCTCCATCCGCTGCACGGAAAGGGGCAGCGTATCGAACGGAGTTGCAGGCGGCTTGACAGTGTCGCCGACACGTGAGCTGTCGGCGCGTCTCACGCTGTCCGCGGGGCGCGCCCTATCGGCGGGTCTCACGCCTTCACCGACATGCGAGCTGTCGGTAATTCTGGCGCTATCCGCCGGACGAGCAGCTGATGGTGCGGCCCCAGCTGCTCCAGACCTCGGCGGTGTCGGTGGTCGTGGCACGGGGACCAATGCGGTGAACGGCGCGGTCGCGCGTGAAATCTCCACGTGTTGCTTTTGGAGAATGCGGAGCAGATCTGCCTGGGCGCCTGGGCGCCTGTCGTCCGCGGGCAGGATGTACGCGGCCGGTCCCTCGACGTGGGCTTTGAGAATCGATCGTTTGCTCTTCTCGTAGAAGTTTTCGAGAAACTGCTGCCGGTTGTTCGCGAAATAGCTGAGCGAGACCAGTAATCCGGTCTCTTCATAATTGTTGTTGTTGCGAAGTGACCATTTCACTTTCGGCAGCGGCGGACTTTGCCGGTACCACGTCCGCGATGTCTCGGTCGGTGACAACGTGCGCTCCATCGTTTCGGCGGTCCCTCCATTTCCGAACGTCTCGTACAAGCGGCTGATACCGTTGTGAGTGGCCGCCATGAACATGAGATAGCCGGGTGACCAGGTATCGAAGTTCCCGTGCGTGAAGACGCCGGGCATTCCGAGACGCGTCATTTCCTGCACGTTGTTCCAGCCGATCATCTGCCATTCGTTGGTGAGCAGTGGATCGAGCCACGCGTTGTACGGCCCATCGCCGACGGTGTTGTCGTAGAGGTACGGAACGGACTCGTGCAGATCGTGCAGCACCTGCGCCTTCCAATCGATATAGGTGTTCATGACGTTCTCGGAGAGCTTGAGCGTCATTGCCATCGCGTCGCGGTTGTTGTCGTGCGCGACGTAGTGTCCCCAGTAGAGCAGTGGCGGGGCCGTCTCGCCCTGATGCGCCATCCGCCAGTGGAACAGATCGACCTCGCGGTCGCGCCCATCCACTTCAACGATTGGTGTCATCAGCGTGATGAGGTGATCGCGGATGTTCTTGATATACGGGCTCTCGTCCACGGCGAGGCGATACGCCAGCTCCATAAGTGCCGTCGGCGCTCCCGATTCCGGAGAGTGGATCGTGCCGGTGATGTAGTAGACCGGCGTCGTCTCGGTGACGATTCGTGCCGCCTCCGCATCGTCCATGTTGATCGATCGCGGATCGGCAAGCTTCGCGAGATTCGCCTTGTTCTTATCCAGGTTGGCGAACAGCGACTCCGACGCGACCGCGACGGCGATCATCTCCCTGCCCTCTTCCGAGGTACCGATCGAATAAACTCTCACGCGCGGACTCGCCTTGGCGAGCATGCGCATGTACGTGTAGACCTCTTTCGAGTATGGAAGATTGTTGCGCGCGCCTGCGATGTCGCCGAGCACCGCTTTTGGTGTCGGCACCGTGGACGATGCGGGCAGGTAATCGACGAGCGGGGACAGGAAGAAAGGCTCCGTCGTGTACTCGCGGATTTTCCGCGTATACTCTTCGTCTATCGGTTGATTCGGATCACGTCCGGGGCGGGTCGCGGAGATGAGCGATGGGGCTGGAACGTAGGCCGATCGCGAACTGTCAGCCGCCTGCGCCGCGGCCTCGAGTGATGGGGTCGCCACGATCAGGAAGAGAATTAGCCGCGGAACTGATCCGAGATACATCGAATTCCTCGCGAGGTGATAGGGAAAGTCGCCCCGCAAACCTAACGCTGTGCGGTCAACCTGTCATTTGAGCTCGATCTTGCCGATTCGCCCCGTGCCGCTCAATGCGAGCCACACGCGGCTGCGTGTGCTGTCGACCGAGATGTTCCGGACCACGGATCCAGGAGTCGGGATTCTGATCGTCTCCATCTGCCCCGACTTTCTGTCGAACGCGACGATCGCTCCGGATCCCGCTTCGTCGTAGAAAATCCGCCCGTCGGGCGCGATTGCGATTCCGTACGGCGCGGAGCCCGCACCGCCAGGCGATAGCCACTCCTTGAAAGCGTTGGTTTTTGGATTGTACGAGCCGAGGTAGCCGCGCGCGAAATCGCTGTACCAGACAGTGCCCGATTCATCGACGACGAGACGTCGCGGACGTGCTCCCGCCGCCGGAAGCGTGATTTCCCGGAGCGCACCGCTCTCGGCATCGATCTTCCCCAGCTTATTGGTTCCGAAGAGCGCGACCCATATCGAACCGTCGGGCGCGTTGACCATCCCGTAAGGAAGCGCACCGCCCGTCGGGACTGTCCACACCCTAGCCTCGCGCGTGCGCGGGTCGAGCCGGCCGTACACGTTGCTCTGTTGCACGGTGAACCAGACAATTCCTTTGCGAATCAGCGGAGTGTGCGGATCGCGCGCGGCGGCGGGAAGCGAGAACTCCTCGATATGGCCCGTCTTTGGATCGAGACGCCCGAGTTTCGCGATCCGCTGCGCGGTGTACCAGATGCCGCCATCCGGAGCGACAACGATTCCGTGCGGTCCAGAACGTGGTGTCGGCGTCGGGTAATCGGTGATTTTCCCCGTGGCCGGATCGAGTCGCCCGATGAAGCTGTTCTGCTGATCCGTGTACCAGACGATTCCGTCCGCCCCGACGGCGGGATCATGTGGGAAAGCCTTTTCGCGCGGGATCTGGTACTCGACCACAGCGAGCGGCGACGCAGCCGCAGCGATCAACCCAATCACGGGAATCAGCTTGGCGAGGCTGCGAGTGTTCCGGAAAATCATTTTCACCCTCCAGCGATGCGTTCTCTGAATTGATGCACGCGCGCAAACGATTTCGCCAGCACTGAAGGGTTGTAGAACTATCTCTGCGTCCATAACTTCCGAAACTCCTCCGGAGAGATGGCCGAGAGGCTGAAGGCACCGGTTTGCTAAACCGGCATACGTGGAAACGCGTATCGAGGGTTCGAATCCCTCTCTCTCCGCTCGGCGGGTCCGCGCATCCAGTGTGGACCCGCTTTTCATTCTCGAATCGCCGATGACTACAGGTACCAAACCCAGCTCGAATCTCTTATGACAACGGGCACTAGACCACGCTCGAATCGCTGATGACAACGGGAACTAGACCTCGGCTCCGCTTCGCTCCCTCCCCGACCGGGTATCTCCACGTCGGTGGAGCGCGCACGGCGCTCTTCAATTGGCTCTACGCGCGGAAGTTCGGCGGAGAGTTCCTTCTCCGCATCGAGGACACCGACAAGGCGCGCAGCACCGACGAGAGCACCCGCGCAATCTTCGAAGGTCTGGAGTGGCTCGGCCTGCTCTGGGACGATACTGTCGTCTATCAGGGCGCAAACCTTCCCCGCCACCAGGCCGACGCGAAAAAACTCCTCGACAGTGGGGCCGCATATCGTTGCTTCTGCACGCCGGCCGAACTCGACACACGGCGTCGCGAAGCCGAGTCGCGCAAGGAGGCGTTCAAGTACGACCGCCGCTGCGACCGACTGTCTCGCGAAGAGGTAGAGCGTCGAGTAGCGGCCGGTGAGCCCTACGTCGTTCGCTTCAGAGTTCCGGAAGGCACAACCGAGTGGGACGACATGGTCCACGAGCGAATCGCCTTCCCGAACAAGGACATCGAAGACTTCGTCATCCTTCGCTCCGACGGGACGCCGATTTACAATCTCGCCGTCGTGTCCGACGATATCGCGATGGGAATCACCATCGTGATGCGCGGCGACGATCACATCTCCAATACGCCGAAGCAGATTCTGCTCTATCGGGCGCTCGGCGCTGACCTGCCAGTCTTCGCGCATCTGCCGATGATTCACGGAATCGACGGGAAAAAACTGAGCAAGCGCCACGGCGCGACAGCGGTGGGAGATTATCAGCACTACGGACTTCTTCCAGGCGCGATGCTCAACTTCCTCGCGCTCCTCGGCTGGTCGCCGGGCGGTGACCGTGAGATCATGACCCTGTCCGAGATGATCGAGCTGTTCAGCGTCGATGGACTGCAGAAGAAAGCGGCGATCTTTGATCCAAAGAAGCTCGAATGGATGAATGGCCAGCACTTGTCGATGATTCCGCTCGAGGAGCTGGAGCCGCGAGTGACTCCCGCCATCATCACGGCCCGTCTCGCGACCGAGGAACAGCTCGTCGAAAGGCGCGACTGGTATTTGCGGCTGCTCGATCTTCTGCGTGTCCGCTCCCGCACGATCGACGACATCGTGCGGCAGGCCGGTCCGTATTTCTTCGAAGACATCGAGTACGACCCGGTCGCCGTTGCCAAAAACTGGAAGGATCCGGCCGAGGCATCAGCGCTTTTGCGGGCGACACGCGAGGCACTAGCCAACGTGTCTGACTGGCAGACGGAGCCCCTCGAGACATCACTTCGATCGCTGGCGGAATCGCGCGGAATCTCGGCTGGAAAGGTCTTTCAGCCCCTCAGGGTCGCCCTAACCGGCCTGCCCGTGAGTCCGGGTATCTTCGAGATGCTCGTCCAAATGGGCCGGGATCTCTCTCTAAAGCGCGTCGACAAAGCGCTCCTGACACTTGGCGGGTAACGAGTCCAACAAACTGTTGACCAGGTACGGTTTCGTACACACATTATCTTTTGTAAGCCGCCGGACAGCGCCCGGCTCGCCCTTTCCAGGACCTCAGATGGCCGAGCAACTAACCAAGCTCGAGAGCTCGGTATACCACTACCTTCTCGACTTCACAGCCGAGAATACGTACCAGCCCAGCATTCGCGACATCGGGAAGCAATTCAAGATCAAGTCGACGAAGACTGTCTCGGACCTGCTTCAATCGCTCGCGAAGAAAGGGTACATCGAACGAGATCCGGCCCGGTCGCGCGGCGTCAATCTTCTCGGCTTCGGTGCGGCGTTACGCACGCAACCCGTGCCCTTTTACGGACGCATTCACGCGGGTGAGCCTGCGCTGATCCCCGAGCACCGACAGGGATTCATCACGATCGATCGGCGATTCGTTCCGTCCGACGAAGTGTTCTTCCTGAAGGTCAAGGGCGACAGCATGGTCGGCCGTTGCATCAACGACGGCGACTACGTGATGGTCAACCCGAAGCAGGATCCACACGACAACGACATCGTTGCAGCGCGTCTTGGTGAAGACGCGACGGTGAAGACCTACACCCGTCGTGGCGGCTCAGTTGTCCTCGAGGCGGCGAATCCCGCCGACCGGGACATCTCGGTCCAGCCGGGTACGGATTTCGGAATCCTCGGCGTCATCTGCGGAGTGTTCCGCCCGGGCTTCGACGCGAACCAGAACGGCGGCGCACCGCAGTCGTAGCCGCAACCAACTGACGACCCGAAGCGGTCGGCCTCGCAGGCCGGCCGCTTTTTCGTTATGGTGGAGCATGACTTCAAGGCGCAATGATGGCTGACGCGAAATCCGCCGCTCCGGGCGACGAGCTATCGCTGAAACAGCTCACTCCGGTACTGATCGTCGACGCGGTTGAGCCTTGCATCAAGTTCTGGACGGACCGTCTCGGATTCTCGGTCACGAACCAGGTACCTGGCCCCGACGGAAAGCTTATCTTCGCCAGCGTCGAGAAGGCCGGCATCGAGATCATGTACCAGACGAAAGCGAGCGTGATCAGCGAGCAACCCGGGTCGGCGGGAGAGTTGATGGGACACTCGGTCGCGCTCTTCATTACGGTCAAGGATCTCGACACCGTGGCAAAGGCGCTCGACGGCGCGCCGGTGGTCAAGCCGCGGCACGAGACGTTTTACGGGAGCACCGAGATTTACGTCCGCGAGCCGGGTGGGAATACTGTTGGTTTCGCTCAGTTCTCCTAAGGTCCGCTGCGACTGCTGTGATCTGGCGAGCTAACACCTCTAACTGAATAGGCGAGAGGTCCACGTAGGTAAGTTGCCAGCGATCTAGTTCACTACGCCCCGACTTATCCCTTTGGCGTGATGGCGACTGCTTGTGGCCACTACGCCACTAGTACTGTCCCGACGTAGTGAACTAATCAACTCGCAGCTTACCTACTTGGACCTCTCGCCTATTCAGTTGCGAGTCTATCCCGCCCGCTTCTAGAAGTTGATCCAGTAAGAAGCTTTCACGAGGAAGGTATTGTCGGGTCGCGCCCCGAAAAGATCCCTGAAATCCCGAGTGGGAACGAACGTCCCAGGATTGCGGTCGCCCTGATCCCGCCCCTGGGTCCACACGAAGAAAACGGTCGACCCCGGCCGGTACTCCCACCGAACAACCGCACTTCCCCTCAGCTGCTTGATGTTGAAGCTCGCATCGTCCGTCGATAGGTCGTAGGGCCGGTACCGATCCTCGTAGCGCGCGGCGCGGGGATCCGCCAGCTCGCGCAGCCTGAAGTATCGACCCGTCGTAAGAAACGGCTCGGCGTAAAGCTGGAGCGATAGAGCCGTCGTCGCGGTGTAATCGAGTCGGCTCGTGAAGCTGAGTAGCTCCTGATCGAGGTGCGCGAACAAATAATGGGTCGTGTCGCTCCCGATCGCCCCCAGATTGGCGAACCATTGCGTGTCGTTTCGGTTCCGCTGGTAACGCGTTCCGATTTCCCAACTGAGATTGCTACGGGCGCGCAATGTCAGGTAGGGACGCACACGCCAAAGTGTGGAATTGCCGTAATCACCGACGGTGTAGATGGCGGCAAATGTCGGCACTACAGCGCGTCTCGGATCACCACCGACGTTGATCAGAAGATTCACATCGGGCGTGGCGCGAACGGCCGGACCGCCACGCGCGCATCGGTCGCAGTAGGCCGTCGTGAGGTTGTCAGCCCACAGGCTCGTCGAGAACGTCATGCGATTCCGGAACTCCGTGAATGTGTCGAATTCGCTGAAGTTGGTGGTCGGCATTCCGCCGGCAGTGAACTGGTTGAACTGGTAACCCGTGATGTTCGCGTTGCGCCAGAATGCGCGCGGCTTGGTGCTCTGGATCGTTGCGTACATCTGCGCCGTTTGTTGATCCGCCTGCGGGAGAAAGCCGAGGTCGTTCGTCTCGAAGCCCGGGGACAATCGCTCGTAGGATGCTCCGTAGAGCAGCGTTCCCTCCACCTTGTCCGCCTTGAGCGACAAATCCGTACCTGCCAGGGAAGTCCGGGTTGTGTCGTACCTCAAACCGGCGTCGGGTCGATTGTAGTAGTGCACGGCATTGCGCTGCGTCCGTGCGATCGCTGCCGCGCTCCCGCGTACGACGCTCGTCGCCAACGCGGCCGACACGCTATAGCGTCCGCTCGCAAACCGGTTTCGCGCATCAATACCGCCAGTCAACGCCTCTCGACGCAGAAACGTTTCGGCCGCGTCATCGAGGCGCCGATTCACCACTGTGAAGATCCCCCCGACACCCGATTCGCCATTTCTGAAATCCTGCGAGGCGCGAAAGACTCCGTAATCCGTCTGAGGCTCGATCATCGTTGAACCCACGGACTCCCGCCCGGTGACGGCGAAGAGAGTTCCGAGGGACGTACCACTTCTGAGCCTGCCGGTGAGCTTCGCAGCGCCGAGAATTGGAGTGGATGCTGGAACGTCGGCGGTGGGATCGGTGACGAGACCAGAGAGTTGTGGCGAACGGCCGATGCGACGTGAATAGAAAAGGCGCGAAGCATCGCCCGCGAAGCTGAAGATTCCCGTCCCCTCGAGAAAAAACGGCCGCTGTTCCGCCAGAAATGTCTCGAATGCCGTGAGATTCAGCTGCGCCGGATCGGCTTCGACCTGACCGAAATCGGGATTGACCGTCGCGTCCAATGTGAGATTGGAGGTGAGTCCGTACTTGAGATCGCCGCCGAGGGTCTGCTTTTGCGCGCGTCCGAATCCATCGGGTCGGGGAGAGCTTACGTTCTTCTCCACGACATACGGAGCCACTTCGAGTCGGTGCGGAGAGCCGAGGCCTCGCAGGCCCGTGAGCTCGCCGAATTGGGAGGCGATTCCCTGCTTCGACCGGCGCAGCAGTGGCCAGCTGTCACGCTCCGCGGTGCGAACGATGTCTCGGATGATCATCAAACCGAACGTATGCTCCGGCGCCTTTGCGTATCGGAGTTGGCTGAGCGGTATGCGGAACTCGGCCGTCCACCCGACAGAGTCGATGCGAGTGGCAACGTCCCATACAGCGTCCCAGGTGATGTCCTCGCGCGCATCGTCGTACGTGTAGTAATCGCGCCTCACTCCCGCCGGATTGACGGCGAACTCGTATCCTGTTCGGCGGTCGTGATAAGAGTCGATCATGATCTTGATCTGATCGCTCTGCGTTTTCACATCGCGTCTCGAGAGGAGCGACAGAATGCTGTCTGGGTGTGGATCCAACATTCGCGCGAAGACATACAGATTCTCTGCGTCGTAGGCGATCCTGACTTCGGTTTGGGCGCTCGGGTCTCCATCCTCCTTCGGGTCGAAGACGCGGAACCCGGTAATTGGTGAGGCGGTCCTCCAGATCGGATCGTCATCGCGTCCGTCGACGACGGGCGGGCGCGCGGCGAGAGACGCGGTTGCCTGGGCGAGGATGGATCCTGTTGCTTTGCCGGGCGCGCTATCGTGGCCCAGGACAGCTTGTCCATCAGCTTCAAGGACAATCGCGCAGACAGCGAACAGGGTGAGTGCTAGTTTTCCAGCACTTCTGGTCGCAGAAAAAGTGATGGCGTGTGGCATTTCCCTATCTCCTTGCAGCTGATGCGAGGACGTTCGCCTTGTCGCCGTCCGACGGAAGCGCCAATGCGGCTTTTGTGAACGCGTCTCTAACGGCTGTAGTCGAGAGAAGGTTGTTGCCCGACACCGCCATGAGAACGTTCGCCCTGTCCCCGCTCGAAGGCATCGTGAGCGTTCGCTCGATCACTGCCAGTGTGCCACGCTCATTCCCCGCGCTAAGCAATCCCTGTGAGATGAGCGACTCGAGCACCGATGCAACATCGCCACTGGAAGCAATTCCCTTCGTTGCCTCGATTATCTGAAGCGTGAGCGGAGCGCTGGCGTGACCGTACGGGAGCGCTGACTCAAGGACGTTGCGCATGTCGCCACTCGACGGGATTGTGGCCACCACACGGAAGTACGCGTTCCGGAGTGCCTCATTCGAGCTGGAGAGATATTCTGATGCGGTCGTCATCAGGAAGTTTGCCTTGTCGCCGGAAGAAGGAAGATCTTCGGCGGCCTTTGCCAGCATCACGAGCATCTCTGGATCGGCCTGCGGTGCCATCACCTGGAGCGTACTCGACTTGTCGCCACTCGACGCGATGTGTGAGAGTGCGTCCGCGATCGCGCTCCGCGCCCCCGGGCTGCGTACAGACTTTAAAGGCAGCAATTGCAATACGGCGCTCAGGTCTCCCGAGCTTGAAAGATCCTTGCCCGCATGCTGCGCGATCATTTCCGCATCGCTTTCGCTGAGCGCAGGCCCGTGCTTGATCAGCTCCTCGTAGTGGAGCCTCTTGGCCCACGAGCTTTGCATCTCGCCTATCATCTGAAGGACCGCCGGCACACCGCCCTGGGCGCGCAGCCGCGCGACGCGAGCGGGGACGTTGATGCCCGCCTCGCGAAGAACTCTCGGAAGTACCTGGCCGAGCCAGCTCACCATCGGTGCATCGAAGGGAACGGGTCGCCCATCAACCAGCGCTTCGTAGCGGAGCGAACCATCGCCAACGGGACGGACCGATACGGATCTGTCGTAGGCGGCCGTACGCTCACGGAATCTGGCAAATCCGCCCGGAGACAGCTGCGCGATTCGAGCGTCGTCCGCCGAATAAGCGGCCTTGCCGAGAATCGCCGCCTCCGTGCAGCGACCAACAGTACTGATCAGAAAATCCAGAATCTCACCGTTGCCATCCCCGTGAGTGTCGATATGCGTCGAGCTTCCCCGAGATGTGCCTGTGGGGTACGCGTCGCACGACCATTTGGTCTGCGCCGAGCTCGTCACGCCCTGCACTGCTCCTGCTTTCGTGACCGTCGCGACCGCCTGTCCCGCACTCGCGGGATTGGACCCTGGTAGCGCCGACGGATCACTGAACGTCACCTTGAACGACGCCGGGAACTCATCGGCGTTGGCAGTCGTCGGGAGCGTATTGGTCGTCGGCTGCTGGAACGGACGCAGCGCGGCCAGCGGAAATGTGAGAAGTGCAACTATGGCGGCGGTCATGAGGGTGCCTCTCTTTTGTAATGATTTGCGGTCGAGGCGCGGATCGAGAATGGCCAGCATGCGGCCCTCGAACTCCGAGCGTCGCGCCATCGCAAGTGCAGCGAACGCGGGCGCGGCTCGATCATGAGTTGGCGTGCCGATCGAGCGAACCATCTCCAGCAACTCTCCGGCATATAGAGAAGGCGCGGTTCCATCGCGCAGCACGTAATCGTCGCAGGCGTGCTCGCGCTCCATGCGCATTTGATGCGCGGCGACCCAGACGAGCGGGTCGAACCAGAACACAGCGAGCGCGAGCTGCGCGAGCAGCTGCGTTAGCGCATCGAAACGCTTCACGTGGGCCATCTCGTGAACCAGCACAAACCGTCGGCGCTCCTCTGTCCATGTATCGGCGTCCTGCGGCAACAGCACCGCCGGGTAGACGATTCCCCACGTGACAGGCACGGCGAGCCGCTCGCCGCGAAGGAGGATCAGAGGACGCGTGACTCCCAGCCGATTGGCGAGCCGCTGCGCGAGTGACAACCACACGCCGTCCTCGACGCGAACTCCTTCGCGCGAGAGTTGGTTGACCCGCCATGTGCCGATCGCAAGGCGAAGGAGAACGAGGAGAGCGCCGACAAACCAGATCGTCGCAACTATCGGCATGAGTCCGCGTGGGGCGCGTTTGGTCGCGGGTATCGACGGTACCGTACCGGCGGCTTTTTCGCTCTGGAGCACAGCTCCGGGAGCTGAAACTGTGGGTGTATTCGCGGGTGGTGAAACAGCGGGCTCAGCCATACTCTTGGGCGTCCCGGGGATGGCAGAGGTACTCGAAGGTCTATCGGAAATATTGATCACTAATGGCGCGGACGAAGGCTGAATCCACGGTGCCGCAGGCAACACGGGCATCCTCCACGCGGGCAGAATCAGGACGAGCGCGGGAATCGCGAGATGTCCGATGACTGCAGCTGTCCACACAGCATGCCGAGAGGAGGCGGAACGCTTACGAAGCAGGTATGCCGCCCCCGCCGCTACCAGAACGAGTATTGCCCCCTTGAGCGCGGTGTCCATAAGTAATGGCAGCGCGCTCTGAATCGATAAGCCATTGGCGAAGAATCGGGTGATCATGTCAACGTCCCTCCTTCTTGGCCTGATCGACCATGCGAGCCACTCGCTCCAGCGCGGCGTCCGAGAGCTTGGGTCCTTTCAGCTCGAGGAGTGCGGCCACGGCCTGTTCCGTTGAATTGTCGAAGAACGTCTTGAGCACGTGCGTGAGAGCCGACTGACGAGCGGCTTCGCGGCGTAGAGTTGGGCGATATATGTACGCCCTTCCATCTTCCACGTGCGCGACGCGACCCTTCTGCTCGAGAGTGCGAAGTGTCGCCCGAACGGCCGAATAGCCAGGCGGATTCGGAATCCCATCCATGACTTCGCCAACCGAGGCTTTGCCCCGCTGGAAGAGGAAGTCCATGATCTGCCGCTCCCTGCGGCTGAGACCGGTGAGCTCGTCGTCGT
>Ga0193724_1000084_pt1 | contig 21503 bp, 22 predicted proteins | sample H2a1metaG_FD_146005 | JGI IMG/M metagenome (GOLD analysis project Ga0193724, IMG submission 146005) | Soil microbial communities from a riparian zone of the East river system, Colorado, United States - H2a1 | ecosystem: Environmental > Terrestrial > Soil > Riparian zone | place: USA: East River... | reverse complement strand
CCTCAGGATGAGGTCTAACTTGTTGAAACACAACAACCTCATGCTGAGGAGCGAGCGACGCGAGCGTCTCGAAGCATGGGCAGCAAGCGACTCACCGATCTCTCATAGTCAGTACTAGCCCCCGTCGGCTGACACGATTTCGGGGGTTGACCAATCAGTGCGATATGTGTAGTGTACTAGTTAATGCATACAGACCTACTCAAAACCCTTTGCCTCGAAAGCTCGGGCGTCCCTATTTACGTGCAGCTTCGGGAGCAAATCTTGCGGCAGCTTGGCGCCGGCGTGCTGGCAACCGGTGACCAGATGCCGACGATGCGCGAAGTGGCGGTCACTTTGAAAATCGACCTCAATACGGTTCGGCACGCTTACGACGAACTTGAGCGGATGGGCGCCATCACGCTGGTTCGAGGACGCGGCAGCTTCGTGGCTGAACCGCCTCCCGCCATGGGAGCGCGCGCGCAAAATATCAAGGCCGACAGCTTGGCAAAGCAGGTTCTAGCCACAGCCGCCGCGATGGGCCTCGACCCTGCCGTCGTTGCTGACCGAATAAAGGCCCTCACAAAGCAGAAGGAATAGTCGTCATGAACAACTATTTTAAAGCAAAAGGCGCCAACCAGCCCGCCATCGTACTTGCAATCATGGTGCTGGCGTTCGCGGCCACAGTCGCGTGGTTCGCTTACGTCGCGAACTCACGCGGCGGCTATATTCTCGCTGCCGGCCTGGCCATCGTCGGGTTCCTGATCCCTCAGGCCATCATGGTCGCGAATCAGTGGGAACGAGCGGTCGTTCTTCGGCTAGGCCAGCTATCCGCAATTCGTGGCCCCGGTCTGTTCGTCATCGTGCCGTTCATCGATGACGTGGCTTCCTGGCTCGATCAACGTATCCAGACCACCGAAATCAACGCTGAAAAGGCGCTGAGCAAGGACACCGTACCGGTGAATATTGACGCGGTGATATTTTGGCAGATTCACGATCCTCAGCGCGCGGCCCTCGAGATTGCAGACTACCGGCAGGCTATCACCCAGGTCGCACAAACCTCGCTTCGCGAGATGGTCGGTTCGTCATTGCTCTCGACGCTTCTATCCGAGCGCAAACAGGGCGACCAGCTGCTGCGCGAGGAAATCGGACGCAAGACCGCGGAATGGGGCGTGGCGGTGCTGTCGGTTGAAATCAGGGACATCGGTGTACCGCCGCCATTACAGGATGCGATGAGCCGGCAGGCCCAGGCCGAGCGCGAGAAACTGGCGCGTGTCCTGCTCGGCCAGGCGGAACAGGAGATTGCGCAAAAATTTGTAGAGGCAGCCGACATCTATGCCCGTAGTCCGGCCGCACTGCAGCTGCGTGCCATGAACATCATCTATGAAACGACCAAGGAGCGTGGCGCCACTATTCTCATTCCGACTGCGATGATCGACGCCATGAATCCCGCCGGCGCGATGGGTATCGTCGCCGCGGCGCGGCCGCTTCCCGCGGCAAGCTAGCTCCGCTCTCGGTCAATGGCGTCATCCCGTCGCATTGCAGGAGTTCACGATGTCGCAGCAGAACTTTCAGATAATCAACCGCCGCCGTTTGCTTAAATTCCTGGCTGCGAGCCCGTTGTTCGCGCGCGGCGCCTTGGCGGAAGGGTTGCGGCAAGCGGACCCGGCGGAATGGGCCCCGCGCGACCTCGAAAAACTGATTGCCGACCCCACGCAGGCGCTCGACGTTTTCGATTTCGAGCCGGTCATGAAGAAGAACGTTCCCCCGGCGCATTTCGGTTACATGGCCACCGGCGCCGATGACGAAATGACCTTGCGTGCCAACCGCGAAGGTTTCCGTAAATTCGAGTTGCGGCCGCGGCGGCTGGTCGATGTCAGCAAGATCGATATGAGCGCCGAGATCCTTGGCGCAAAATACGACAGCCCGATCGTGATTGCGCCGGCCGGCAGCAACCGCGCCTTTCATCCCGACGCAGAAGTTGCCGTCGCCAAGGCCGCGAAATTGGGAAACCATCTGCAGATTCTATCGACGGTGGCCACCACATCGATCGAGGACGCCATCGCCGCGCGCGGCGCGCCGGTGTGGTTTCAGCTCTACACGACCCAGCGCTGGGAAATTGCCGAAGGTCTGGTCAGGCGAGCGGAAGCCGCGGGCGCGCCGGCGATCGCGGTGACACTCGATGTGAGATCATCCGCGAAATGGGAGACTTTCGTCAGGCTGCGGCGCACCGACACCCGCGACTGCGGCAGCTGCCATGGCCTCAATGACTATCTGTCGCGCAAGCCGAATTTCACCGGCATCGATCTCGCTGGCGTGAGCACCACGATTGTCACCAACCTGAACTGGGACCTGATCAAGCGGCTGCGCGATACAGTCAAGGTCAAGCTCGTGCTCAAGGGCATTCTCGCCTTTGAGGACGCCAAGCTCGCCGCCGATGCCGGGATCGATGCGATCGTGGTCTCGAACCACGGTGGACGTGTGGAAGACGGCGTCAGCGCGACCATCGACGTGCTGCCGGAAATCGTCGCGGCGGTCGGCGACCGCATGCCGATCCTTGTCGACAGCGGCTTTCGCCGCGGCAGCGACATCGTCAAGGCATTGGCACTGGGCGCGCAAGCGGTGTGTATCGGCCGGCCCTATCTCTGGGGACTCGGCGCCTTCGGACAGCCGGGGGTCGAGCGCGTACTTGGGATCCTGCGCGCCGAGACGCGCACCGCCATGCAGCAGCTTGGCGCGCCGTCGCTCAAACACCTCACGCCGGCAATGGTCCGGCGGGTCTGAGTTCCTATCCTCGAGGACGACAAGATCCTGCCGCTGCGCCGATGAAAACGCATCGGCGAAAACACGCGCTTGACATGCAACCATTTGGTTGCCTATAATCCTGGTCATGGATGAGGTCTTCAAAGCGCTGGCCGATGCTTCGAGGCGGTCGCTGCTGGACCGGCTTCACGCCAAGAACGGACAGACCCTGAACGATCTTTGCGACGGCCTCGCCATGACGCGGCAGGCCGTGACCAAGCACCTTGCGATTCTCGAGGCCGCCAACCTCGTCACCACGTTCAAGCATGGCCGCGAGAAGCTGCACTATCTCAACCCGGTGCCGATCCATCAGATCGGCGAGCGGTGGATCAAGAAATTCGAGCGCGGCAAGCTCACCGCGCTCAGCGAATTGAAACGGCAGTTGGAGAAACGCGATGAGTAAACCGGAATTCGTCTACACCACCTATATCGAGACCACGCCGGAAAAATTGTGGGAGGCGCTGACCAGCAGCGAATTCTCAAAGCGCTACTGGTGGAACACTGAGGTAAAGTCCGACTGGAAGGTCGGCTCGCCATTCGCGCTGGTCATGAACGGGACGACCACCGACGTCGGCGAAGTCCTCGAGGTCGACCGGCCCCGGCGGCTGTCCTACACCTTCCACCACATTCTGAACGAAGCGGCGAAGAAAGAGCGGCCTTCGCGCGTCACCTTCGTGCTGGAGCCGTACGGCAAATTGACAAAACTGACGCTGACGCATGAAGGCTTCGAGGATGGCAGCGTGATCCTCGACGGTATCTCCAAGGGATGGCCCGCCATCCTGTCCAGCCTCAAGAGCATGCTTGAATCGGGCACCGCGTTGGCGATTCCCCCTTCCTGTCTTGGCATCGAGGGAGTGTCATGAACATCGACAACTTCAAGCCGGCGATCGTCTACACCATCTATATCGGCTCGACGCCGGAGAAAGTCTGGCAGGCGCTGACGAGCGCGGAGTTTTCCAGGAAGTATTTTTCCGGCTTTGCGGTGGAGGCCGAGTTGAAAGTCGGCGGCGCGTTCGTCGCCCGCGCGCCGGATGGTTCCGTCCACATCAGCGGCGAAGTGATCGAATGTGATCCGCCGAAGAAGCTCACCATCACCTGGAACGTCAACTGGCCTGGACTGGTGGAGAAGCTCGGCGTCACGCTCGTGACCTATGAGATCGAGCGTGCCGGCGATGCGGTCCGGCTCACGCTGACCCAGGCGCACGACCGGCCGATCGACGGCGACATCCTCTCGGGCGGCCGTCAGGGCTGGCCCGCGATCCTCTCCAGCCTGAAGAGCCTGCTGGAGACCGGAGAAGCGCTGGTGATAAAAATGGAGCCGCCGCAACGGATGCTGGCGGCGCTGAAGAAGATGGGGATCGCCACGCCGTAGGGGCTCGACATATTCGGTCGTCATACGCGGGCTTGACCCGCGTATCCATCGATCTTCACGAGAGTCTTTCGAAAAAGATGGACTGCCGGGTCATCTAGCGCGAAGACGCGCTTCGCGCTTTCGCCCGGCAATGACGATTGAGAAGTTGTCGCAGCCTAACCCGGCACCGGCGCGACGATGCGCCGGTACAGGTGCCAGGTCGCGTGGCCAAGCACCGGCAGCGTCACCAGAAGTCCGAGGAAGTACGGCAGCGCCGAGACGATCAGCAACACGACAATGACGGCGGCCCATCCGATCATCGGCACCGGGCTCATCACCACCGCGCGCACGCTGGTTATCATCGCGGTGACGAAATCCACGTCGCGGTCCAGCAACAGCGGGAACGACACCACCGTCAGCGAAAACAAGATCAGCGACAGCGCCGCGCCGACCGCATTGCCGATGGCGAGAAACAGCAGGCCCTCATTGGTGGTCAACACCACCGTGACGAATTCGCGCAGGCTTGAAAACGAGGCATTGAGTCCGATCAGCAGCGCGATCAACAGCCGCACCTGATACATCCAGATCACGAAGACGAACAGAGTGACGAAGGCCATCCAGCCGATTTCGCTGCGCGACTTCACCGTGGACCAGATGCCGCGCACCGAAAGCTGTTGCCCGGCCTCGCGCCGGCGGCTCACTTCATAGAGGCCGATGGCGACAAACGGGCCGAGCAGCGCAAAGCCGGCCGCGAGCGGATAGGCCAGATAGATCATGCCGAACGCCGTCAGACTGAGCAGGATCACGATGCCGCCGCCTGCATAGAGCGCGCCAAAGGCCAACCCGTAAAGCGGCGCGGCCTGGAAATCGCGCAAGCCCTGCCCCAGCGCCTCGGCGATATCAGCGGCTGTAATGCGCCGCACCACCGGATCGATCTTGCCGGATATCGACGTCATCGGTCGCACCCTCCCAATTGATTTTGGCGATTGGTGCAGGCCGTGGCTCGCGGCGCGTTGATCTGGGTCAATTTGTCGGTGACGGCTCAACATATTCGGTCGTCATACGCGGGCTTGACCCGCGTATCCATCATCTTCACGAGAGTCTTTCGAAGAAGATGGATTGCCGGGTCAAGCCCGGCAATGACGACAAAAAACGAACTCACCCCAGTGCTCTTAATTCGCGCCGCAGCACCTTGCCGGTTGCGGTCATCGGCAGGGTATCGGTGAACTGCACAAACCGCGGATACTCATGTGCCGCGAGCTGCACTTTTACAAAATCCTGGATCTCGCGCGCCAGCGCATCACCGGGCGTAAAGCCGGGGCGCAATACGATCCACGCCTTGATCGATTCGGTGCGGATCGGATCGGGAATTCCGACCACCGCCGACATCGCCACCGCCGGATGTTTCATCAGCGTGTGCTCGATTTCCGACGGCCCGACGCGATAACCGGCTGTTGTGATCACGTCATCCTCGCGGCTGACGTACCAGAAATAACCGTCCTCATCCTGGATGCCGAGATCGCCGGTCAGCAGGAAATCCTCGACATATTTTTTGGCCGTGGCTTCCGGGTTGCGCCAATATTCGAGCATGGTGCACGGGTTAGGCTGGCGCACGCCGATGATGCCGCGGCTTCCCCGCGGCAATTCCTCGGCCTTGTCGTTGACGATGCGCACGTCGAAACCGGGCGTGGCCTTGCCCATCGAGCCGGGCCGGATCGGAAACAGTTTTGAGTTGCTGCCGATCACGAGATTGCATTCGGTCTGGCCGAACACTTCATGGGCGTCGATGCCGAAGGTCGCGCGCACCCAGCCCAGCAATTCGCCGCCGAGCGATTCTCCGCCGGTGAAGATGCTGCGCAGCTTGACGCCCGGATGTTTGACGTCCGCCTGCCGCATCAGCTTCAGCGCCGTCGGCGGCAGGAAGACATTGCGGATGCCGTAGTCGGCCATCATCTGCATCGCCGCCTGCGGCTCGAATTTGCGGGCGCGATGCCCGACGATCGGCACGGCATGATACCATGCGGCCAACAGCGCGTTGATGAGACCGCCGATCCACGCCCAGTCAGCCGGCGTCCACATCAGATCGCCGGGCCGGGGCAGAAAGTCGTGACACATCTCGACATTCGGCAGATGGCCGAGCACCACGCGGTGGGCGTGCAGCGCGCCCTTGGGATTTCCCGTGGTGCCCGAGGTGTAAATGATCAGGGCCGGATCGTCGGCCGAGGTGTCGAGGGTCGCGAACGCCGCTGGCGCAGCCTTCAGCCGCGACCAGAACGGGTTGGTACCGGGCTGAGCGCCCTCGCCGATGAGATAGATGTTCTGAAGATCCGGAAGCCGGTCGCGGATTTTCGCAAGCTTCTGCCACCCGGTCGCGTCGGTGACGATGGCCTTGGCGCCGGAATTCGACAGCCGGAATTCGAGCGCATCCTCGCCGAACAGGGCGAACAGCGGTATCGACACCAGGCCTGCGCGGAATGCCGCGATATGCGCAATGGGCAGTTCCAGCGACTGCGACAGAAACACCGCGACGCGGTCGCCGCGCGCAAGGCCATCGGCTTTGAGCACATTGGCGAAGCGGCGGGAGAAGCCGCTGATGTCGTCGAACGAATGCCGCGTCGCGCCGCCGTCCTCGTCGACATAGATCAGCGCGAGACGGTTGGTGCCATCGGCATGGCGGTCGCAGCACGCGGTCGCGATGTTGAACCGCACTGGGATATCCCAGCGGAAGTCGCGGTAGAGGTCGTCGTAATTGGAGGCTTCGGTGAGCATGGGAGATGGCCTTCGAATTTCTCACAACCCGCGAACATCGGAAGCGTCGTCCCGGCGAAGGCCGGGACCCATAACCACCGCGTTTATTGTGGGCCGGGGCGTTTCAATGTTCCGAACCAATCGCGAGGCTAGGGAGTATGGGTCCCGGCCTTCGCCGGGACGACGTCCGACTTAAGATCACGATCACCCCGCCAGCGCCGCCTTCACCATGCCGCTGGCCTTGCCGAAATCCATTTGCCCGGCGTATTTCGCCTTCAGCGCCGCGATCACCTTGCCCATGTCCTTCATCCCGGCGGCATTGGTCTCGGCGATCGCGGCCGCGATTGCCGCCTTGACGTCGTCGTCCGACATCTGCTTCGGCAGATAGGCGGAGATGATTGCGATCTCCTCGCGCTCCTGATCGGCCAATTCGGCGCGGCCGCCCTTGTCGTACAGCTCGACGGATTCCTGGCGCTGTTTTATCATTTTCTGGAACACGCCGAGCAGGTCGCCATCGCTGAGCGGCGGCTTGCCCTGCCCGCGTGCTTCGATGTCGGCGTTCTTGATGGTCGAATTAACCATGCGCAGCGTGGAAAGCTTGCGCTCGTCCTTGGCCCGCATCGCGTCCTTGACCGCATTGTTGATGTCGTCGCGCAGCATCGTCCTGTCCTCTCGCGGCCCATGACGCCGCATTCCTCGAAACCCCTGATCTAGGCCGTTCACGCCAATCAGACAACTCGGTTCCACCGCGATCGACCATGAGAGACCCGCCCGCGGCGCTCCTCTGCGCGACGCAGGCCCAAAATATGCGTATTTTGCATGTGAATCCGCGGCTTCCGGCTTTGACGGCGCTGAATGCGACGTCTATGTAATGCGCTCATGACCACAACAGATAATGCCTCAGCCTGGCCGGATCACAAACCGACCGCGCTCCTCGTGCTTGCCGATGGCACCGTGCTGGAAGGCTTCGGCCTCGGCGCGGAAGGCCAGGCGGTCGGCGAAGTCTGCTTCAACACCGCGATGACCGGTTATGAGGAGATTCTCACCGATCCCTCCTATGCCGGGCAGCTCATCACCTTCACCTTTCCGCACATCGGCAATGTCGGCACCAACGATGAAGACATCGAAACGGTGAACATGGCGGCGACACCGGGCGCGCGCGGCGTGATCCTGCGCGCCGGCATTACCGATCCGTCGAACTACCGCGCCGCGCGCCATCTCGATCAGTGGCTGAAGGCCCGCGGCATCATCGGCCTGTCCGGCATCGATACCCGCGCGCTGACCGCGCTGATCCGCAGCAAGGGCATGCCGAACGCCGTGATCGCGCACGCGCAGGACGGCCAGTTCGACCTGCATGGATTGAAGGAAGAGGCCCGCGAATGGCCCGGCCTCGAGGGCATGGACCTGGTACCGCAGGTGACTTCCGGCCAGCGCTTCACCTGGGACGAAACGCCGTGGGCGTGGGAGAAAGGCTTTGGCCGGCAGACCGAGCCGGAGTTCAACGTCATCGCCATCGACTACGGCATCAAGCGCAACATCCTGCGGCTGCTCGCCGGCGAAGGCTGCAGGATCACGGTGGTGCCGGCGACCACATCGGCCGAAGACATCCTGGCGATGAAGCCCGATGGCGTGTTTCTCTCCAACGGCCCCGGCGATCCCGCCGAGACCGGCAAATACGCCGTGCCGGTGATCCAGAAGGTGATCGCATCGGGCACACCGACCTTCGGCATTTGCTTAGGCCATCAGATGCTGGGCTTGGCGGTCGGTGCCAAAACCACCAAGATGCACCAGGGCCATCACGGCGCCAATCATCCGGTCAGGGACGAGACCACCGGCAAGGTGGAAATCACCTCGATGAACCACGGGTTCGCGGTGGACCAGGCGACCTTGCCCAAAGGCGCGACCCAGACCCACGTCTCGCTGTTCGACGGCTCCAATTGCGGCATCCAGCTCGACGGCAAGCCGGTATTCTCGGTGCAGTATCACCCGGAAGCCTCCCCCGGCCCGCGCGACTCGCATTATCTGTTCAAGCGCTTTGCCGATCTGATGCGGGCGAAGAAGAACGGGTAGAGGGCGCCGTCCTTGCGAGGAGCGCAAGCGACGAAGCAATCCAGTCTTTCTTTGCGGACCATGGATTGCTTCGCGGAGCCCGTCATCGGGCGGCGCTTTGCGCCGACCCGTTGGCTCGCAATGACGAATTACGCATCATCGGCTTAACTCGTCGTTGCCGGGCTTGACCCGGCAATCCATCTTCTTTGGAGATTGATGGATGCCCGGATCAAGTCCGGGCATGACGAGGTGTAGCTGGCGCGCCACCTAAATCAATAGTATGACGATCATCATTAAAAACCGGCCGCAGGGACCAATTCCATGGACGACAAAACCGCTGCCACCATCGAATACGGCGTGACGCCGACGGAAGTCATGGCCGCGATGCCGGGCATCGATTTCGTCCGCGCCATCTTCGACGGCAAATTGCCGGCGCCGCCGATCATGCAGAATATCGAACCGTTTGATTCCACCGCCGAGCCTGGCGTCGTCGTGATGCACAGCATCCCCGGCTTACGGCATTACAATCCGATCGGCTCGGTGCACGGCGGCTATGCCGCGACGTTACTGGATTCGGCGATGGGACTGGCGATTCACAGCATGCTGCCGGTGGGGACCGGCTACACCACGCTCGAGTTCAAGGTCAGTTTCATCAAGGGCATGACCAAGGACTCAGGTTTGGTCCGCACCGAAGGCCGCACGCTGAATGTCGGCCGCCGCGCCGCCACCGCCGAAGCGCGCATGACCGATTCCAAGGGCCGCCTGCTTGCGCATGCCACCACGACCTGTCTGGTTTTCGAATTTCCGAAGGGAACGTGAACCGCTGACATCGGTTGAATCCGCGCCTATCTTAAGCGCGGGAGAATTGCCATGCCGGTTGTCAGCGACGATGTCGAGCCGCTCAGCTTCGTGTTCGAGGACGACGGCCTGGTCCCGAACAACCCGATGCCGTTCCTGGTCTACAAGGGTGCCATCGACGTCGATAACGAACACCCCGAGAAAACCATCGAGGGACTGTTCGGCGCCAACGGCTGGGGCGAGATGTGGCGCAACGGCGTCTACGATTATCTGCATTACCATGCCACCGTTCACGAGGCGCTCGGCGTTGCCCGCGGCCATGCGCGGGTGCGGTTCGGCGGCGACCGTGGCAGGGAGATCGAGATTTCGGCCGGCGATGTCGCCATCCTGCCCGCAGGCACCGGGCATCAATGCCTGTCCGCGAGCCGGGATTTCTGCGTGATCGGGGCCTATCCGCCCGGACCCCAAATGCATGTCACGCTGCCGACGCCTGAAAATCACGCCAAGGCGCTGCAAACGATTCCGGCGGTGAAGCTGCCGAAGACCGACCCGGTGGTGGGAGCGGATGGACCGCTGGTGAGATTGTGGAAGCAGCCGACTTCGATGGAATCGAAACGGGGCTCTAGTTTCTTGATTTGACGCGTTTTCTTGACAGCCGACGAACAGCTAAAGGTAAGCCGTATAAGAACTGATCCACACGAGGATGGACGCGAGAAGGCCTATAACGCCGGCGTTGTCGGCAAAAGCGGTGGCGCTGCCGGACATTCCCAGACGAAGCGAGTCACGGCTCATCCCGTCAGGTATCGAGATCTCCGCCGGAAAGACCGTGGCGCCGCCAAGCGCGGTGGTGCGCGCGAGCGTTCCCGACACGGCGACCTGCCCCTGGCCGATGCCCTTCGGAATGGCGGTGATCCTGGCGTGATAGATGCGGCCAGGAGCGTTATCGAAAACGATATCGACGGCCGTGCCCTCCTTGATGGTCTGAAAGCCATTCTGCGAAAACATTCCAACCAGCGTGATCTCCTTCTCGACGATGAATGACATCGCCGAGTGCATCTGCAGCGCGCGATCGCCGACGGTCAATGCGACAACGGTGACATAGCCGTCGGCAGGCGCGCGAACGGCCGTCTGCGACAATTCCCATTTTGCGTTATCGAGCTGCGCCTGAAACTGCGCGACCGTGGTGTTGACGCCGCCGATCTCGGAATCCAGCGCGAGCTTGGCGCTCTGCTGCGCGGCCTTGGCGGCGTCAAGCTGCGCCGACACTGTCTCGTACTGGACTTGCTTATCCTGCGCCTGAAATTGCGTGTTGGCATCTTCCGCTGCAAGCGTCTGGATGTCGGCGAGACGCTTCTTGTTGTAGGCGACCTGTGTGGTGAGCCCGCTGACATTCGCCGTTGCCTGTTCGTAATTCGATTTCAGGATCTCGACCTGCTGCTTCGCCGCGGCGAGCGAGGCCTGCAATTGTGTGACCTTGTATTGAAACGGCGCCGGGTCAATTTGAAACAGCACGTCGTTTGCCTTTACCGGCACGTTCGGCTTGACCGGAATTGCGACAATTTGCCCCGTCACGTTCGGCGTCACTTCCACCACCCGACCGGTCACCGTAACGCGCCCCGACGGCGTGAGATAATTAAACAGCGCGAGAAAAGTTGCGAGAATAAACACGCCAACAAGCACCGAGACCGTCCCGGACAACCAGCCCCATCGCACCAGTTTGAATCTTGAAAAAATGGCCCACAACGCCGCGATGTAAAGGCATAGGATAATAACCATGGCTGGCCCTCATTATCCGTTTGTGCTAAAGTTACCTTCGTAGAGGGTCCCGCATTGACGGGCAGCGAGGCCCTTTAAGCGACGTCAGTCGCGGTCAGCCTTATAGCATCTACTTTTATCGACCTTGTTCGATTCTGCAGACGCCGTGCGGCGTTTTATGCAGCTGGCGTTGCATGTTCTCTTGCAAGCAATACGCGACCTCTCGCGCCGGAGCGAAAATGCTCAAGGTCGTTTCCGGCGATTTTGCAGAAGGAACGGATGTCATGCGTGTGACAAGATTGAATCTGAGTTTCCGGAATATTCGTAGCCAAGTCGTCCTGCTTTGCTGTGACGCTGCCGGCCAAGGCATCGCTCGCGGAAGCGCAGCAGATCGCGACCGACGCCTGCATCCGCGGCTACTCGCCGATTACGGCTCCTGTGACGCTGGTCCAGACCAGCAACGACCCGAAGGCCGAGGGCCTGCGCACTCCGCTGAACCAGTTCGTGAACGTGCCGCGCTACGGCGGCGCGCCATCCCGAGCCGGTTGACACATCGGCAAGTCACGTTGGGTTCCGCTGCAGCAAACGATAGGAGAAACCCCATGATCGATGAACAAAACAGGCTTCGACCGAAACAAAGATTGCTGTTGGCCACTGGTCTTGCGACCTTGCTCATCACTTTGCCAAGTCTTCTTGCTGCGCCGGCAGCGGGCCAGCAAATCACGGGCACGCCAGGTACGCCCAGCGCCACGATGACACTTGATGGCAAGCAGCTTCCGCCTGAGCCTCCGAAGTTCGGCGGCGACATCAAGGAAGACGCGAAAGACTCCAAGCCTTACTGGCTACCGTCCGTTGTGCCGCCCAAGGGCGCACCAAACGTGCTGCTGATCATGACCGACGATCAAGGTTATGGCGTGTCTGGCACTTTCGGTGGAGTCATCCCGACCCCGACCATGGATCGCGTCGCCAACGCGGGCTTGCGCTATACTCAGTTTCATTCGACGGCGCTTTGCTCGCCGACACGGGCAGCGCTGATCACCGGCCGTAACCACCATTCGGTCGGGTTTGGCGTGATCGGTGAAATGTCCACCGGCTATCCGGGCTATGATTCCGTCATTGGCACCGACAGCGCGACGATCGGGACCATTCTGCGGGACAACGGATTTGCCACCTCGTGGTTCGGCAAGAACCACAACACCCCGACCTATCTGTACAGCGCGGCCGGGCCGTTCGACCAATGGCCGGTCGGCATGGGATTTCAATATTTCTACGGGTTCATGGGCGGCGAGACCGACCAGTGGACGCCCTATCTTTTCCGCAACACGAGCCAGGTTTTTCCGTGGATCGGCAAGACCGGCTACAACCTCATCACCGACATGGCTGATGATGCCATCAACTACATGAACAGCCTGAACGCGGCGGCTCCCGAGAAGCCATTCTTCGTCTATTACGTGCCTGGCGGCACGCATTCGCCGCATCAGCCGAAGAAGGAATGGATCGAGAAGTTCAAGGGCAAGTTCGACATGGGCTGGGAGAAGCTGCGCGAGCAGATTTTTGCCAACCAGAAGCGGCTCGGGGTGATCCCCGCCAACACCCAGCTCACGGCTTGGCCGGATACCCTGCCGAAGTGGGACTCGCTCTCGTTCATCCAAAAGAAATTATACTCGCGCGAGGCTGAGGTGTTTGCCGGCTACGCGGCCTATACCGACAATGAGATCGGCCGCGTGATTCAGGCGGTCGAGGACATGGGCAAGCTCGACAACACGCTGATCATCTACATCAGCGGCGACAACGGCACCAGCGCCGAAGGCACGCTCGAGGGCACCCCGAACCAAATGACCGCCTATAACGGCGTTCTGAAACTGCCTGAAGCCGAGCTGATGCTGCATTACGAGGATTGGGGCTCCGACAAAACCTACCCGCATATGTCGGTGGCGTGGTCGTGGGCCTTCGATACCCCGTTCAGGTGGACCAAGCAGGTGGCATCGCACTTCGGCGGGACCCGGCAAGGCATGGTCATGTCGTGGCCCGGTCACATCAAGGACACTGGCGGCATCCGCACCCAGTTCCATCACATGATCGACATCGTGCCGACGATCCTTGAAGCCACCGGCATTCAGGCTCCCGCCACGGTCAATGGCATCGCGCAGAAGCCCATCGAGGGCGTGAGCATGGCCTACACGTTCGACCAGGCCAACGCCAACGCACCGTCAAAGCGCGACACGCAATATTTCGAGATGTTCGCCAACCGCGGCATCTACAACAATGGTTGGTATGCGTGCACGACGCCGCCCGCGCCTCCATGGCTTCTGGGAACGGCAAAGCTGCCCGAGATCAACAATTACAAATGGGAGCTTTACAATATCGCCGAGGATTTCTCGCAATCCAATGACCTCGCGGCCAAGAATCCTGACAAGCTGAAGGAGTTGCAGGCGTTGTTCCTGTCCGAGGCGGCAAAATACCAGGTCTTGCCGCTGGACAATTCGGTCCTGCCACGCATCACTACGCCGAGGCCAAGCGCGACCGCCGGCCGAACTGAATTCACATACAAGGGAATGAATCCCGGCATCCCCGCCGAAAATGCTCCCAGCATCATGAACAAGAACTACACGATCACCGCGGATATCACGATCCCGAACGGCGGCGCGGAGGGAATGATCGTGACCCTCGGCGGCCGGTTCAGCGGCTATGGCCTCTATCTGCTGAAAGGCAAGCCGGTCTTTGTCTACAACATGCTGGATTTGAAACGATACCGCTGGGAAGCCGGCGTCGGCGCGAAGGACTGGCTGGGCTCCGCGCTCAAGCCGGGCAAGCACTCCATCGTGTTCGATTTCAAGTATGACGGGCCCGGCTTCGGCAAGGGCGGCACCGGCGTGCTGTCGGTCGACGGCAAGGAGGTTTCCCGCCAGTCGATCCCGCACTCGATTTCGTTCCTGATGGCGATCGACGAGTCCTTTGACGTCGGCCTGGACAGCCGCACCGGAGTGGATGACAACTACAAGCTGCCGTTCCAGTTCACCGGCAAGATCGACAAGCTGACTTTCAAGCTTGGGCCAACGCAGATCTCTAGTGACGAGGAGCGGACCATCCAGCACGCCCGCGCCAAAGCGAGCGACTAGTCGAATACTCGTTGATCTGCGAGCATCAAAGGTTGCTCGCAGATTTCTCCTTTCGCGGAAGAAGCATCTTTCTGAGCTTCGGATTTATTGACCCTAGGAGACTTCGCCTTCGATCATTATCGGGAGTCGGAAATTCCGTCCGGGTTCAAGTTGAACTGCAACTGCAAGCGAGGACCCCATCAACTTCGTTGAAGAGGAGTGTTCGACATGTTACGAGGAGTTCTAACACTGACATTGTCTCTCTGCCTTGGCGCGGCGGCTGCGCCCGCGGCGCTGGCCCAGGCGGCGGCGCCAATCACCGAGCAGGAGGCGCACGCGATCGCGGTGGACGCCTATGTTTACTTCTACTCCATCATGTCGATGGACGTGTCCCGCAAGCAATTTACAAACGTCGAACAAGGCAAGGAAGCCTTCAAGGGTCCGATGAACACGTTCGTCAACGTGCCCGAATATCCGCCGGCAGACTTCAAGGGTGTCGTGCGCTCCAACTTCGATACGTTGTATTCCGTTTCCTGGCTGGACATGACCAAGGAGCCCGTCGTCATCACGGCTCCGGGTACTGACGGACGCTACTACCTGCTGCCGATGCTGGACATGTGGACCGATGTTTTTGCGTCGCCAGGCTGGCGAACGACGGGCACCAAGGCGGGGACCTTTCTGATAACGCCTGCGGGCTGGAGGCCGGACCTGCGCGACAGGTTTGCCGAGGAGTTCAAGCTTCCAAAGGACACCCAGCGGATCGAAGCGCCAACGCCCTATGTCTGGGTCATTGGCCGCACCAAGACCGACGGCCCGGCGGACTACGCCGCGGTTCACAAGATCCAGGCCGGCTACAAGGTCACCCCGCTTTCCGAATTTGGCAAGACGCCGAAGCCGGTCGAGGTCAAGATCGACCCAAGCGTCGACATGAAGACGCCGCCAAAGACCCAGGTCGATACCATGACGGCGGGCGTATATTTCGCCAATGCCGCCGAGCTACTCAAGCTTCATCCGCCGCATGTCACCGACGAGCCGATCATCGCGCAGATGAAGAAGATCGGCATCGAGTCGGGCAAGAGCTTCGACATCGCCAAGCTTGATCCAGTCATACAAAGGGCTTTGGAAACGGCGCCGCAGGACGGGCAGAAGCTGATGGCCTGGAAGGTGCCGACGCTGGCGCGGGTTGCCAATGGCTGGTCGATGAACACCGACACGATGGGTGTTTACGGCAACTATTACCTGAAGCGGGCGATTATCGCGCAGCAAGGGCTTGGCGCGAATCTGGTCGAGGATGCCATTTATCCCCTCAATCTCGCCGACGAATCCGGCAAGCCGCTGGATGGGACAAACAAGTACACCATTACGTTCGAGAAAGGCGCGGCCCCGCCGGTCAATGCGTTCTGGTCGATCACGCTTTACGATCAGGAAGGATTCCAGGTCGGCAACAGCCTGAACCGCTTCGCTGTCAGCAGTTGGATGCCGTTCAAGAACAACGCAGACGGTTCGCTCGACCTTTACTTCCAGAACGAGAGTCCGGGCAAGGACAAGGAAGCCAACTGGCTTCCGGCGCCAAAGGCGCCATTCAATCTGACCATGCGCCTGTACGCGCCGAAGTCGGAAGCGCTGACCGGAAAATGGAATCCGCCGCCGGTTGTGAAGTCGCAAACAACGGTGGGCATTTCGGCCCAATGAAAGTTGACGGCACGCCGGCGCTTCGGCGTCGGCGACCGACCGCGCGAACACAATCATCCCCAAAGAGGAGACGTCCAAATGCTGACGAAACGCGATCTTCTTCGTTCCGCAGCGCTAGCTGCAATCACCGCCACGACGACGAAGGCTGTCCCAGCGAGCGCGCAGGCCAAAGCCGAATGGCCCGGCATCATCGAGGCCAAGGCCATCGCCGAGGAAGGATTCATCTATGGGCTGCCCATCGTGATGAATTACGCTGTCATGTACGCGTATTCCGTCGACAAGAACTCGGGGCAATACAAGGCGCCGTTCAACCATATCAACAACGAGGCGCGCGTCTTTACCTACAAGGACACGGCCGTCATAACGCCCAACAGCGACACACCGTATTCGATCTCATGGCTCGATCTGCGTGCCGAACCGATTGTTCTCTCGGTGCCGGCTGTGGAGAAGAGTCGCTATTATTCGGTGATGCTATGCGACGGCAACACGTTCAATTACGGCTACATCGGCAGCCGCGCCACCGGCAGCGACGCCGGAGATTATCTGGTCGTTGGGCCGAACTGGCAGGGTGCCACACCGCCCGGCATCAAGAAGGTATTCCAGTCCACGACACAGTTTTCTGTCGCTGCCTACCGCACGCAGCTCTTCAATCCGGCAGACATGCCGAATGTTGAGAAGGTACAGGCCGGCTACAAGGTGCAGGGGCTTTCCGTCTATCTGAAACAACCGGCTACGACTGCCGCGACGGGCATCGACTTTCCAAAAATCGACAAGGAGCTCGTGAAGAAGAACTTCTTCGAGTACCTCGACTTTGCACTGCAGTTCGCGCCGGCCGGACCGGAAGAGCGCGTCATTCGCGAGAAGCTTGCTCGCATCGGGGTCGGCCCGGGCAAGACCTTTGACTTCAAGGATCTTCCGCTGGAGCACAAGCTTGAAATCGGGCTGGGCATGAAGGACGGCGACGAGAAGGTTGAAAAGTATCTTGCTGGCGGACAGAAGGACGTAAATGGATGGAAAATCGGATCGCTGTTCGGAGACCGGCTATTCTACAGCGGCGACTGGCTGAAGCGCGCTGCCGCCGCCAAGGGTGGCATCTATGGCAACGACGCCGTCGAGGCCGTCTATCCAATGACGAAGAAGCTCGCCAGTGGCGAGCCGCTCGACGGCAGCAAGAACAATTACACGCTCACGTTCCTCGCCGACCAGTTCCCGCCGGTGAACGCGTTTTGGTCGGTGACCATGTACGACGGCAAGACGCAATTGCTGATCGAAAATCCGATCAATCGATATCTGATCAATTCGCCGATGTTGCCGGGCATGAAGACGAATGCGGACGGTTCGTTGACGCTATATATCCAGAACAAATCACCGGGCGCAGACAGGGAATCCAATTGGCTTCCCGCTCCGAACGGGGACATTTATCTCGTCATGCGGTTGTACTGGCCGAAGACCGAGGCACCGTCGATCCTGCCTCCGGGCAACGGCACCTGGAAGCCGCCAGCGATCGCGCTGGTGGTGTAGCGTTCACGCCGGCCGCCCCTGCCGAACCTAAGTCTTGTGCATAGGAGGACTCCGATGAAAACTTCGCTTGCAGTTGCTACTACCGCAGCAGTTTTGCTTTTGCTCTTGCTTTTGCTCGTGCCTGCTCCTGCTCGCGCCTATACTATTTATCCGACATCGCCGTGTCGTGTGTTCGTTGACACTGACTACACCCAGATGGCCGGGCAATGCGGGACGGTGGCGCGCTGGTACCCGCGCAAATTATTCATGCAGGCTCCAAGAAAGTATTATTACTAGTGCTGCCCGATACGCCGTCCGTCAGCCAGCTCTCACACGTGATTTCACAGGCGACGGCGCCTGCGTTTCTGTTGGGAGCATTGGCCGCCTTTATTGCCGTCCTGGTTTCGCGCCTGAACAGGATCGTCGATAGAACGATCGTCCTGAACGGGATTTCCGACGACGATACCGTTAGACTTCGGCTCAAGGCCGATCTGCCGCGTCTTATGCGACGTGCGGCCATGCTGAACCGGGCGATCTTTTGGGCGGTGATCGGCAGCATCGCGGTAACGCTTCTGGTGATCGTCGCGTTCGCCAGCGCCTTTTTCGCGATTCAGCACGAGCGCGGGGTCGCCATCCTTTTCATAGCGTCTCTCGCCGCCTTCACCGTATCGCTTGTCGATTTTGCCCGCGAAGTGCGAATTGCACTGAGCGAGTTTGATCATCATGCCTGACGTGGCCGACGCGCTCGTCCAACGCAGCGCCAAAATACCTGGAGTCAGTCAGCTCAACCGACAGGGCATTAAACCAGATCGGGGGTCAGCGAGACCACTGCCCCATCTGGAGACATGTCAGCAGACTGACGTAACTTGGTGTGCCGCCAATGCTCTCTTGCGAGGTGCAATTTGCCCGGCTTGGTGCAGGGAATTTTGACCACTGGCTTCCAAGCTGCTGCCGCGCTTTCCGTTCGTCACTGACGCAGCTCTTTGTCGACTGATCAACGGAGAGGCCGGCAGTGGCGGCAACGTCAAGCTTGCAACTCCGGGCGATATCGAACTTCGGCACTCCGTCAGCCACCGGCATGACAAGCTGCGAACCCAACACGATCATCGAGATTGAGATAGGCATTTTCCGGCCTCCTCCTGATCTGGCTCGCCAGTATCGTAGCGGAAGCTTCCCGGGCCGCCAGTACTATTTAGACGCCGCAGCACCCTTCCATGCGAGACCCCATCGCTCGACGGACCGGCGCTCTATTCCCTTCTCCCCTTGTGGGAGAAGGTGCCTTCGCGAAGCGAAGGCGGATGAGGGGTCTTTCTCCGCGGAGAGAAATCCCTCACCCGCCCTCTCCTACAAGGGAGACGGGAAAGAACTACGCCTCGTTGCTGCCTTCCTGGCGGCTGGCTTCGAACAGGAACCAGGTGCGGCGCTCGGTCTCGTCGATGAAGACTTCGAGCAGGCTCGCGGTGCCGGAATCCTCATGATGATCGCAAAGCTTGTGGGCCTTGCGCATCGCGGCCGCCACGTGCTTGTTGTCTTCCATCAACTCACGAAGCATTTCGCGCGGCGTCACGTAGCTCTCATCGTTGTCCTTGATGGTCTGCAGTTTTCCGATCTGCCCGATCGAGCGCACCGTGGTGCCGCCGATCTTGCGAACGCGCTCGGCCAGCTGATCGGTGGTCGCGAAAATCGCATCGGATTGCTCGTCGAGCATCAGATGATAGTCGCGGAAATGCCGGCCGCTGACGTGCCAGTGAAAATTCTTGGTCTTCACATAAAGCGCGAAGGCGTCAGCCAGCAGCGTGTTGAGCGACGCCGAAATCTTGTCTGCCGCGGCCTGCGGCAGATCGGTCGGCGTATCGAGATCGGGAGAGACTTTGTCGGACTTGGCTTTGCTCACGATGAACCTTCCTGTTAGGAAACCCGGGCATTGACGGCGTGGACACTGGTCGCCGGACCATCTAACGCGTCATATACGCACCGGGTTCCTCACCCGGAACCCCTGTTTTTGCCGGACACCTCAACGATGGACGACTGGATCGATTATTACGATTCCACCCATACGATCTACGCCAGCAAGCTGCATCGCGACCTGCATTTCCAGATCATCGCCAAGGACATAACCAGCTACATCACCTCGCCGGACGCCGTGGTGCTGGATTATGCCTGCGGCGAAGCGCTGTCGGCGGCCAGGGTGGCGGAGGCCTGCAGCAAGCTGTTCCTGGCGGAGCCTGCGCCGGGCGTGCGCGGCCGGCTGATCGCGCGTTTTGCTCCGAACATGAAAATCAGGGTGCGATCCCTCGATGATGTGCGGAAGATGGAGGAAAGCTCGATCGATCTCGCGGTTATGAATTCCGTCGCCCAATACATGACGCCGGGCGAACTGGATTCCGCACTCGCGGTGATCCGGCGGCTTTTGAAACCCAGCGGCCGGCTGGTTTTGGGGGATATCCTGCGTCCCGAGGTCGGCATGGCCAGGGATGTGATCGCCCTGCTGCACTTCGCGCAGGCCAAGGGCTTTCTGAAGGACGCCCTGAAGGGGCTGATCAGCACCGCGCTATCGGACTACCGGCAACTGCGCTCGCGGGTCGGCCTGCAGCGTTACAGCGAAGCCGAGATGATCGCGAAACTCGCCGCCGCCGGATTCAGCGCCACGCGCGCCCCGTTCAATATCGGGCACAATCCGTGGCGGATGACGTTCGTCGCGCGGCAGGCGTTCTGATGCTTTACCCGCGGGTAACGTTAATCCGCGCTAGGCGTGGCTCACCGCGGCGTGATCGGCGATGATCGGCGCGGCCCGGTGGCGGAAGCGTCGACGCGGGAGCAGTGCATCGCTCTTTATCCTGGTTCAAATCCAGGCCGGGCCTCCAGCCTTAGCTGCTCCGCAGCTTCGGCTCGGCAAGCCAGCCCCCCGACGAAGGCTTCAGCTGGCAGGCCAGCCAGACCAGCCTTGCCACGCCGGAGCTCGAACAGCGAAGGCGGGAAATTGCCGGTTGATGGGCCTCCGGGGGCCCTTTCGCGGTTGCGGAATCTGGTCTAAAGACCACCCGCGCGCGAGGGTAGCCTAGCGCTGTTTTTTCAGGGGACGCGCGGTATGCGCGCCCTTTTTTTGTGCCCGATTCCCTGTCCGTGAGACTTGATGCCCAAAAGAACCGACATCTCCACCATCCTGATCATCGGCGCCGGCCCCATCGTGATCGGGCAGGCCTGCGAATTCGACTATTCGGGCACCCAGGCGGTCAAAACGCTGAAGGAGGAAGGCTACCGAATCGTCCTGGTCAATTCCAATCCGGCAACAATCATGACCGATCCGGAATTAGCGGACGCGACCTATATCGAGCCGATCACGCCTGAAATCGTCGCCAAGATCATCGAAAAGGAACGTTACGTCATTCCCGGTGGCTTCGCGCTGCTGCCCACCATGGGCGGCCAGACCGCGCTGAACTGCGCGCTGAGCTTACGCAAGCAGGGAACGCTGGCAAAATTCGACATCGAAATGATCGGCGCCACCGCCGATGCCATCGACAAGGCGGAGGATCGCGGCCGCTTCCGCCAAGCCATGACCCGGATCGGCCTGGAAACGCCGCGCTCGATCCAGACCAAGAACCTGCCCGACGCGCTGCACGCGCTCGACAGCATCGGCCTGCCCGCGATCATCCGGCCGTCCTTCACCATGGGCGGCACCGGCGGCGGCATCGCCTACACCAAGGCGGAATTCATCGAAATCGTCGAACGCGGTA
>Ga0193724_1000083_pt1 | contig 21566 bp, 19 predicted proteins | sample H2a1metaG_FD_146005 | JGI IMG/M metagenome (GOLD analysis project Ga0193724, IMG submission 146005) | Soil microbial communities from a riparian zone of the East river system, Colorado, United States - H2a1 | ecosystem: Environmental > Terrestrial > Soil > Riparian zone | place: USA: East River... | reverse complement strand
ATACACGAACAACAGTGAAACGGTCGGGTATGGTCCGCAGGCTCGCTCGGCTAGCGTCGCGACGACCATCGGGACCGACGTCAGCACGCCACCCGACAAACATCTGATCGATGTACCGACTGGACTTTTCTACCCGTTCTACCCGGAGAGCCAGTTTGGGATCGAGAAGTTGAATGGCGCGCCTCCTCTTCCAGAAAATACTGGCAATGGCGGAAATGGGCAACCGAGTACTAGTACAGACTTTATGCATTTGCCGGCCACGGCTGCGCCATCGGATGGGACGTACGGATGCCAGCCAAGCCAAGATTCATTCACAATTTCCCAAAACTACAGTACGTTTTGATACCTCGCAGGTGATTTCGAGTTGTGATTGTTATTACTCTTGTAGATTGCAAGCTCAGGTACAACCGATCACCCGATCATTGTTTAAAATTGACCTCTCTATTGGGCCTGATTTCCGCTGGGATGAGAAGATTCATGGCACCACAGAGACATTCCTCATAGTGGAAGATGTCGATGGCGAGGTCATTCTCTTCCATGATTCTTTTGTTCTCCAGCAGCGGTATGTTGAGCACGAGCACAGCGTGACGCTTACTGTGCCCATGTTCGAGCCAGTCCCGCCCAACTATTACATCTCCATTATATCCAAACACTGGTTACATGCAGAGAAGCGGCTGCCGATTTCATTCAAACATCTCATCCTCCCGGAAAAGTTACCGCCTCTGACCCCGCTCCTTGACTTGCAGGCACTCCCACTCTCGGCACTCCACGGTAGGGAATTTGAGGGTATCTACTCGTCGACGATCCAGACCTTTAACAAGATCCAGACCCAAGTTTTCCAGGCATCATACATGTCTGATGAAAACGTATTCATTGGTGCGCAGACTGGAAGTGGTAAAACGACCTGTGCCGAGTTTGCACTCCTGCGGCTTTGGAGTAAGTGTGAGCAACCTCGGGCGGTTTGCATTGAGCCCTACCAGGAGATGGTAGAACAATGTGTTGCGGAGTGGCGCCGGAGGTTCAGCAATCTGCAAGGTGGTAAAGAGATTGTGAGCCTGACTGGTGAAACAAGCACCGAATTGCGCCTACTGGAAAAAGGTGATGTCTTGTTTGCACACCTGCGCAGGTCGGTTATCTTCAGTATGTGTCCAATTTCATTGCTGACTTTTTTGTCCCTGTTACAGTGGGATGTCCCCTTGAGGCGATGGCGTCAGCGAAAGAATGTTCAGAACATCGGTTTACTCATTGCAGACGAAGTCCAGCTTGTCGTCATCTCTCGGACGCAGTATGTGTCTGCCCAGACTGAAATAAAGACCCGGATAGTCGCCTGCGGCGTTTCACTATCGAATGCCCTTGATCTCGGCAAGTGGATGGGTGCACCATCTCATGCCATTTTCAACTTCTCGCCAAGGTAAGAGACTTAATGGCACTGTCTGGCAACTACTGACTAGTGCCCGTCCTTTGGACATGGATATTCACCTGCAGAGCTTCACAATTCTGCATTTCCCTTCACTCATGATATCCATGTCGAAACCGGCGTACCTCGCCATTATAGAGTATCCTCCAACAAAACCAGTATTCATCTTTGTCCCTTCCAGAAGGCAATGTCGCTCACGGCGGATGACATAGTGCTGCCGATGACGAACCTAAGCGAATCCTGAATATCAAAGAACAGGACTTACAACCCCATCTTGATCACATCAGCGAAAGGAGTCTTGTGGAAACTCTTCAACGTGGTATCGGGTACTATCACGAAACTCTTGGGAAGCAGGACAAACGCATAGTCGAGCGTTTGTTCCAATTGGGAGCTATTCAGGTGTTGATCGCTTCCAAGGTATGTTTCGTTTGTCCTTTCTGCAATCCTACAATCCCATAATTTAACTGCAGAACACGGCTTGGAGCCTCCCGGTTTCAAGTTATATGGTAATTATCATGGGAGTACAGTATTACGAGAGCAAGGAGCACAGATGCGTGGATTACCTAGTGATGTTAGTGCTCCAGATGATGGGCCGTGCATGCCGTCCAGTAGGAGATGAACGAAGTCGATGCATTTTGATGTCTCAGCAAACCCGAAAAGACTTCTACAAGAAATTCCTGGCTGAAATTGCTATAAAGACTATTGAGAACAAACAAGATGCCATGGTGAGCATTGTCATTGTTGTTGATTTCGATAGCACTGATCTTGCTACGTAGGATATTTTAACGTGGACATATTTCTTACCGCCGGATGATGCAGAATCCGAATTATTACAATCTCCATCATGTCAGCCACCGATACCTATCTGATCACCTCTCCGAGCTTGTGAAACCACCTTGACGGATCTGACCGTATCGCAATTGGCAAGTTTTGTACTCTATTAAACCGTCTCGAATGCTTATATTTTATGTTATCAGAGGATGAGATGTATGTCTCAGCGCTTAATCTTGGTATGATAGCGGCGTACTACTATGCAAGTCTCAAGTTTCACTTTCTTTTTAATGTTTCTCATGTCGAACAGATGTAACGGTGGACGTGTACGCCTTGTCGTTGAAGGAACGTACAAAGCTCAAGGGTTACTTGAAGTCGTATCATCTTCTGCGGAATTCCCATCCGCCGCCACAAAGATGCCCTGCTTCGCCGTATCTATGGTCGTGCCCCCGTTAAACTCGACCATGTAGATTTTGAAGCTCACTTCAAGACCTTTCTTCTGTTGCAGGCACACTTTTCCTGCCTTCAACTCGCTCCAAATTTGGCGGCAGATCAAGTACTTGTTCTCGAGAAGGTTCTCAACTTGCTATCTGCCTGCATTGATGTGATGTCCTCCAATGCTTGGCTGAATGTGTCGGGGGAAATGGATCTATCTCTGATGTGTGTTCAGGCAATGTGGGAGACGGATTCGCCTCTGAAGCAGATTCCGCATTTCGGACCAGATGTGAGTTCATACCGGAATACGCTCTCCGCTTTCTTGACATTTGCGTAGGTCACCAACCGCTGTAAAGATGCAAGTATTGAGTCGGTATACGACATCATGAAGATGATAAGAGGCCGGCACTTCTGCAGATGGATGCAAACAAGACGTCAGTTGACTGCTTCACTAATTAAGCGTACCTGACACATGTTGCGAACGAGATGTGGCCACGTTCGTCAACTCATATCCAACCAAGAGCCTGCGCAAGGAGACTACACCGCTGGCTCTCCCATTGTTCTCCAAGTCACTCTGTTGCGAGACGTGACGAAGAAGACGAAGCCAATGATCAAATTGTTCCAGCGCCGTTCTACCCGTTCAAGAAAATGGCCAATTGGTGGTTAGTAGTCGGAGAGCCCACCGCTCGCCAACTGCTTTTCATTAAGAAGGTTACGGTCAACAAAGCCTTAGCGTCAAACTCGAATTCACGCTGCCCAAAGGCCAGTATTTGCTGAAGTTTTTTGTTATCTGGGAGTCCCTCAGTGTTCTTCGTTGAATTCAGTATCAGCTATTTGTTCACTCAATTCAACTTTCTTTCTTGTTCACAATAGAGATGATGATCTTTGGAAAGGTACACCACTTGCCTCTCGTTTTATTGGTCACTCAATCAAATTTCTACCCCACATCAGTACCACAAACGTGTGTTTCCCCCGCCTACCTATGCTGCAATTTTCTGAGAACATGTTGTAGCACATCGTTGTAACATGAATGAGTTCAAACTATACGCTGGTTCAACTCCATCAATACCGCAGGAATCTGCTTCCCTACTCGTTATGTCAAGGTGGCCCGCTTTCGTGAGTTAGGGTATCATTCTCTTTCCTCAGGCAGGGACTGATCATGGCTGTATATCCTAGCGCACACGGCCAAAGCTTCCACGCCTCAATATGGCATATGTCTCTGTCTGGAATTACGGACGAAGCTTATCTAGAGCGCATTCAATTCAACTATGACGAAGTAGGTTTCATATTAGTTCTCAAGGAATATACCTTCATGCTATCCAGTACTGTGAGACTGCCGCGCTGCGCCAGGTCCCTAAGCATCTTCGCCAATGTCGTCTCCTCACACCTTATCTCGCCATGCTCTCTCGATCCGGTCTCCGGCTAGAGCACCCACTCATCACGGAGCTCCACCACCAAATTGTCTGCTGCCGAATATACTCTCCAGCATCTCTCACAAGCAAGCCTTTTCGACTGGTACCTCCGCCCCTGCCAGCCACGTCCGTATGGACACGGTTCCACGACGGAGGTGACGACGGAGATGCCCCTACCAAAGGCGGTGGGCACGCGATGTGTATCGAGTACGAGAAAGACGTCATCTACCTTTTTGATGGGTGGGATGGTAAAAAGAGTCTGGATGACTTTTGGGCGTACGATATCCGAAGCGAGCGGTAGCATCTCTTGAGCCACCACACATCCAAGTAGAAAAATGGACCAGGTGCTCGATCGTGTCACAAGATGATTGATGACACGAAGACAGGGTGCATTTATGTCCTTGGCCGGCTATCGGATGGTGATGAAGTAAATCAAAGCGAAGAGGGGGGTGGCGAATCACCGGACGGAATCCCTTGGGACGAGCTGACCACCAAGGCAGTCGGTGTTTGAGACCGGTGACAGTCCGATTACTACTGCCTTTTGCTACGAATTTTATAGGTATCACACACGAGGACTGGATGCTGGCAAGTGGGATTTTTTATCGTTTGACACTGCCATGAGCCTTCACTGATTCGATTGGCGTCTTTATACTGATCATGTCTCTTAATTATCCAGTCCTCCACTCCTGTTTGATCATCAAATGGTGATGGACTGCGAGGCTCAGACACTCTATGTGTTTGGAGGTCGAATGGTTGACGGCGACTGGGACTCGGTCAAATTATCTGGGCTGTACCGTTACAACGTGTGGTTGAGCAAGTGGAAAATGTTGCAGTAAGCTCTGACTGTATCTTGTCGCCTCAAACTGGTCTAATCGGAACAGACCTTAAGATTCTGCGAATCCTTCTCAAGCATTCATCCCTCCACGGTTCTGTAAGGTGGCTCATTCTGCATCCGCATTACAGTCCAGCTAAGGTGCCCATAGGTCATTCAATGGTTTTTGAACCGTCTTCTCGTGTGTTGTTCATCTTCACTGGACAGCGAGATGGCAGGTATCTGTCAGACATGTATACGTATGACATCACGACAAATGTCGCAACGGAGCTGTATTCGGATTTTTCAACTGCTGGTGGTCCCAATGCCTGCTTCACCTAGAGGGCGGTCATAGAGCCGGCGTTGAAGAAGTTGTATGTGTGCGTAACCATTCGCACTCCAACTACATTATCTAGAGCCTCTGAATGTTGCACTCAGGTTCTGTGGCCTATGTTAATGCACAAGGGGTTTTTATGGACTTGACAACTAAATTCTGAGACTATGCCGCAGTCAAAGGCAAATTGGGTTTACAAATACGGTGTTTGTCAAGGGAAATGGATGTAAATACTTCAGGAAAGCGAGAGCGGAGTCAACCGGAAAGTGGAGGAGCCTCTGCCGCAGTATGCACATCAGGTTGTGTATGACCTGAGGACCCAAACTGCTTTCATGCACGGAGGCAATGCTGGGTTCGGCGGTGCGGCAATGGAGCAAAGAGATTGGACGGATGGCACTGGGAGTGGCATGGATGGAGAGGATGGAGAGGAAGAATCAAGTGCCGGGGAGGGACGTGGTGGAGATGGGAGAGATAGATTAAAGGAGAGGCGATTAGATGATTTTTGGTGTATGAAATTACATAGGTATGTTCGAGTTTATCACAGCTGCATGTTTGCTGATCATATATTGGGGACTAGACCAGTGACAGATGAAATCATCCAACAAGCTACTTATCAAATTCGACGCCAGCGGTGTGTGTTATTTGGTACGCAAGTGATAATGGACACATTCATCATCCACTACCAGCAAGATTCCAGGAGATGTGCGAAGAACTGTCTGCAGCGGAAGCCCTGAACTCTTTGCAGATAGGAGTGTCCCTTGTTGTGGACCACGGTGACGTGGACGAGGCTGAGTCTTTTTGGTCCTTGCTCTCATATTTCCTCGCTCGGAAGCCATCAAGGACATCCCATTCTCGTGCTCCATCATCGTGGACTTTGGTCGACTCAGACGAGTCCCAGCAAGGCGTTCCACCCTATCTGGCTCCACATAGCACAAAGCTTTTTGTCATATACGCCATGTCTCCCTGCAAAGAACGCTGGTCGCGTCCGGACAAGACTGTGTGTTCTATAGTTGTCGTCATGAATCCCTGGACTTGAGCAGAGATGTTCCAAGCGTGAGTTTAGCCCTTGTCAGATTTAGGTTAAACTGAGATCGGAATAGGCCAACTCGTTGACATGGTGCCACTGGTCGATTCTTTGTTTGTTTTACTGAGTTTGTGTTTTATATAGTCCTGGTTGCAATAAATTGCAAAATGGATGACAAAACCAAGATGTGTGGGGTACTTGAGATTCATTACAACATATATAAGAAGCTAAATGCACATTTTCAATGAAATTGGTGGACCGGTTTTGGAGATATAGCTGAAAGATGAGGATTTAAAGGGTATGGGTGGGATATGTATTTATCACAAGATTGAACTCACCAACCAGCCAATATTATTGTAGGAATGGAATCAGGGCATCATTAAACCCTCTAGACAACTGTTTTCAGGATCCCTGGTCATGAACCGCTTGCGCTGTACAAGGGGGCACCAGGAGCACATCCACGTATCTCAAGATTGAACTCACCAACTGGCCAATATTATTGCAGAAATGGAATCAGGGCATCATTCAACCCTCTAGACAACTGTTTTCAGGATCCCTGGTCATGAACCACTTGTGCTATACAAGGGGGCACCAGGAAAAGATCCATGCATCTCAAGATTGAACTTACCCACACTCTAATATTGTTGCAGACATGTAATCAGAGCATGAATCAAACCCCTATTTTAGCATCCCCAGGCCCATCAGGAAAATAGTCCACTCAGTGGATAGTACTTGACGCATTCCATAGCAATCTATAGCTACATCCCCCTATAGAAGTACTGGCCAGTAAAAACAGTTTTGCTGATGTGTTGAAGCACAAGAGTTGGGCAGGAGAAGCATATACACTGCAGGCCACTGTGAGACTTTTTCGGGAAACTGACAAGGGGCAATTCATATCAATAGGCACGTACCCCTTGCGCATTTATTTCCAATATACCCCCCCTTTTCATATATTGGCTGTATATTGCATCAGCTTTCACTCCTTTATATTCCATTCAGTAGTGTAGATGGTGTTCACGCTCGTTTCCACCCTTGCATGAACACTAGGTATGATACTCTTTCACTTCATGTACAGTACACTCAGTACTTACAATACTACATGCTCGTTTCCACCCTTGCATGAACACTAGCTTGCGCCCTCGCATATATAGCCCCACTCCGACCATTTCCACCCCAGCTCAGTAACCTTCGTCAGAAACACTTGCAACCTGTACCACATCAAGAAGGACAGATGGTATTTTATTAGTATGTTCTTTTATTGGTTTTGGTTTGTGCTTTGTTCTCAAGGTTAACAGGAGGTTGGTCATGCAACTGGGTGGGTTCACCATCTATGTGTGCCTGCCCGCCTTCTTTAGTATCATAGATTGCTTATTATAGTATCTCTCTCATTGAGTATAATTGCTCATGTGAACATGGACATTGTCCAGATAACTGCAGTGTTTGCATCTTCTTTCATCCAATATTTTGCATTAATTGGTTCAATTCAGTAACACCACTTTTACCTCCTGCATATCAACCATAACTGTTGGATAAGGCAAACCGATGCCCATAATGTATTAGTACGTTATCCTATTTTGTTTTCCTTCATCCATGTGCTACGCCCCCGAGCCCCTTTACTTTGATCCGGGGCCCTTATTGTTTCCCATCCCGTTATATATCCTGCCTTCGTGTAGTAACACCTCAGTCGCCGTTTATGCGTACTGAGGTGAGTAGTGTACCGTCCCCTTTAAATATGTAGTCAGCTCACCGTGTATTAGTCCTAGCTCATAATAACATGTGTTGAAACCAAATGAGGCATATGAGCTGGGTTCTCTAACTGGCGACAAACATGTTATGTAATCAGTAGACCTTACACTGGTACGTGCCCATTGTCAGCAAGGACCTGAATACTCATGAATCCCTCACCATCTTGTATCCTCTAAGCTTGCACTATAAGTTCTAATAACATGGCCCGCATTTCCCTTTCACGAAGCTTCCAACAAATGGGCAAGCCACCCTCAAAGTCATCCTTCCTGAAACTGGATACTTTTGCTTCTTTGGCAGGTTAGTTTAACAGTTGGCCAATATTCTGTCCATCTGACATTCATTTGTTTCTGTTTTCTGTAATAAGTGGAGAATTCAGATGAAGAGCAGACAGTGTTTCACCGTGGTGATAGGTAGGTCTCCATTCAGTCTGGTTGGGCATGATGATGCTAGATTTTGCCCAAGTGTCATGGTTATCCCTTATCATGAGGATATAGGCCCCATAGCCTCAGATGGTTACCTCGATCCCAATGCCTATTGGCATGCTACTATTCTTGATATCAGAGGCAAGGGAACTGAACCTGACATTGTGAGCTTTCTCTCTATGAATCAACCAAGTTGGCTAACCATCACCAAGACATGGCTGCAAATCAGGTGGTTTTACACAATTAATCACATCAAGGCCAGTTTGGGCAAGAAGACCAAACCATTGTGAGTGATGCTACTTGTTAGCCTTAGCTCTTTGTTGGCTGCAAACCTGATCAAGGTAAATGTGCTAGGTGGTTAAATCAGATAGGTTCAAATGAGTTGTTGTATTCTGACCATGAATCCATCATGGATGCTGCTTGTGTTGAGGGTTTGTTGTTATTCTCTTGCCCACCCTGCTGATATCTAATGTTCTGTTAGCTATGTCTCACATCAAATATTTTGATGACAAAGCCCTGTCCAATCCAAAAATCGGTCCAAATGACTGGTACTGGCGATGGACATTTCTCACAAAGGCCAAACGCAGCCAACCACGGATCAGAGTATGTGTCCATTTAACTCATGTCTGTCCTGGTCCTGAATCAAGTGCAGCCAAACAATACTTGCCTCAATGACAGCTCTTGCAAGACTATATACTGTCCTGACAGAGACATTCAAAGACATTGCCCTACTTGCCATCGGTGGTTCCATGTTCAATGTCTGTCTCATCATGAAGCTCCTCCACCTTTCTCAATCACAGGCCAGAAAAGCCCACCTGATGGTTTGTCAGAAGAGTGTCGGGCTCTTTGTATAGCACCTATTGAGCGTGGTCAGGGCAATCATGACATTGTGGGGAATGGCAGGTTACAGACTGACTTGCGCAATCTTCTACCCACTGTGGACCCTGCCTCTTGGAGAGGCTTGGCTGGCAGAACCTACATCAATCTCATTCTATCCCAGAATTCAAACTATTTCTTTTGCCCACTTTGCAATACTTGTATATAGAATAATTTGTGTTGGCGTTTCACTGGCAATAAATAAAGTGGTCTGATTCCTGGTTGTGCAGTATATTCTTGCCATGCATGTGAAGTCTAATGCTAATGACACAAGAGTTGGATAGGATGGTCACAACAGTCTTGTCCTGAAACTTGTATTGCTCCTGGCTTTGTTTGGCCTGCCAGGATACAACCACTTCAATTGTATCATCTTCTTATGCTAAATCTTCTGTTTTATTGGACTGTCCAAACACATTCATATTCTAACCTAATTTACAATTGGTTACTGTGCTTTGGCCTTTTTCATCACATCTCTGAAGTCTTCCTGGGCTAGTTTTCTTTTCAACCATTGTCCATACCATGCTTGATACTGTCCATAAGCTGTCATTTTGATAGATGAGACCAATACAGCCTGAAACCGATCCCAATCCATCTTGAAGTCAATGACATCAGCACTGATGGACCACTTTGGTCCACAGGACATGCAGGACCTGGTCCAGCTCAGGAACTTCCTGTTCAAGGAGATTTGTTTCAAGTTCAGGTATCAGTATTATTGTAAAGACCACTGACCTTGGATACTGTTGAGGTTAATGAGCGCAGTTGGAAGAATGGCTAAGACAATGTCAATATCTCAGTACTTCGTAGAAGACTATATTATGTACCTAAGACAATGTCAATCTATATACTTGTGTAAGTAAGTGAAAAGGTATCAATGAATGAATGTACTCACATCTCAGTACTTCGTAGAAGACTGAGATGTGACAGTTGAACTGTGTCCATATATGGGTCAATGATTGTATTATTAGAAATGGAAAGAAGATAAAAGGTATACGCAGTGCATGATTGAACTCCAACAGATACCACTGCCTCATCTGGGTTGTTCCTCAAGAATACTTCCACAGCACAACTCCCTATCACACCAACCCAAGATTGCTTTGAGGCAAGCAGAGGCTTTTCTGCAAATGTCAGCAGGGTGTTGGCTAAAAGCCACTTCAACAATAATTCAGGCCTGTCTTGAGACCAGGTGCCGGCAGACAACAGTCGCCGGTACCAGGTGTCCAGCTGAGTGGAGAGCAAATTCTCTGTTTGGTTGATTTGTCTCTTTGCCTTCAACAACAACAAGCTTGCCTCCCCTCACTCCTTCCTTTAGATTAGTTTTCTTTGCTTGCCCTCCACTCCCTCTTTTACCCAGCATCACACTTTTGTTAATCCTTTATCACATTTGTCTACATAATAATATCTAATTAATGCCTTCTGCTATCAGTTTCAAGCCTAGCTAACTGCAGAGGTATCCACCCACCTGGCCCAAGCTAATGCTTGGCCCCCTCCCAACCTTCTAGCTAGCCTTGTGACTCTTACAGCTCTCGTCAAAGCTGGACTATCCATGTCATAATTTACTCAAAAACCATTTGGGGTCATGACGGGGTGATGTTTGAGCTTGGTTTTGGAAACTTGAGCCCTTGGGTGATCAGGCCAACTCCAAACCTGTATCTGGTGTGTGTATTGATTTTGCTAAAGTAAAGGATATCCTGTGATAGGAGTTGAGGTGATAAAATGAGATGTTCCACAAGGGGAGGCATGACTTGATAGTTGATTCACTGATGTCTCAAGGTCAAACTGGGGCACACATACAAGTTTCTATCACAGCAAGAAGTCAGAGATACTCTAGTTCATCTTCTTCCTCACTTCCATTTCCTTCTCCACTAGACCTGCACATGTCTGTAGATTCAGTGTCCTCTGTATCACTGTCACTTTCAGTCTCAGGCTCATGCTCTGTACTGATTGTGATAGCCTTCTTTCCTGGCTTCTTTGGAGGCTGTCTGTAATTGAGGCATTTTGCAGACCTCTGATGTTTTGTGTACTCCCTTCTGCCCATCTTGTATGGAATCCCACGATGCTCTTCATCAAGTCGAGCCTCAACAACTGCTTTTGATGCCTTGAATCGAGTGCCAGTCCTTTTCTTAACCTCCCCTTTCCCAATGCGAAGAACACGATAGAATTGTGGATTGGTCTGCATCTCAACCCACCCACCAGCACTTTTCCAAATTTGGCCAGTCTTTCGTCTGCCTTGTCCCTGACAGGAGTGTGCAAAGGGGAGAGATTGGAGGTTGTGAAAGATGGTTTTGAGTGCCCTGAGAAGGTCCTCAAGTTGTTCAGCTGGGAGTGACTGAGCCAAACGATGGAATTCTGCAATGTAGCCTTTTTTCGCAAAAGGTTTCCAGACTGAGTTGTCATTTAGCTGTTTGGTTGAAAGGGGAAAGAAGACGTCGACCATGCTTCGGAAAGAGAGTTGCTTCTGATTGATGCGAGCTCCACGGAGACCTTGACTGGATGCAATGAACTGGCAATGTAAAAGGGTTTCTTGAAGATCAGTCACCGTCCACACCCGCATGGCTTCTTCTAAACTAGCTGGATGTGGTGAGTCTCTTGCAAGTGCCTTAACTCCCACCATCAACCAAAGATCAACCGTCATTTGACAGAAAAGACGTGAAGCCTGTGGGTGTCTGTCCCAGGTTGGATCCCAGCACCATTCCTGCATGATCTTCTCTGGTGAATCTCTCAGTGCATTGACTATGGTTGTCCAAGGTGGGGAGTCCCCATATGGGAAGAGCATGCTTGGCTCTGAGTTCTGAATCCGTGGAGCCTTTCGTTTTGTCCTCTTTGCTTTCTGCTCTAGTTTCATCACCTGAGCCACCTCTCTGTCATCCTCAGACTCCAGTCCCTCAAGTGTACCAGCATCTATGTCCAGATCATGCAGGAAAAATATGCCAAACAATTCAATGGTGGGCCCAAATTTGAGATCAATAAGGGCAGCATTGAGATAGCTGAGTTTGTTGAGAGGGGTGATAGCAACGTGGCGAATGAGGTGCATGATGAGACTGGTCATGATACCATAGTTTAGTGGACAAATCTTTGACAACTTGAGTTGTGCATTTTTCAATTCGACTGTTCTCCTGGTCAAGAAGTGGAACCAAACTTGTGACGGCACCCAAATTATTGGGTTGGACCTTAGGAAATCTCTTGCCTGACAGAGTTATGAGATGTCAAAGCATCAACCTGAGAGAGTCTGAGAACACACACGCTTTCCTCTGCATGAATCAATATCTCCCTGACTGCTGCACCACTTCCTCTAATCTCATGTCGAACACCATATGACTTTCCGATGGCACCTTTATATATTGACACATACTTGTCACAGGAGTCTTTGAACACTGGAGAGGCATCATAGGCCTCAGAGTCTTCACAGAAATATTCATCAACCCCCGGTTGGCGAATTGCTTCAAAGGAGAGTTGGTATGAGGATAAGAATGGGAGTTGGACAGCTCGGCTTCGAATCTGCTCCATGTCAGCTTGCAAACCACCCACATCTCGCAAAGTGCAACTGTGGTGAGTGGTTCCTTTGTTCATTCCAGCTGCATCATAGGAAGCTTGAAGGGAATCCAGCTTCCAGAGTCCAGTGAGGGCACCAGGCTGGGTTGGATTTGGGTGAAATGCGATGCCGATATCCAATAGGATTTGGCCGTTGGACCGCTTCATGGCATAATTCCAGTCCATTGATGGGTACTCCTTCATCAAGGCTTCATAAGGGTTCGGATCATATGTTAGGCCCTTGCAGCCACGAATATCTGAGACAAAGAAAAATGACCCAAAGAGATCAAGATCATCTGGATTGTCTTCAATGATCCTCCGCATGCATTCTTGCATGTCCACCAGTGCAGAGGACCTGACAGGTGTGGTTTTGGTGTCATAGAATCGTTTGTTGTTGGAAGCCCTCCACCGCCACTCATTCAACGTAAAATCAACGTACTCCCTGTATCCTGGCACGGTGGCTGCAATGATGGCTGGAAGGACAACCTCTGTGAACCACATGTCTTGCACTGGGTAAGGAATTAGGGTCACTCTGCGGCCAGTGAATTCGTCACGGTGGATCATGCGAGGGAAAAAGACATAGATGTTGATGCTCCCTGCTCCCTCTCCAGTTTGAGCAAAATGTGTATGGGGGATGGCACTGAGAGGGAAGGACTTGGAGAACCACTCGGACCGACGTCTGCTTGCTTTGTCCTCGTCTGACCTTGGCATGAGAATCTCGACGTATGTGTGGTTGTTGCGATGGATCGGAGCCTTTTTGCCCTCATATGGCAGAACAAAGACTTTGGTGGCCTGTTTGAACTGGAGCTTGTGGGTGACCCATATCATGCTGTCAATGTCATAGGTCGTGATGATTTCGTCTTCTTGAAGATCCACCGCATCTTCTTTCACATCAAGCTTGATGTAGTCACCAAACTTGGAGATCCCACGAACAAACACATCAAAGCTCTGCTCTGATCCAGGTTGTCCAGCCTCAGCAATCATCCCATCCAACCCCATAGTAAGGACGTTGTTGACCGTGACTTTCTGATTTGTGCTGCCTCGTGCAATCTGGGGACTATCAGACACTGACTGTCTGATGCCAACTGGCAAGGTGTGTTCTTTGACTAGGATAGGCTCCTCATTGTTGAACATCAGGGGGAAGCTTGGCTCCAGTCTATATCCATAATCCTTGAAGTATTCCCAACAGGATCGCCGGGTTGGCTTGGCAAAGGGATTGGTAGGGAAGTTGTCAAGGTACTTGGGGTATTCCAGACAGTCTTCAATTGTGGGACCCAGGTAGTATTCGTCAAAGTTAGCATTGGAAGGGAGGGGGATGAACCTTTGAGGGGGGATTGGAATGGTGCAGTTTTTTTTTGAGTGAATGCTCCTTCTTGGTGCCAGATCTTGCCGGTTTCGAGCACCTTTCATGAACTTGAACTTCTTGAGGTTCCTTGGCAATCCCCTCATTCCAGTGTGGGGGTTGGCATCTGAGTCATATTGTAAGCCAGATTGTGAGCCAGACTCTGATGAGCTTGGCAGGTTGGTGTGCAAGCTTTGTGCTTGGACCGTGGGTACATTTTCAGGCATCTGTATTTTTGAGTGGCATCGTTTGCACTTGACCTGGGCCTTTGTCAAGTTGGCGATCAAGCATCGAATTGTCCTGATAAAGCTGCCTGATTTAAATAGTGCTGGTAGGTCTTCGAGTATGGGCCCTGAGTTCCAAATGTCACCTCTTTGAGGAGAAAGGTATTCCCACATCCTGTATGACCGGAAGGCCTCAACTTCCAAGAAGGCTAACATGCGTAAGCGTGTTTGATGTCCACAAGGGATCGTGGGCTTCATCAGGAGGCCAGCCTTATCAAATTGAACTCCATTCTCCAAGAGGGCCAACACACATGCAGAGGAATCAGGGCCACAATCATACCCATTCTGAGACACATTATCTGTAAGGATCAAGGTGTAAAGGACAGAGATATCGACACACCTGGAGCCAGTCTATTCTCACAAGGGAAACATCCTCAAAATCCACCTCTGGCCACCCATATAGTCGTGCAAATTTCACCCACAGAGCAGGCCCATGCCAGTTGTGCCATTGAACACTCTCACCAACACAAACCCCAGTTTTGTTTATGTCAAAACCAAAAACAAAGGCAGTAAGGGCTGAGTAGTCAAAGACGACTGGAAAGTAATGGTCCCCACTCAAAGCCACAAATACAATAGGTTGTGGGGGCCTAGGATTGGAGTGAAGTAAATACCGATGTCGGAATTGTGAGATTTCATCCACGGTTGGGGGTTCCTTGTAACCAGCAAAACTGATGCTACTGTCAAGGTAGTACATGAGAGCATCGTCACGAACCTGGAGCCAGTGGTGCAACAAGAAAAAATCCATAATGCTGGCACCAATCCATTGTTTGTCCTTAAGTGTATTTATCTCCAAGATAGGTGGTCCCCATATAAGAGGATTGGCCAGGATGAGGTCTGAATGCTCCATTAAGTGTCAATCACAATATTGCAAGCAATGAACCTCACCAAAATCATAATCTGCATTGTAACCATGCACCAATTGGTCATTATCAGATGGACCTTCTTCCTGATGATCAAGTTGAAAGGGGATGGGGGGCAGAGGTGGGGCATAGGAAGACTGAGAATCATCAGAAGTGAAGGTTGCAGTGGGGGGAACATCATTTTCACATGAGGCAGAGTTGGAGGAACATGGTGGTGCAGAATTTGGTTTGTTGCTAGTAGACAAGCCCTGAAAAGCCAAGAGGAGCTGACCTGGAGTGAGCTGAGTGGAAGGTGGTAGTGAGGAATTTCTGTATTGATGAATTTGAGCCCATACAGGGTTGGTGTGCAAAGATGCAAAAGGGTCTGAGGATGATGATGATGATGATGATGATGATAAATGAGTTTGGTGTGCAGATACTGGTTGGGGCTTAGAGAGATTATGCAGAGCTGAGGCAAGGTCCTCCCAAAGGTTTGGAGAGCCAGAGGATGAAGAGCTTGACATTGAGGACACCAGGATGTGTGTGGGAGGCAGCTGCTTGGTGGTGTCAGAAAAGATTGAGTGAGCTATGTTGGTCAGCAACATGTGGCCAAATGTGACCAAAAGAGGAGAGTCACTGGCTGCATTCCTATCATGATGGACTGATTTGATTAGGAACATCACAGACTCATTGGTGCATAAAATAACCAGATATAAAGATGTGGCCCCATACTCATACCCTCATTGTTGGAATGCGGCAAGCGCTGCCCCGAGTGTTTCCTTATTTGTCCGCGTCTCTCCCGCTACTTCTTATTGTCTGATCCCTTTTAGTGTACCTCAGCACCACCTGTGAAGCACAGCTAATGGACCCTATTAGAGAGGGACATGGGCCTATGTCCCCCTCTAAGTCAAGGGGTTTTGACCTCACACCGCCTCCTCCAATATTTCTTGGATATCGTAGGGGTAATATTGTGTGTATTAATGTGCCTACCTACTGTCATCTTAGTTAGTCGTCTTTGTTGTCATTGGCAACACATTTGAGCTCATCGTCCAACACAACGAGCTCAACTTTTCACAAAAATTTACTATATAAGACTGCATGTAATATGATGCAGATTCGAAGACTAGACGTGTGTCGTTTATACATCAGCAAAACAGCTATCAGCAGTACAGATCTGTCATGACCTGTGCAGATGGCTATAGAACTATAGACTCATAGACTACTTCTTATACTATCCAGATCTGTACAGCTCTGTGTAGCTCTTGACAATTTAAGCCAAGTGTCTATGAGTGTCCATAGCCTCTGTGTTCACCTGCCATTTATCTATACATTCTATGGCAAAAAGACAGTTTTGCTGATGGATTCAATAACTTCACTCTAGATGGTAAGCGATAACCGATGGAACATTCCAGCACAAGCGATTTATTAATTCGCTTCCCTGGTGAATCTCCGCTCACCACCACAAGTCATTCCACCCTGTAATGAAAAAACTGCAAGGTATCTTTTCAAAGTTGCCCTTAGTAGCTCGTCACTTATTGTTTTCTTTGCCCAGACATTGCCTCGCAAATGGTATCACTCTCATGCTCCGACGATTCCATCTATGAGATGGCCGCCGGGCATGAGGGTGGTGGCCCTGGCACACCGCTGCATAGCCGACAAGTCCAAACGTTGTCCCTTCCCACTCAGCAGAACACTAGATCGAGAGGACGTCGTGCGGCTTATCTTGTCACCCACGGGCGGCGTCTTGGCGTTTTCTTGAGCTGGTAAGTCATGTTCTAGTTTTGTTGCTGAGACTGACATCCAGCATGTAGGGAAGAAACAAGTGCCGCAACTTCTGGATTTCCGCATAGTCGATTCCGTGGTTACGATTCTGTGCAGGAGGCGCAAGCGGCTTGGACGCAGATTCTGCAATCAGGTGGAATAGGTCCTCCTGGGACCCAGGACGGAAACATGAACACTGCCATGGATCGTGTTTCTGCTGGCGCATCAGCAAAGGCCCTGCCTGCTGATAATACCTTTTGGGTTGTTATTAGAGGTAGACATCCTGGTGTCTACGTCGGAAAGTAAGTTTGCATTCGTTTCAATTGACACTCTTATTTTCGACTCATTTGAACTAGAAGTCAGGCTCTTGAAGGTGTCGGTGATGCTCTGGGCGGCGTTTTAGAACCAGCCGAGTCTATAAACACAGCGAATCATACATTTGTTCAACGTTTCATGGCTTCAGAAATCTTTGTCCTCCCCCCTCCTATCTAGTCTTAGTTTCTGTATCATTGCGTAGTGCTCGAATGAAATATTGTCTCGGCGCCATTCTTGAATCTTATGAATAACTGGGCTTCACAGGTGTCGTTGTCGAAGGCAAAGAGACAAACCAAACAGAGAATTCGCTCTCCGCTCAGCTGGACGCTTGGTGCCGGCACCTGTCTCAAGGCACCTGACGTAATCATAATCTTCACGTTCCGCAACAAATTCACTCATAAAAAAAACAGTAAGCCCTCATATTCACTGTGGCAACACTCAGACACTCACACAGAATTAGCATGGCTCGAACCAAGCAAACCTCAAGGAAGTCCACAGGTGGCGTACTTCCACGGGCACAGCTAAACATGATGAATGCAGGCAAGAAAAATTCGAGAGCTCTACTTGCCGGCAAGGGTGTGGGCCAGTCACACATGACCATCAAGATGGAAACCAGTGCGGATGAAGCCTCCTCCTCCACTGCTGCAGCTGTCGCTCTGCCTGCCCCACTTGAACCCTCCGAGCCCTTCGTGGCGACTCTGGAGTCTGACGCCACGGATGTTGTCCCTACAAGTGTCATCCCTGTAGGTGCCCAATCAGACTCAGGCCCTATTTTTTGGCCACATGAAGTAAGTAAAATGACAACATTCCTCGGTCTCCCTCCAATTGAATATTGCAGAAACAATACTGCTCGGCGTGCCGGGACTATGCTCCCGACCTCCGTTTCTGTAGCTCCTGCAACCGGGGCCTCTGCTTCACCAAAAATGAAAGCCTCTCCGGCTGCATCATCGCGCCAACGTTCAAAGACCCAGTATTCGTGTGCCCAATGTGTCTGTCGCGAGCAGGTCAACCGATGACGGTGGGTTTTTTTGAAAAAAACCTACTATTCAACTGCTAACCAGCCTTTTCTCAGTATCTAGCCCATGCGTACTGCCCCTCCACGTACACCAAGTCCCTTGTCCCCCTGGTCCTAATCACCATGGCCCTCACAGCCACTAATGACTCGTTGTTCGCACTAAACACAGTGAACGTCATGGAGGCTGAGTTTCACAACTCGCCCTACAATGTAAGTTCACAGTCTTCCTGTTGGTCCATTGAACTAATTGCTTGGACTCCTCTCTGAGCTCCTCACTCTCAACCTGGCCATGAGGCACAGGTCTGCAAACCCGAAAAAAATAACCCCGGCGATCCTCAACTTTATCTCGGCTGCCTCTGCCAATGGTGTCTGCGCTAATGTTCTGATCGTCATCGACACACATTCCGACCATTATTCCGGTCGGCTGCAACATTCAGCTGACAAGAAAGCCCTCGCGCCCCTGGATGAGGTATGCAAAATTGTTTTAATTGTTACACACCTGCTGATGTACCATCCAGATCCTCCAGAGCTTCCTGGGAAAGGAAGTTCTGGAGGTCCTCAAGTCAAGCCAGACTGGCTTCAAAGGCTTGCTCCTTCTCACGTGTGGCCCTGCGATGACTGTACCCTCACACTTGAAAGTAATACAGGGGGTTGTCCAAAGGTGTGTGGCAGAGCAATTCTAGTGTTTCTAACCACTCACATCATCTCAGTGGGGTTGTGGACATGACATTTGGATTTTGTGGTTCCTCCACAATCCCTGCCTTGGCAACAGGACCCCTTACAGAGTTCGCTCAGGAGATTTTTGTCGATCAGGAGCGCAATATAAAAAAGGCGTTAGAGCGGTCAGTTGCGGGCAACACAAGACTGCTCCGGCACTCCTCCCTTGCCATCATCACCCGCGACGCGTCCTTCTCAATGGGCATCACAGCACCTCCGTTACGTGCGTTCGGTTGTCAGTTTGGATTTTGCGGCACCCCCGCCTGCCCTTGCCAGCCATGGGATGTCACCGTCGAGTCCAAAAACTCCCTCTCTCGACTTCGGTTGAAGTGTTCACGGTGCAAGTGGGTCTCTGTGTGGCTGAGTGCAGCGGACATCCCGTTTCTCAACGCAGTCGGTCCTGCTCACCCTAATGTGTTTTATGCGCCCTTCCCCCTGACGAACCAGCAACGACTTGTCTTCAGTGTGGGACAGAATCAGGTCAATGGTAGCAAGAAACAGAGGCGGGCATGACTCAGGAATTGGGACAATTTCTTTTTAAATGTGGATATTTTTTTTTGTTTTTTGAATAGACAACTAAGCAGCGCACATAATCTGTGAGGCCTTCCATTGTCCAGTGAGAGCATAGAAGGGGACTTACTGCTCAGTGGAAATAAGATCACTGAGTGGTACATTGCTAATACAACTTCTCTTTTTTTTATACCACCGCAAGTGAGACAAGTCTTAGAAGATGCGAGTTCATGGTGAAACAAGTAATAGAATTGAATTGACGTGAGCTTGGATGAACTATGACAGAAGGCATACCAGATGTCTCAAACTTCTATATTTAGGTGTACTTATGCTGTTCACCAACCTTCTCCCAGTGACGGGGAGCCCTAGTGCAACGTAAGGTCTATGCGACCCACTCTGGCCCTGCAGTCGCCCTGCAGGGTTCGTCGCACTAGAGACACCGACCCAACGATGGGTCTATGGGACCCATTTGAGCCCAGCAGTCGTCCTGCTGGGTTCGTTGGGTCAGTGCTGGTTGGCACCGTAGTCTCTCGCAACGGCATGCGGCGGAACATGGTACACCATGTACAACTAGCCCGACAACTTATCTGCAATTAATCATTAGTACGCCGACTGGGTCCAACAACCTTCTCCCAGTGACGGGAGCCCTAGCGCAACGTAAGGTCTATGCGACCCACTCTGGCCCTGCAGTCGCCCTGCAGGGTTCGTCGCACTAGAGACACCGACCCAACGATGGGTCTATGGGACCCATTTGAGCCCAGCAGTCGTCCTGCTGGGTTCGTCGGGTCAATGCTGGTTGGGACCAGAGTCTAGCGAGAGAGTGCCGGGGCGTTAACGAGGGGCGAAAGACGTTACCTGGGGATGCAAGACGTTGGGGGTGTCGAGACGTCGACGAGGGGTGGAAGACCATAGCTGTGGGTAGGAGATATTAGCAAGTTAAAAGGGGGATGAGAGTCGTTACAGTTGGGGTGTCGAAACATTAACGAGGGGAATTGCCGAGACGTTAGCGAGGGGGATGGGTTAGTAGTGTGTGTGTTAACGACAGGGCGGGAAACGTCAAAGAGCAGGTTAAAGTCAAAAAATTCGAAGTCCGCCGGCCGCGGGAAAGTCAACCAACAATCGCACGTGACCCAAAATGATTGCACGTGCCTCCGACTAAAATTGTACCACTAAAATTGCACGTACCTGTCAAGCCTTAAATGCTGATGTCTGCAGGGTTTATGACAGACGTGATTTTGGGTGTGAGATCTCCGTAGGAAAAACATCGAATTGGTCTTCGAGCACCATTGTGACACAGAGCGGTGATGATCATGTGCAATTACAAATAACTACTGATTACTAATAGTGTCACGCGCCCGAAATTCCTGTAAATCTAATTTCTAATTTCTCCCAATATGGCTCCACGACAATTCGGATTGACTTGGCCCCGAGGAACACTAACTGCTACGGAACTTGAGCGGGCACTGCGTTTTCGTGAGGGGCTTGGCGAGGTCAAGAAGATAAACGAGTGCAAAATACAGGTCTACGTCAGCAAGGTGTGGGACACGTCCACCAAGACGGTCTTGAGCGATGCAACACACGTCCCCTTCCATTACAAACCATACTGGGACCAACTCAACTACGGGGCCATATATCAAGGCCACCTATATGAATGGTTGCAAAACAACGCCAAGAAGGGATCTCTACTCAAGGAGTCGATAAAATCAACGCGTCAAGGCCTCGTTTACACCTGTCGCGTCCGCGAAGCTATCAAACAAGCGGTACGGATGGTCAGCCTCACGACGTGGAATTCGGACATGAGAATTTCCCTGTTCGACGAATGGATCGTCAAAGAGGCGTTTAGCCTTCACGATCGCACTCCACCCCAGCTGAAAAAGGAGGGACATGTGAATCTTTTCCAGCTTGACGCTTTGAAAGACAATAGGATATTGGGTGAGTGAGTAACCCCCACTAATGAATGTCAATTACACAACGTGTGACAGCACATTTCAATGGCCAAGACTGTTT
>Ga0193724_1000082_pt1 | contig 21626 bp, 25 predicted proteins | sample H2a1metaG_FD_146005 | JGI IMG/M metagenome (GOLD analysis project Ga0193724, IMG submission 146005) | Soil microbial communities from a riparian zone of the East river system, Colorado, United States - H2a1 | ecosystem: Environmental > Terrestrial > Soil > Riparian zone | place: USA: East River... | reverse complement strand
CCGCATCTGCAACACTCTCATGGGTTGGTTGTTTAGAAATCTTTTCTAATTGACTCAACACATTATTAAGCTCAGGAACGGCCTCTCTCTGTCTAACAAGATTACGCGCGGCATCAACACCAACGACGGTTTTATCAATGAAAGCAATTTGATCTGCAAACTGTGGAGCTTTGGCAGCAAGCTTAGATAATGCTATCTTCTTTGCAGCATCAGGAGCTTTATAAAAATTCCCTCCAGAAAGTTCATTTAGTCCTGCTATAACCGCCGCATTAATTTTCTGCTTCTGCGAACCAGCTAATGAAGTTGCTACTGAAGAAACTTTAGATTCAGCCGCATCTTCAGCGTGGGATTTAATTGCTGCATCCATTAAAGCAGTAGTTAATTTACCCCCACCCCATCCCCAAACCTTTCCGAATAATGTTTCAACCGGGCTAAAAATTATAGTTCCAACACCAAATCCAATGGCAGATTTTATAGGATTCTCTCCTGATACCCCACCAACAAGATAACCTTGAGCAGCATTATAAATAGATCTGGATGCTAACTTAGTAACACCTGTAGCTTTCTCAAGATTAAGAATTTCAGGAAGCTTTACTACATCTCCTAAAAGTCCACCACTAACCATGAAAGCAGGAGCTTGCGCTCCAAGTTTTCCACCTTCATATAATAACTTATTAGTTAGTGTATGTTTAAATCCATTAACACCAAAATTCTCAGATGCATTTATATAGTCATCAATTTTTTGTTCGTGTTTACTTTCTCTAACTTTAATATATTCTGGATCCATAATTATTGGACCCATATGAGGAGCAATAGTTGCATTCAACATAGCAGAGCCAAGAGATAAATCCTTTGATACATTTATAAATTTTTCTTGAGCATCTCTAGCTCGTGCTAATATTTCTTTATGTGTTCTTAAAGTTGTATCTGCAACGCCTGCGCTGATAATTCCAGGCGCTGTTTTAATAGTTTCAGGAATAAATCCTGAACCTTGTGCTTTATCAGGATTAGCTTTGTATTGCCAATAAGTCCCTCTATCGTTAATCCATTCCTGAAAAGAACCTTTATAGTTTGCAGCCTTCTGTGCTGGTACTACATATTTCTTATAAAAAGCCGCTTGATAACGAATTCTGTCTTTAGCAGAAGCGTCTTTATAAAGATCACTATTTTCCATCGTTCTTAAATGCCTCTGCATTATCATTGCAGGAGGCAATGTAGTAGCTGGATCAATACTACCAGATTTATCTGCTTTTGCCATTGCTTCTGTAAAACCTTTAGACTTACTAAGCAAGGGAAAAAGATCAGTAGTATCTTGACTTTCAATTTGTACAGGGAGATTATTATTAGCCGAAGCAGGATTTTGCGAAGCATTAGGCTTATCTAATGCTCCGCTAGAAAGAGGCAGAGGAACCGCTGTAGAATTTTGTGGCGGCATAATAACCTTTATTGGTCAGGATTAGGTTCTTCCTGCGGTCCTGCAAATAATGTTTCCATTGATTTCCACATATCAGGGTCCATAGTTATTTGATCCTGATTAAAATCTGAAGGATCTAAACCTATCCTCTTAGCAATTTCTCCCTGTATTAACTGTTGCATTACATGTAAGCTATCAATTTTTTGATTAATTTCTTTTATTTTTCCAATATCATGAGCCTTTTGTGCTGTAGCAAGTTCTTTATCTAAAGATTCTGCTTGATTTTTTAAACCCGTTACAGCAGTAGCCATCTTTTTATCATCAGCATTACCTTTAGTAAGATCAAGTCTATCTTTTAAAACTTGATTTCTCTCGTGAACACCTTCAAGTTGTCTTTGACCTCTAAGATCCCACATCCTTTCCATCATTTTTGCTTGTTCCATTTTATTCTGAACTGTATAAATAATTCCTTGAATCTTAGCTTGAGTCTCTTTATCTTTTGCATTAGCAAACATTGTAGCAATTTTTTCTCTTGTTTCATTGGTAAGTTCATTATTCTGAATACGTTGCTGAATCTGCATCAGATCTTTTTGAAAAGTTAATTCTTCTGCTGCCTTTGGCAACATACCCATTTTAGTTAGTTGCGCCATTAACTCAACTTTAGGATCAATCCCTGCTCTCTGCGGCATCGCACGCATAAAAGCTTGAGCTTGAGGAGTTAGGTCAGTTTTCTTATTTGCAAAATCTTGAGTATCTTTAGAAAAACTTGCCTTCAATGCATCATTAGCAGGGTTAGGTTGTTGTTTCTTTTGTTTCGCTAACGGATTAACATCTACATCAAATGCCTTAGCAAGTTCCTTAGATTTCTTTGGATCCATTACAATGCTATTAATAAGATTAGCATTATGCTTCGCAGCTTCTTGATTACCAGAAGATTGAGCTTCTTGATAACCAGCCATAGCATTTTTCAATGTATCAAAGTCCTGAGTAATCTTCTGGACTTTCATATCATAGTGTTTCTTTTCAGCCGATTGAACTATGTTTGCAATAGAACTAAACATAGCTTGTTTATCTGCTCTCTTACGTTCTCCTGTAGAAGCAAACGGTCCTTGTGGTATACCAACTCTACCCGGTTGCGCGGGAGGTTGTGGTATATGTGGTTGTGCTGGAGGCTGCGCGCCAAATGTAATTCCTGAACCACCACCCATTCTAGATTGTATAAGCTGTTGTATAAGCGCAGCAGCTCTTTGCTGATTAGCTTGAGCATCAGGTAAAGTCGCTGATGCACCAGCAGTCAGTAAATCTTGCTCGCCGGTTTGACCGGGCATCATCATTTGAGGATTATCGCCAGCCATTATAATCTCCTAGAAAGGAAAACTTTGATCCATGTTTGTTGCACCAGGCATGGATGTTGGTAATCCTAATGTCTCACCACCTAAAACACTACCACCGCTAGTTTGCATTGATCTTATAATTTCAGCAACAGTATTATTCATTGCACCTGTCGCAACGCCACCACCACCTGCGGACATTCCTGTTAAATCAATACCTGCGGCAGTATTCTTTTTACCCATGATCGCATTAAGAGCTTGAGTTAATGCATTTCCAGGTCCACCCATACCACCTGCACCGCCTTGACCACCAACATTATTAGCTCCTGCTATTTGACCAAAACCAGAACCGATTAATGAGTTACCACCTAAACCACCCGTAAACATATCCACGCCAATACCACCAGCAATTTCTAATCCGCCTAAAATATCTCCGAGAAATCCACCTTCATCAGCTCTTTCTTGATGGATAGAAGGAAGAACACCACTTAGTAAATCTAACTGTTCTTTCTGCGCATTCTCAAATAAACTCGCAAGAGTTTGTTGTTGGTTTAACTGAACTTGAGAATGAAAATCTCCTAGTCCTAGTGCTGCCGCTGAAGAAAAGCGTGCTCCTGCATCAGCAAAAGAAGATTGTATTCCTGCTTCTCCTCTTGCAATACCGGGAGCTTGAGCATTTAAGAAAGCCGCAGCAATTTTAGGATCAAACAATCCTTGTGTAATCATATTACCTAGCAACTGCCCCGGTCCTTTGCCGTAGGCTTTGCCTAGATAATTATAAAGATTCTGTGTTCTACCAGGATCATTAGTAGAAAATCCAGATGATAATCCCGCTAATCCTGCTCCTGTGCCATAAGAGCCAACATTATAAGATGGCGCTCCATATGATGGCATAGTAGGAAAAGGCATCGAAGAACTATTACCACCCGTATTTGCTCCAGTAGGATTACCCCATCCACCGGGGATAGGTTGTGGAGCATTATTACTCGTAGGAAATGGAAGACCTGAACCTGAAGGCATATTAATATCTCCTCACAACAGGACGTAACTGTCGTTCATTATAATCAGATTGTCGCTGTTGTTGCGACATTCTTTCCATAATTAAACCAACAGTTCTCTTTTGGGGATTACCATATAACTTCTGATGAAATAAAGCCCCAACTTCTAACATCCCAATATCATCACAAGCCTTCTCAGCAGCAGCATATTCAATAATATCTTGCCAGTCATCTGGCATATAAATGGGCTGTTGCGCGACAGAAGCAACAAAACGTGGATCATTTTCATCGCCTTCGGGGAAGGGATGTTGAATTTGATATCTCATATAAGTTGCATAATCCGTGTTAGGCATATATCCAACTATGAGATTTCCTTGATTAGTTTGTTCACCAACCTGCGTATAAGCCACTGGTTGACCGGGAATAACACTCATATTTTCAACAACTCTAGGTTGTCGATATTTCATTACTAAGCCAGTGCTAGAGCCTACTGTAACTGTAGAATCAAAATAACAAAACCAACTGACAACAAATGTAATGTATTTGTGCGAAGGGAAGGCAAAAAAATTGCGAGGATATTCAGACTGATTCTCTACGAAATTAATCGTAGGTCCAGTATGTCTAAGCTCATCAAATTCGTAATTCTGACTTAAATCGAGAATGGCCTTTTTAACGTAAAAAGGAATAACGTTAGCTAAGTCATCTCGATTTCTGAGCTTTCTTACAATTCCTGGGATTAACGTCTTAACCAACATTATTAACCTCCAAGGAAATATTCAACCAATGCATTTGCTCCTGAAGCGTTAAGAACTAATGCAGTAACACCTGCCGTAGCAGCAGCATTAGTTATCTGTTGCCATAACAAGAAAACCTCTCCCGGTCCTAATGCAGGACTAATTTGCTGCGCTCCGGTTGTTGGAGTATATTTAACAATAATAAAAAGTGCCGGATCATTATTCTTAACATAAAGTTGAAAAGTTTTAGAGTTAGGGATAGAGATAGTATTATCGCCAGCGGCGAGTTTCTGATAAGTTGTGAACTCAGAATAAACACTATCAAAACCTAAATCCCCTAATCCTCTATTAATAGGAACTGATCCAGTGGAATCTTCAATTCCAGTAATATTCGCAGTCAAAGTATTAGTCTGATTATTTGACATTAAACCCTCCCTAACTAAAAGATGAAGAAAGTTGCTGCCACATGAGCTACATTACATTTTAAATAAATCGTTGTCGTTGTCCAGTCCGTAAGACTTGTCGGCGTTCCATAAAATGATCCAGCTTTATCTTGATTGATAACATGAAAGCCAATCGGGATTCTATTCAGATTGTGCGTAACACTAAATAAAGTATCCGCCAATCCAGTATCAGTAGTAGAACCAAAAGAACCATCAATATTATCAGGCTTGAGTCCATTTTGTGTATTACCGCCGTAACTTATATTACCGCGCAAAACCTTATAAGTATCATGGAGAACTTTCTCCAAGTTATTACTATCTCCAAGATGCTTTGAGAATTTTCTTATCTGCATTACATTAAATCTTTCTCATCAGCTTTGCCGACCATCATTACTCGCGTTATAGCAAGAGCGCCACTATCTGCTTTACGAGAGATAAAAACTTGAGGTCGCTCACCTGCAATAACGCTTATAGGAATTTTCTTAGTCTTTAATGAACCAGAAGGAAAGATAGCTTTCTTATCCAAAGGTTTATCTATCTTAACTTCTTTGGACGATATTTTAAAGCTATTCGTTTCCGCCATAAATACTTGGACACCGATTGTAAAAGTCGCTTTAGCAATTTCACGATAGGTTACGACTAGAAGATGAACACTTACTTTCCTATTAATCATAACATCTTCTTGACGGAAAGTATAAAAGCAATCATCTTCAGTATTGAAATCTGATGAATCTATAAATGCCAGATATGTTTTCTGAAACTTAATATCAAACACTGGCATTAACAATGCAAAATTAGTACCAATCAATCCGCCTGTGGAAGTTAATAATCCTGGCGAACCTTGGATAGTAGATTTTCCAACCGGAGGATTATACGGATGCCCTCCTGTGCCACTACCTTCTCCGCCACTAGGATCAAAAGGTCGAAGTTGTAAAAGTCTACGAGTTGTTAATCTTTCGATAAAACTATCAATATGCATGTTATCTCGTAGCAACAAGATTCATTCTTGCAGTAACAGTTACATTCTTTTTAATCCATGAAACCCATGAATTTTCATCTGTTGAGAAACACCAAAACTTAGTATCATTTCCGAAAGGGATAACTAATATGTACATTAGATAAATGTAGTTATTAGCAAATCTCGGAATCATCGCACTTAATGGCGTTGAAGATGCACTCGCAAGATCACCAAAAATCGCATCTCTTGCAGCACCGCCTACGGCTTTAAATCCCCCGATAGATATATTGTAGATATCATCAGAACTAATAAACATTCCTATCGGCCCGTATTGTGAGATAGAGAATGGAAAAACATTTCCTATACCATGCTCACTAGCCCATAGATGATTAAAATCGAAAGGTAAAATACCGTCACTAACTGCCGTCATTTCTGATATGCCATTGGCACGAAAAACAAAACCTGTTTTATCTCCAATAGACATATAACCAGTAATGATATCTGGCACCTCTAAGAAGTCATCAAATCCTGCACCAATATTAACATTTGGATCCCATATACTAGGAATACCCGCAGGGCACCATCTAACTCTTTGTGTAAACGGAGAACCTAATTCTCCAGAACCTTCTATGGTTGAAAACATTAATACGCGAGAAGCAAGGCTGCCAATAAAGAAGGCGCCAGAAGTAATTCCCGCTGTAGCATCTACAACAGCAGTTCCATAAAAACCTGCTGATGGAGCTGGAGTTCCATTATTAACCCAAACTGCCGCTTGCGATGCTGCTGTATCAGTTGTATTCCCACCTATAACAACATTCCAAGCTGGCGCAGTAGCACCTGTAAAACCGGGAGTAATTACTACTTGAACATTCCCGTTAGAATCTATAACTCTATAATTAACAAAAACTCTCTTATCTGCCGTCCAAGGGACAGGAGAATTAACAGAAGATATGCCATCCCAAACCCAAAGATTGTTAGAACCGTTAGTCCAATAGAACTTATTAAGAAAAACTTGCGAAGCAGTAGGAATATCCGGTCCCGGTTGAACAGGGAAAGAACCAATAAGATTCCAAGCTTTTCTTCTGTTTCTTTGGAAATTAGGATTTAACTGCCACAATCCTTTTCTAGTAACAATAACAGTATGATTAACGTTATTACTATCCATAAAAGTAGTAATAACATCAATCGGATAATTATCAGGAGTCCCTAATATCCCTGTTGAAATTCTTGGTCGTGTACGAAGTTCAGAATGTTTAAGAATGAAATTAGAAAGAGAAGGAGAATAAACATCTGCCATTTGATTTTCAGGCTGTTCAACATTTAGTCCTTTCCAAGGACCGTTATAAACAGCCTCAAAATATCCGTTTTCTCTCATCTGGATTGGCACTTGTCTATTCTCCTTATCCTGTGGTACCCTTTAACTTTTTGTATTACCCTCTAGAAGTGATTTATCTCTTATATGATTATGCTCCTTTCTTCTTTTTAGCTTTAACAGGCATCTTTTTTCCAGACTTCTTTAGCGAACCTTTCATTTATTCCTCCAGTAAAATTTAATTAATGCTCTGCCAAGAAACTTGAGACAGTCCTAAAACAACTGCATTAGCAGTATTCTTGTTGCTAACGAATAACAAATCTTGAATATGATCTGTATTACTAATCAAATTTGTTGTAAGCTGACAAGCGAGAGATTCATTGATATAAAAATCTGCCGAGACATTACTAACATTATATCTAATCTCTAATGTAACTGGTCCTGTAGCAACAGCAACTCCAGAACCTGTAGTTGTTACATGCGTATTATCTGTAGCACTAACACACTGCCAATTTGCTGTTCCAGCAGTATAATGAAATGCTGTAACTTTAGTGTTAGGCGTAGTTGTGTTATTAAAAGTTGCATCTGCTGGCAGGACTGACATGCCTACCCAATATTCAGTATTAGCAGTTTGAACAACTACAATTCTAGCTTTCCAAAAAGAAGTTTCCTGTAGTAAATACGGAACCTGACTAGAAACTTCAGCACGACCTGCGCCATACCAACTATTCGCGGAGGCACTAGTTACCATTGTAAAATATTTAGGAGCAGTTGCAGTAGATGCAGTATTACTAGCAGAACCACCACTGCTAGTAAAAATCTGCATTGTATTAAAACCTAAAAATCCTCCGCCAGCTTGGGATATAGCTCCAGTACCAAAGGCACCATATATTGATAATGCTCTATTAGTATTAAGTCCTGACGCAGTACCAGCAGGAGTGCTAAATGCTCCTGAGCCATCTAGATAATGGGCAGCATTCCCATCATACTTAACTGCCGGATACGTCATCCCTCCTTGTCCAATTAAAAAAAGAGGAATAAGCATGATTGCAATTATAACAAACCATTGAGTATGTTTTGGCATTATATCCTCTAATTTTTACGGCAAAATATGACATTGATAAAAGCCGGACTAGGATCAATTGACGTTCCGCTAAATGTAGGTTTACTTACTGTTCCAGTTGGAATATTGTTATTTCCTGTAAAAGTTAAAGCCGATATAGTTCCAATCGGAGTTCCTGCACTTACAGCTTGAGATAATGCAACTGGAGCAGAAACAGCAGTAGCTCCAAAAGTTACTGCACCTGTTGATACTCTACTAGTTCCTGTACCAAACGTAGCCGCAGCTATCTGTCTACTTTGTGTAGATGTAGAAAGTTGATATGGTAATTCATGAGCATGATTTGCTAATGCGCTACCAGTAAAAGTTGGTGTATTAATACTCCCTAAAGGAGTATAACTGTTCATTATTAATGTTGGTTGTGTTATTGTACCTGCTGGAATTATAGTAGCATTTCCACCAGTTGTCCCAACATTACCATTTGCAGCTATTGTTCCTTTTAAAAACTTCCCATTTAAAGTTGTAACTTCCGTCCATCCCGCATTACATGTTCCGTTAATTAATAATATGATCGCCCCGCTTTGTGCGGGAGCATTTTGAAAATTAGTATAAGTAATCCCACCTGATTGCCATCCTACAATAAATAGGACCAGACAACATATCAGCGATATAGTTAACCATTTTTCTCTGGATGTTGTCATAAATTTTCTATTAATTAGTAGTATTCTGATAAACTACAATCCTAGCGTCGTAATTAGGAGAACCAGTAATCGCAACAGCATAAGCTATCGAAGTAGATTCTTTAGCTGCGATAGGTGAGTTAACAAGTACAAAACTATTCGCACCTAACGCTGCACAATTTGCTGCCGTAGGTGATATCGTTTGTGATGTATTACTAACATCTGTATAAGTAACAGATAATGTAAGAGTCGCCGCAACTGCTGTTTTACAATAAACAGTAGCAACTACTGTATATTGTGCTGGTGTTACACCCGTAGTTAATAAAGGTGTTGAAGTTATCGCAGTTGTGGCAGCTAATACACTATTAGCACCTGCATTAACTGGTACATTATCTTTATTTACTCCAAATAAAATAGTACCACCAGAAGGATTAGTTAAATCTATAGTAGCATTACTTGTAAGATTTAATTTACCCTGTGTCTCAATATCACCGCCACCAGTTTGTAATTCTGTGCCAGTGCCACGATTGGAATAATATTGAGTTCCGTCAGAAAAAACTTTAACACTCTGACCTACTCCAACTTTAAAGAAAGTAATCCCATCAATATTAGTTCCATTACCATCAACAATTTTATCTACAATATCTTTATTAGTAACATAAATATACCATCCAATAGCAGGTACTACTACTGGCAAGAAAACACTATCAGTATTACCATTAACTCCACCAACATAAACTTTAGCCGTATCAGCCGCAAGTAAAGTTACATCAGTTGTAAACGCAACACTTGCAGTAATACCACCTGCTCCAGCAGGAAGATCAGCATTAACTAACGCTCTAAAAGTTGGAACAACAGCGCCACCACTAGTAGGCCCAGCAAAAACTGTATTAGCTGTATGAGTGTGTAATGACGGAACAAGTGTACCACTTGTGGTAATAGGAGAACCTGTAACACTTGTATTGTATACAGTATTATCTCCCGTCATTGCTACACTAGTAACTGAACCAGTTCCAGGAACGGGATTAACTTGATAACCATTAAGATTAACAGTTAATGACGCTGTACTAACTGGCGTTATACTAGTTACGTTAATCCTAACGTAGTTAGAAACAACAACGGAAGATAATGCATTTCCATTGCTAGTACAAGTTTGAGCACCTAAAATACCGCCAGCACTCCATGATACACCATCAGCAGAAGAATCTACTCTGACTGAACAAGCTGATAGAGTACCTGTGACATTCCAAGTTAAGTAATGATATTGTGCTCCAGTTCCAGTAACATTACATAGAACTTGGCCTGAATTACAATACTGACCTGTAGTCGTAATAAATCTATTAACAGCTTGATAACTATAACTTTGAGCTTCGCTTAACGGAGCTAACGCTACAAAAGCTAGCAGCGAAGCTATTACGATGTTTCTAATAAAACGCATGAGCGTTGCTCCTTAAGCATGATAAATCTTGATCCCGCCATTAGTAATGCCATTGTTAGGAACAATAAGTCCGTCAACTGTCCAACCGGGATTACCTGTCCTAACCGTTTCAAGATCAGAAGCGCCATTAAGAAATGCAAAATTTTTGGTATTATAACGATCAACTTCTGCTGTATCAGTATCTCCAACATACGCCGCAAATTCTACTTGCCAGATTTTAGCGGCGCCCTTCCAGATAACTAGATAGAAAACTCCACCAACACTAATAACATCACCAGGGTTATTTCCATTACCAACGACGGCAGCTAGAGCTGCAACATCAGCAGCATTTACTAACCAAGGATTGCCAGTCATATCCATAATATTAATCCTTTCTTAGAAAGAAATAAGGCTCCTTTTAGGAGAGAACATTAGAACGTTACAACGAGATAATCAATAACAATCTTTAATGATCCTAGACCTGCCAAAATTTCAGCAGCACCGTCATTACCAGCAAAGATACCTACATTCTGCATATGTGCATTAGTATCAGTAAGATCAATAGGCGCAGTACCATTTTCTTGTTTGCTCGCAGTATTCAACAATAGCGCACTAAGATCAGCCGTTAATGCAGCGCCATTGGCTGTTGTACCTTGAAATAACTTAAGTGTAGCAGTTGTATTAGTAAATGCCGTTGTTAAAAAGGTATAAAGCAAATCATACGAAATAACTTTAATATATTTGCCTGCACCTGGCGCAGCAATAAGTAGCATTGGTGTTGCGCGTAAAGCTTTTAAATTAGTAGCCGTTAATGAAAGTTCTTGCACAACGCGTGATACAGCAGGATAGCTACTAGCTGCTACACCAGCAGCAGCAGATGTACCCGTAGCTCCTGAATTTTGAGTAGTATTTCCAAGTTGTATTATATTACCAGAATCATCTAAATCAAAAAGAACTGCATTATCTGACTCACGAAGATATCGTTGAACTGTTGACATATTCAAGCCTCCTAGAATATAATTTCATCATCCGTATTACTCCCGCTTTCGTTAGGAGTAATTAGTTTTTCATTAGGCTGTAGCTCATGAGAAGGTATACCTAAAACCTGAGCTATGTTAGCTTCTCTTTGACCAATAAGATAATTTCCGTGATTACCATAATCTACACAATCCCACTGCTTACAGAGTAATAAACCTCTCTGCCACACCATCTCTTGAAGATTAACACGCGAACCACAGCGAGCACAATAATGATATTCGACCTGATGAAAACTTCTATGACCGCGATACGCAGTAGATACGATAATCGGTTGGTCAGCCATAATATTATGCCAAGGCTCGCTTTAATATGAAAGGGTGCGCCAGTTGATATGAAAGCGGGGACGAAGAAAAGGAGCCTTATCCGAAACTCCGTCCCCTATCCATCACTACTAAATTAGTAACCGCAAGGTTCTAAATTTAGCAATAATGGAATCTTTATTTAGAATTTACATGAAGCAACGCACTATCTTGTGATTCCTTCAAACTCCTGAAACGTCCTTCCCAAGCACAAGAACATCTCACAAGATAATTATGCTTCGTACCTTTTTGTGGAAGTACCTTAGCCGTATGTCCGTTAGCCTCGGCAACATAAACAGATCTTCCATCTTCTAATGGCAGCTTAGGATCACTAGCCATAGCATCTTCAGTTCTAGCGATTTCTCGTTGAACATTTGCAGCTTCAGATGCAGCAAAAGATTGTGAAGATTTCATCTCTGTAATGTTAGTTTGTTTTGTAGCTTCTTGTTGTGCATCTTCTGAAGTTAGAGGTTTATCATCCTTTATAATAAAGGAAGGAGATTCTTCACTAGAATGCGATTTAAACTGATCTAATTTATCTAAGGCACCCATCACAAACTCCTTGGAGAGAAATTAAAAGGCTCCTTTTTCTGCTCTGGCAAGTTCCCTATCCTCTTCTTTCTAATGCTAAAAAACTCATTAGAATTTATGGACCGTTAGATCCCCACGTTCCGAGCCAGTGCGAAGCACCAGCAGCAAAACGCATTTTAGATTTCTGTTTGAGAGCATCCGTGTCAAAGTCATCATCATAATCCATGTCTGGTTTTTTACGCCACATGAATTTCAACTGATGTTGATCTTTCGCACAAACTGCAAACCATGCCGTGTCACTGGTTAGATAATGGCCTACCATATATCCAAGATCTTCACCAAGCAAAGCATTAATTTCGTTAGTCGCAGTTCCCGGTTTTCCCGGCGAACCTAGTAGTTCTCTTGCCAAAAATCTAAGCGCTGGAGGAATAACCAGAGCTTTAGGCTTAAGAACAATAGGAAGACCTACGCCATCCACAATTCTTTCGAATTGATTGGTCATAGCAATTACAGCAGCGAGACTAAGATCAACATCTACTGCTGGTCGATTGGGGAAAGTTCCTGCTGCGCTAATAACCCCTGATAAACCAGGTGAGTATGCAGTAGCCGTCGGACCACCCAATAACGGATGTTGGTTGTTAAAAAGACTAACACCGTCAATCGTTTTAACAGTTGAGAAACCAAGATTAAAAATATTCCAAGGCACCATTTCTTCAGTAAAACGTTGTGAACGCGCAAGTGCTTTTGGAATTTGCTTAATAACACCATAAACATCATCTTCATAAAGCTCGAAAGAAGCACGAGCAGCCAAGGCATAGGTTAACGGAATATAACGTAACGTTCCGCCCTGAATTACCTGCGTATAATTAACAGGAGTATTTTCAGGTTTATATGGCATCGGGCCAGTGCCAGCAAATTCAACATCATCGGCATAGGCCGTAGTGATAGATTCCACATTAAATACGGCCGGATACTCAAGATCGCGTTGGTATGTGTCAAGCCATTGATTAAAAAGCTTGTGAATACCGGGCGCCATCAATTGAGCATACTGGCCTCGCACCATCGTCATAATGATTATGTCCTTTACAAAGATTTAAAAGCAAGGCTCCTTTTTGTGATGCACTACGCAGGAATTTAAATTGTACTCGGCCATTAGGAATAGAACCATCAACAGGAGATAAACCTACAATTTCAACACAAGTATCTGTGCCGCCCGTTGTTTTTGCTTTATCAACATACCAATAAACAGGTGCCGTAGAATCTGCGGTTAGTCCGTAAGACTTACCGATATCAGATTGTACTGGCGTCCAGTTAGCAGCAACTGTTCCTGTTGAACTATCGAACATTGCTTCAAAAATAGTATCGTCGATAGCTTTATTAAAGAGTGTTTGCCCCGTAGAAAATGGTGCGCCACGAGGAATATTAACGGCACTAACTTCATTAGGTACTGAACCAAATGTAACAGTAGCACCAGGAAAACCAATACTTCCAAAAGGAAGATTAGCTCCAGCACCATCTGTTGCAAGATTAGCCGCGTCAGCAAGTGCGACACCTGCAATAACAGCAGCAACTCCGCCACCAGTTCCCGGCCATGCTTGAACAACACCGGAAGATAATTGCACCGGGGTTCCTGCTAAGAAAGTTTGTGATGCTTTCTCATTGATAGATGCAGTATTATCGGTATTACCACTAATCGTTTCTACCGCAATAATTGGCGCATGATGTGCTAAATTAGGACCAGCCATTGTTAATTCCTCCTTTTAAATTATTTACCTTCTGCAAAGTCTCTATCTTGAGCAGCCATTTCTGATGTAGATGGAGCGTAAAATTCTACATTATGTCCTGCTTTACGCATAGCTTGTAGAACATCTGAACCAACTTCATTCTCTAATGTTCTTTTAGCTTGCGCAACTGCTTGAGGCTGCCAGCGTCCAACTTGCTCCAAAGATCGGATAATGTTCTTCTTATAAATTCCCATCAAACGAAGAACATCAACCTTCATGAGAATAACATCAAACCACTTAACTGTGCCATCCTCTTTAAGAAGATTGTCACTAACTCCCCCTTCAACATCTTCAGGGGTAGCATTAGTAAATCCGATAGCTTTAAACATAGCATAATTGCCACCTTCATAATTTCTATAATTAACCCATCTAAAACGCAAACTTCCGTCTTTTGGTTTAACCTGTAACATAGCAGGTACATCAAAAGATTTTGCATCAATGAAGGGTAAATTAAGAACATCAGCTTCAGTAATGCTGCTTAAGTCAAAAGCTGTCGCAGGTCTAACTTTAGGAGCACTCTGTTCTGTTGTTGAAGGAGAAGGAGTTATTTGCACATCAGGATTAAACTGATCTTTAATCTGTTGACTAGAAAAACCAGCTCTATTCTGAGTAACTCGGATATCAGGTTGGAAAGCTGCACGATCTTCCGCAGGTTGGGAAGCAGCAACAGTGTTACCTTTAGGCGTTAGTCTATCTAAAACGCTCTTAAGTTTTTCTCCGCCTGTTGATTGTGCAAGATTTTCCTTCGCTAAATTGGCAGCTTCTTTAAGGTCGCTATCCACATCCGCAGGATTATTTGTGCCTTTGAAAGCGTTCGTCATATCTTCTAATTTAGACATACTTTAATCCTGATTTAGATTTAACATATTCGTCCGGAGTCATTCCCCATTTATTAGCAACTTTTATTTCATCTGCTGATAAAATTTCTTCAGCTTTTTTAGTTCCACCACTATTATCATTTCTAATAATAGAAGTGCCGCCAGCCTGAATCATGGCGTACTTGCCTTCTTTTTTGTTCGTATCCGTAACAATATCATCAACGTGCTTACCTTTAACAAGATAATAAATGTTAGTAATAAGCTCCGTCGGCTTACCTTTCATTGTTACAGGATATTTATCCCACTCTTTCTTAATCTCTTCCTCAAAAATCCCAAAGTTAGGAAGGCTATTTCTGGCATTCATATAAGCCATATCAGCGGCCAAACCTAAACTATGAAGCTGAGTTCCTGCTATTGAAGCTTGAATAATCTTTTTAGTGCTACCAGCAGGATCTGCCATAAACTCGATAGGATCAATGGCATAAGGATCAGGAGGAGGAGGATCTTTTCTACGAGCGTCATTTCCTCCTGAATTATCCTCTTCGCCATTATCATTCCTACTAGTTGTTTCTAACTGTGATCTCTCAGTCAAAGCCTTAATACTATCTTGAATAGATGCAAGTGTAGATTTAACAGCATCAACATCAGCTTTAGACGCCGACTCTCCAAGCTTAGTTTCCAGATTTTTAAGCTTATCTGGATCAATACCCATTTCTTTCATTTCCTCAACAGTCATCTTACCCCATGCACACATAATAATCTCCTAAAGCCTAAAGGCTCCTTAATTTAATTCGGTTGCGGTCCTACTTGCTTAGGCATATTTTCTTTAGTATAACCTTCTGTCTCTAGCCGAGCTAATTCTGATCCCATCTTATCCACACTCTTAATTTGCTCTGGGATAGCAAGAAGCTCTCTCAACATAAAAATCCTACCGCGTAACACATCAGAAGTATCTTGATGTTCTTTATCTAGATAATTCGTAGCAAGTTCATTAAGATACAATCCGATTAGATTCGTTAAGAAGGCTTTATAATGCTCTGAGCCTTCATGTAAAAACCATCCAGACATTACTGATTTATGTTTATAAAGCTCATTAAACGGTGCGTACTGGATTAGCTCCTTCATTTGCTGCAACCGGGAACGCAGGTTGTGAGCTTGCATCATTTTGTTGCTGTCCATTGTTGCCATTTGTGTTGGCTCCTTTTGTTAATTGCTTTACAGTTTCTAATTCTGGCTGCAATCTAGCAATATCATCATGCCCAAAGTTCCTTAAAATTCTAGACATTAACTCACCGCTAGAACCGATAACACCAATAAGGAACTGCTTAAGCTCTGGAGGCATCTGAGGATTGCCTAGACCTTGTAAAATTTGAGCAATTGTAGCATGATGACGTTGCATTACTTGCGTAAGCAACATATCATTTTGCTTCTCTAATTCTTTATTAATGCTTGCATTCGCAGCGCGGATAGGTAGATCAATTTTGCCTTTACGGATATTTTCCAGCGCTAATTTAAGATATTTACCTTGATTCCCGAAGTATTTAAGTCTATCTCCAATACCAAACTCTGCATATTGCTTTGCAGCTTTGCGACCTAACTTAAGATGCATATATCGGAAATCGGTAATATTAACATTAACTCTTCGATTTCCAGACTGCATTACAGAGAACGTACCCATTGCAGATAGTTGACCTTTTTTATTAGTAGAATCTCCACCAGGAGCAGTCATACCTGTGTCAACACCTGCTCGAGATTTAGCAAGTTCAATAGTTAAAGATTCTTCTTGAACTGAGGAGGGATAGGCTACGCCTAATTGATGGATAGCAAAATCGGCAGCGTCTATAGGTAAGACGGCCATTGGATAAATACTGATATTAGCATCTATCTTATTACTACGTCCAACAGTAACCACACTAGTATTACCCAAAGTCCTATTATCATTACGTTGATTGTGCCCGGTAGTGACTTCTTCTTGATAGAACTTAAGCATTTCAGCAAAGCCGTAGCCAAGAAGCCCGTCGTCAGTATAACCAAGACGACCAAACTCAAAGGGTTCTTCGTTATCAGGGTAGAAATTAAATACAGAATTACATTTAGTATCTGATCCTTTGTGGAATATATAAATGATCTTCCACTTAGCATTATTATGCCAATAGTAAAACCAGCACTCATAGATATCCCATTCTGCTAAAACTTGAGCTTGCTGTGCTTCTATATTTTGGTTCTGCTCTTTTTGCTGTCTTTCATTAGAAGCACCATATCTATCTGGAGATTTTAGAAGTTTATCTTTATCTTCATCAGATAAATCAAAAGCTCCAGTGTAAATCTTTTCTTCGATTTTTTGTTTATTCAGAGTATATTTATGATACTTGAAATCTGCTTTTTCCCAAGTCGGCGCACTAACAGTGGCGCCCCAATCTTCGATTGGTATTTTTTCTGGTCTAGGACCATCATATTTAGTGTGAGAGATAAAAGCAGGTTCTCCGCCATTAGTAACGGAGGGGCCAGTAACTAATCTTTCAATATCTGTTTCCCAAGGCTGCTTAATAAGAACTGAACCGAACTGAATCATATCATTTGCAGCAAGGCTTTCTACACGATACAGATCTAATTCTGTAGGTTCCATGCCCATCAAATTCATAAACGATTCAAACGCAGTTCTTTGTTGTCCACCTTGTTCTGTATCCGGCCATTCTCCTACTAAAGAGGAAGTCCATAATGGCATGATCTCATATATAGTTCCGATTATTCTGGCCTTGAGAGTATCAACATTCTCGGCAATAAGCTGAATAACAACATTAGAAGCATTAGGCCAAGGCCAGTCTCTAGTTTCTTGTTCAGGTTGACCTTTATATAATTTACGCCAAGAAGGAACTTTCTCAGTATGGAACTTATCATAAGCATTAATCTCTGCTTGCAGACGTTCTTTTACAAAGATATGCAATGCTTTATTTTCATCAACACCGAAGTCAACTCTAACTGGCGTAGTTACTGGCATTTATTTTTTCTCTATAACTTGAATGTTTGTGTTAATTTCAACCTTGGCCTCATCTACTGGTAAGACTGCCATCATGCCGCTAGTCAGGGGAGAGCGTCTAAAAAATACAACTAGCACGACGGACGATGATACCATGCCTAAACCAATAGATAAGGGCCAAGATTTTGAAGCTACTAACGAATTACCACAGACAAAGAGAAATGTGCATATAGCACTAAACAGCATTTGAAAAACAAGCCTGACCCATTTTTGTACTATCTTGGAGTTATACACTCCAACAACAATACTCCCGATAGCACTAAATGGATCTAGCATTTTATTTAATAGGAGAAGGTAACAGGTTCTTTACCACTCCTAAAACTCCAGCAAACATAATCGTTGCTGTAGGATGCATCGACCAAAATGCGTTAGCTTGTGGTGTCAATGCTGTTACTATCGCACCTGCGACAGTAATTATAATTGGCATCCAAGGTTTCAGTTTTTCTAACATGTTAGGTAAATCTCCCCTTAGTGATTTACCCACCATTACTACCTGGAAAACTTAATAACCTGTTGCGCCAACTTTGCGGCGCTTAAATTGTTTTGCTTGCGTTTGCAGAAATTCTGATGCTTCCCTATCACTCATAGCATCCATATCGAATGTCTGCACTGCATAACCAAGGACATCGAGAATATCGCGAGTAGCATGAAAAGGATATTCGAGATATTCTGAAACAAACTGTTCGTGTCCAGTGCGTAAGCAATAAAACTCACCCCTAGCAAACATAGGCTCAAGACCATCAATGCGGTGAGTTTTCGCATCTTTACTATTATCCTTTTTAAACTCGTTAAACTTATCAAAGGTCCACTTTCCAGCTTTTTTATTCGTTTCACTTTGAACTTCTAAATGATACTTGAGCCATTTTTGAGCACCTATGGTTTCTAACCAAGGTTCCTTAATTTTCCATTTTTCACCGAACTTAAATAACTGAGAAACTAAATCGGCATGGCTACTGTTATCCGCGTATAAATCAAGCAGATAAACCCTAAAAGGCAACTCAAGAGTATAGCCAAGAACAACCAAAGCGTGCCTTGATCTTCCTTCCGTTCCAGCATGGTTAGGATCAAGTAATAAAACTCGCTGGAGATGAGTAGGAAAAATATTTTTCTTAACAATTCCACTTTTTGTTTCATGAACAATCTGAACTCTCTTATCCCCTTTTAAGGGATCAACAGCTTGATATCTGAAATAGTTTAAGTAGGTTTCACGAAATTTAGCGTCAGTAGGAGGAACAGGACTATTAAGAAATTGACAGCTGAAAAAATAAGTGCCAAGGCGAGCTTTCCATCTGTCGAGTTTTTTCCAGCTAAACTCATGCGGAAAGATGATCTTACCAGCAGGATGTTTGTCACAACATCCGCCAATAGCACTATGAGAAGTAATTCGAAAATAGGGTTCATTCTTACGAATCCAATGGTTTAAATCTTTATAAGACCATCTATTTCCGATTACAACTTCATCATTATCCGCTTCTGGATCATTAGGGTCGCTATCAAAAGCTCCTACTAGTAGCTTATGATAGTCTATAGTTCCGTTCATTACTATTTCAGATTCTAATGCCTCCTTACCTATGAGATCATCTTGGACAGCCCTGGTATAATGTCTTGACTGTAAAGCAGTTCCAACCGATAAATAATCGTACGTCCCTTCTCCGTCAGCAGTCCGTCCACTGCGTTTATGTGTCTTAGTGGTAACGGACCAATTGCAAGAGGTATCTGGTTTAATTTCAGGATATAGCCCAGTGAAGAAATCATTATTCTTATACTGGTTATCGACTCGAACTCCAAGCTTGCCAATATTCTCTTTATTTTCCGAGACAAGTACGGTTCGCGTATCTTGGTTATGCGCTCTACGCATCCATTTAATCCACTCATCTCCATATCCCAACGCACGCATGAGCTTTTCATCTTCGTCGTTAAACGGTAAAGCCCACCATATAGGTGCAGATTCTGAACCAATGGTAGATTTAAAGTGGTCACGAGGTATCTCAATAATATCTTTTAATCTTTCACTTTCAAACAACTGACAGATATCTTTGTGTAAATATTCTCTTAAACGATGTTTGCGTAGTGTTACTTTAGCAAAATAATATAAAGAACCATAACCATTAAGTCTGTGTATCTTTGATGCTATATTAGGTGCTTGACCAGAAGGATCTATAATTGTCCAATGATTAGCCCAACTTTTAGAATTCTCTTCTTGTAGTTGAACTATCTGATCTGTTAATTCTATATTTTCGAGCATTAATTACACAGTAGTTAAGGTTCAATTTTTGCCGCCCTAGATATTTATTCCGCCTTCGGCGGGGCAGGTTTGAACGCTTCGCTGGGCAATATAGACTGCGTTAATGATAACCCTTTGTTAAGATAAAGAATGAGAGATTAGTAGTTTGCCCATGTGTAGCTCGGGTCCCAAACCTGCCAGGAAAGGTAGCCCGATACTAATCTCTCATATTATCATTAAACCTCCCGATCTAATGATAATGTTATTGAGCCGTGTCAGATGCAAGAGGACTATCTATAGTTATAGCCGGAGGCTCGATCTCAGTCACTTCATTTTGTTTCTTGGTCTTTGCTAAAGCATTAATAAGTTCTGACGCAACTGCGTCATCTTGTTTATTATTGCTATTCTGTTCTTGAGTTGGTAATCCGATACGAGAAACTTTAGCAAAAGCTCCATGACGATCTAAGATTTCCTTAGATGCTTCAAATTGAAGCTTCCTATCTATTTTCTGGGTGGCTAATGCTAAAAGATTTTCTAATGCCGAAGGCACGGCAGATGATAAAATCCTTCTTTGTAAAGGAAGGTTATCAACAACATCTTCATCTGCGACTGATAAGATGCCAGTAAGATATTGATTATGAAGTTGTTGATAGATTTTTGTTTTCTTCAAGAGGGAATACGAGGTCTGGGACATCCCAATATGGGAGGCAATTTCCTTATCCTTCAAGCCTAAGTTTAACATTTCTATTCTACAAGCTATCCGGATTTTATCTACGGTCTTCGAATGATGTTTTCCCTTAGGTGAAAAAGCCATTAGAGTAATGTCCTAACAAAACAATCTTTCGCTTCTAAAAGTTTACGCAATCCTGCTGTCTTCTCTGGACCTTCGGGAAGCTCGTCTACAAATTTATGAGCAAGTTCAGAAATAGGTTTTGAAACTCTTTGAAGATGTTCAGGCAAATGAGCATATTCAAAAAACTTCATCATCCTTCCTGAAGAAGAACTGCTAATAGAAAAAGGTGTAGATGCGTCAGCCATATTATAAAATCTCTCCTCTATTTTCAGCTTCTTCCTTTTTAATCTCATCCGATGAATTAACAACATGTGGATGATATTTTTGGAAGTGAGAATTTAAAACAGTGATAACCGTCTTAACAGGCTTCTTGATCTCTGGGCTTACAACGGCCGAAAACGAGGACTCTCCTGCGGAGGGAGATTGTTTCCGTTTACGAGATTTTGAAGCGTGCTTCATAAGCTATCACTGTTTACTAAGCCGAAAAGAGCACTAAGCACAAGTTTTTACAAGTCTTCTTATCATCTCATGCTTGGCAGGTGAAGTCAAGACATTAGTTGCAGGCAACTTGTTGTAACTAAACGAAGTTACTGAGGTAACCATTTACAACTAACAACCCGCAAGGTAGACTTGAGCACCCGTTGGGTGATAATTCTTATCATGCGCAGCATCCTCACGGATGTTGGTTATTAATCATAATGTTTATAGCTCTCGTAGAGATAGATCTCATAGAGATCGAAGATATAGCGAAGCTA
>Ga0193724_1000080_pt1 | contig 21805 bp, 17 predicted proteins | sample H2a1metaG_FD_146005 | JGI IMG/M metagenome (GOLD analysis project Ga0193724, IMG submission 146005) | Soil microbial communities from a riparian zone of the East river system, Colorado, United States - H2a1 | ecosystem: Environmental > Terrestrial > Soil > Riparian zone | place: USA: East River... | reverse complement strand
GCCCTGATCGATGCGGGCGCCGACGCGATCAAGGTCGGTATCGGTCCAGGGTCGATCTGCACCACCCGCATTGTCGCCGGCGTCGGCGTGCCGCAACTCACCGCGATCATGGATGCGGTCGAGGCGGCGAAGAAAGCCAATGTGCCGGTGATCGCCGATGGCGGCATCAAATATTCCGGCGACCTTGCCAAAGCTCTGGCCGCCGGCGCCGACATCGCCATGGTCGGCTCCTTGCTGGCCGGCACCGACGAGACCCCGGGCGAAGTGTTCCTGTGGCAGGGCCGCTCCTACAAGGCCTATCGCGGGATGGGCTCGGTGGGTGCGATGGCGCGCGGTTCCGCCGACCGTTACTTCCAGCAGGACATCAAGGATACGCTCAAGCTGGTGCCGGAGGGTATCGAGGGTCAGGTGCCCTACAAGGGCCCGGTCGGAAACGTCATGCATCAGCTCGCCGGCGGCTTACGCGCGGCGATGGGGTATGTCGGCGCGAGAAACCTCGCCGAGTTCCATGAGAAGGCGCAATTCGTGCGCATCACCGGCGCGGGCTTGCGCGAAAGCCATGTCCACGACGTCACCATCACGCGCGAGAGCCCGAATTACCCCGGCGGGGCATAGTTTTCAGGGCTAAATTGACCACCACAAGGCCCGCGAAACGCGGTATTGTCGGCCTACGGATCGCCGCTCCGCACGGGAATTCACGTTCGCGATTGTGCCGCGGTTTCCGACAAAATTCATCCCAGCACAATTCAGAAGAGAAGTTGAATATTATGGTCGATTGGTCGGACGACAGGATTGCAGCACTTACAGATCAGGATCTGAAGAATCTGCTGGTCAATGCGGAGCGGAAATCCGTTGCCGAAGTCATCGCCCAATGCAAGGCCGAGCTGGAAAAGCGCGACGCCGCAAAGCCCCGCAAGGCATCGAAGCCGCGCACCGAAGTGAAGGAATTCGAGCACGACATGTCCGGTCAACTCGCCACGGTCGGCAAGGAGATGGCCGGGAAATACGACCTGTCCGAAGAGACCGCGAAAGCAAATTCGGTGGGCGTGAAAGGCTTCAAGGCGCACAAACTGCTGGACGCCAAGGGCTATGCCAAGCTTGGCGGCATGCAGCGCGACGGCTCGGTCGCCGTCGACCGGTATATTTCATATCGGCGCGGCAAGGACATCGTGACACTCGGTGTCTGGCTGTTGAAGGACGCACCGATCGAGAGCCATGAGTTTCATGTTAGCGCGCCGCCTGAAATGATCGAAGGCGGCAAAACGTTCTCCGAAGTCCGGCCAGGTATTTCGGAAAAGGACCTGCAGGAGACGCGGCACATTCGCGCGTTCAAGGATTTGCCCAGCGCGGCTGCAGCATTCGACGCGGCACTGGCGAAGATCACGGCCTGATATTCGGTCACAAAACCTGAGATCGTCATTGCGAGCGGAGCGAAGCAATCCATAAGGCCTCAAGGAAGATTGGATTGCTTCGCTGCGCTCGCAATGACAAAAATAAAGAAAATCGGAGGAAACAAACATGGCCCAATCCGCAAGACGCGTCGTTCTGGTTTCTCGCCCGGTCGGCGAGCCCAAGGCGTCGGATTTCCGCGTCGAGGATCATACGATACCGGTGCCCGGCGAGGGCCAGGTTCTGCTGCGCACCATCTGGCTGTCGCTCGATCCCTATATGCGCGGGCGCATGAGCGACGGCCCGTCCTATGCGGCGCCGGTGCCGATCGGCGGGGTGATGGAGGGCGGCACCGTGTGCGAGGTGATCGCCTCGAACAATCCGGGCTTTGCCAGGGGCGACATCGTGCTTGCGCGCGTCGGCTGGCAGTCGCACGCGCTTTCCGATGGCCGGGACCTGCGCAAGGTCGATCCCAGCCTCGGACCGGTTTCGACCGCGGTCGGCGTGCTCGGCATGCCCGGCATGACCGCCTATACCGGCCTGCTCGATATCGGCAAGCCGCAACCCGGCGAAACCGTCGTGGTTGCCGCGGCATCCGGCGCGGTCGGCTCGGCGGTCGGGCAAATCGCCAGGATCAAGGGCGCGCGTGCCGTCGGCATCGCGGGCGGCAAGGACAAATGCGATTACGTCAGAGGCGAGCTCGGGTTCGATGATTGCCTCGATCATCGCGATCCCAATCTCGCGGCCAAGCTGAAGGAAGCCTGCCCGAAGGGCATCGACGTCTATTTCGAGAATGTCGGCGGTGCGGTGTTCGAGGCGGTGTTTCCGCTGCTCAACGCGTTCGCGCGGGTTCCGGTGTGCGGCCTGATCGCGCATTACAACGACACCGAGGCGTCGGCGCCGAAATGGGCTTCATCCATGATGCGCGCCGTGCTGACCAAGCGGCTGAATATCAGAGGCTTTATCGTCAGCGATTTCGCCGCGCGCCATGCGGACTTCCTGCGCGACATGTCGGGATGGGTGCGCGAGGGCAAGGTCAAGCATCGCGAGTTCGTCACCGAAGGGCTCGACAGCGCGCCGGGCGCGTTCATGGGACTTCTGAAGGGCGCCAATTTCGGCAAGCAGCTGGTGCGGGTCGGGCCCGACAAGGCGTGAGGCGCCCCGGCCTAGAGCGGGATGACTTTTCTTCGAATCGTCATCCCGCTCTATCCTTTTGTTTGAGCATGATCTCCGCGCAAACGCTTCGCGTTTGTCGCGAGGGAAAACCGGTATCCACCCATCGGGTCGTGGCCCGAGGGCATGCTTTTCCGGATCATGCTCTAGATCGATCCGGCGCTATGCCGCGTAAAGCTCGATCGGCGCCTCAAAGCCTTTAAGGCGATACGCTTTTGCCTGGCTTCCCGGCAAATCCGATCGCGCGCGCCGATAGACCTCCGCCGTGACCAGGATCTGGTCGGCATCGGCAACCGTTTGCGCCCGCGAAGCGGTGTTTACAACCGTGCCGATTGCGGTCAGGTCGCGATGCGACCGGCCGAATTCGCCAAAGCTCAATTCACCGCAATGAATGCCAATGCCTACCCCTAATTCGCTGCCATCGACGCCAAGCGTCCTGGCGAGGTTTTCGCGCTCGGACGTCCAACGTTTCTGGATCTCGCGCGCGGCGCGTACCGCACGATTGGCATGATCTTCCTCCCTGATGGGGAAATTGAAGATAGCCATGACGGCGTCGCCGATGGTCTTGTTGAGCAACCCGTCATACGCCCAAATGGCGTTCGCGCATTCATCGTAGAACGTGTCGAGCAGTCCTGAAATAGCGTCCGGCGACAGCGACTGCGACAGGCCGGTGTAGCCCCTCAGGTCGGCGAACAGGACAGTGGCATCGATTGAGACCTTTCGAGCCTTCATCACCCTCGTGAACATCAACTCGCAGATGGTGCAGGTATTCGGGTTCATCTTGCTCGGGCGAATGCCGAACGCTCGAAATGGCACCGAGAGCATCCCGCGCAGCGGCACCGGCAGATGCATCTGCTGCCAGCATCCCTTGCAGATTCTCGACCGTTGCGGAGTCATCAGGCGCCAACCTTAGCCGTCATATACGAAATGACCAACTCTTTAGCCGAGCAAGCACGCATAAGACCGGCGCTGGACTTCAATGGCGCCACGGGTAATGCCGGCCCACAGGCGACGTCGCCAGGGAGCGTCTCTTGGCAGACAACTATCGCACCCATAGCTTGAGGGGAACGGCCTGTCGATCGGGGCAGGCCATCGTGCCTGTATAGGAGTCTGACAATCGGCCGCTATAGGTGCATTCGACGCCGGCGACCGAGAATGTCGCATTCAATTGCGATGATGAGGGCAATATCTGCAAACGCATTTCACCGGTCTTCTCCTCCGGACCATCCTGAGTGCACAGGCCGACGTGCCTCATCGTCAATGGTCCGGAGTATTCCTTCCTGGGGCCGGAAGCCGTTTCCGTGACGGTGGCGGTCAACTCCCACTCGCCGAGATAGCCGGAATATCCAGTGACCTGAAGCGGCTGAGCGCTGGCCAGGGTCGAAAGGATGCCCAACACAATCGGCAGAAAGAATATTTTCACGGCTTGCTCCGGTATCCTCGCCGCGGGTATCTCACTGCCTCTGCAGGAACGCCTGTGCGCCTGCAACGTCGGTTCTGGCCTTATCCGCGGCGTCGGCGATTTCGACGACTTTCTTGTAGTGCTCGCGCGCTTTGGCGTTATCACCGGACGTTTCGGCGGCGATCGCCGCGCCCACATAGGCGCCCAGCCGGTTCGGCTCCTTCTTCAGCGTCGCTTCAAAGGCGATGAGCGCTTCCTTGGCATTGCCGCTTTCAAGCAGCATGACGCCATAGAGTTCGCGCGCGGGTTTGGGCACGCCCGGCGTCACCGGATGCTTCTCGGTCTTGTCCTCGGCATCGGCGGCGGCACTCATCGCCTTTAGTGCGTCATCTTGCTTGCCTTCGGCATAGAGTACCCAGGCGGTCGCAACTTGCCGCTGAATATCGACCTGCTCCGACCAATAGGCGTCCTTGGCGTCGCGCAGTCTATCCCGCAGCTCTGCGAGCTTGGCGATGTCGGCCTTGGCGGCTTCAGGATTGCCCGAGCGGGCTGCGCCTAGCGCTCGCGCAAAATGAGTGACCGCCTGCACGTGAGCCAGCGAACTGGGACGGACTTGAAGCGCCGCGGCGGCCTTCCAATCACCGCGCTCCACTGCGTAGCGTGCCGGCGAAGCGGCCAGGGCGTATGGCCCGGCGATGAAAGTCTCGGCGAACCCGGTGACAGCGTTCATCTCGTCGATGACGGCTGCGGCTTCCTTGTCCTGCCCGAGTTGCAGATAGGCGTAGACCAGGTAATCCATGGCGTGCAGCTGATCACCGGCCTCTTTGTCCGCCTTCGCGACACGCGACGATTCGACATTGGAGGCAATCGAATCCTTCCAATAGCCGACGCGCGTGAAGATGTGTGACGGCATATGCTGGGCATGTGCCGCGGCCGGCGCAACCTTGGCATAGCGTCTGGCGGCATCAAGGCCTTTCTCGGCGATCGGCGGATAGTCGTAGAGGTGGATCAGGTAATGCGCCACGCCGGGATGTTGTGGCTGACGTATGGCGATCGGCTCCAGGATGGCCGCGCCCTTGAGCTGGTTAGCGTAGGTCTTGTCGGCTGGCGAAGCCGAGGTGTTCAGGGCGAGCGCATAATAGATCTGCGCTTCGTCGTCGTCGGGATAGCGCTGTGCCAGTTGTTCCATGGCCTTGGCGTAAGCTTGCATGCGCGTACGGTGATCGACCTTTTCGTAGTCGGCGTACATTGCGCCGAGCGCGTCGAGATAGTCGCGCTCGCGCTGGGTCTTGGCGCCGACGCTTTTTCCCTTGGCGATCGCGGCAGCGCCCTCGGCGAGGTTCTTGGCGGGCGGCGGCGCGTGGGGATTCCATAACAGGCTGAGCGCGACGCCCCAATAGGCGATGCCGCATTCCGGATCGGCCTTCAGCACGTCCTCGAACACTCGTTGCGATGCGCGGTACCAGAACGAGTGCTGGTACAGCATCCCGCTGTCGAAAAGCTTCTGCGCTTCCGGTTTGCACGATGTTTCGAAATGCACGGTGCCGAGCTGATTGCCGTCCGATTGTCCCAGCGCCGGTTGCGCGAACGAAAGTGCTACGGCGGCCGTAGCGGCAATTGCGAATGGCGATTTCATCATGATCTGGCTCCAGGTCAAAATTAAATGTCCCCCGAGCGCGGCGCAGCTTAGTCCGAATTCCTGAGACCGGCTATGCATTTCCCCTACGGCACTCGAACGCGCCAAGAAGGGACGATGATGCCGACAGCTCTGCCCCTCTTTTCTTGCTGAGGCCTGTCAGCGGTGCTGACACTTCATCCATACCATGCGTATCGTGGCTCGGCGGAGGTTCTAAATACCGGCGTGGGCTGCAGCGGATACAGGCGGTTTGCGCTGCCAGCTTTTTGAAGGCGGGCCGGTCCGAGCCGGCGCTCTGGCCGGTCGTCATTCGGATGATGAAGCAATCAAGGCTTGTCTGTCGCGTGCGTTCCGGATGATCCGATGGCGATAATCCGCCGTTGGACTTGCATGCTTAATTTGTCATGAAACTCGAAATTGCGTATGCCGCCCGCGCTACCGTTCCGGTAATACTGTCTTAAGCAAAGCTGCCTACCTTGCGGGTCGACGCACGCTCGACCCTTTGTGAAGGTTCGGTCACGAGCCATCTCGTGGATCTCACGATCGGCTGACGCGGGAGCGCGCCGTTTCACAAGTGCTCCCGGTCCCGCCATCATGAACACTTCCGATAATCCCAATCGCAGCCTGGTTCGTATCTTCTGTCTGTCGCTGGGCGGCTTGCTGTTCGCCTACGCGGCCATCGCGGCCTACAATCTTGTTGCGGGCGAGGGCGTCAATACGACCGATCTCTCCGCCGGCGTGCTTCGGATCGGCCTTGGTCTCGCACTGGGCGTCTTGTTCTGCTGGGGCTGGCTCGTCGAGCCGTTTGAACGCCAGGTCGGCCTCATGGGTACAGCGTTCGAATCCGACTACGCCAATTTGGATGCGAAGACCAAGATCAGATCGATCGTCCTGGTAACGATGCTCAGCCTGTTGCTGGAACTTGTGCTGATCCGCTGGCTCGCTTCGGTATTTCCCGTCTTCTCCTTCTACAAGAACTTCACGATGCTGGCTTGCTTTCTCGGCCTGGGCGCGGGTTACGCGGTCGCGGAACGAAAGCCCTGCGCGCCGGCGCTGGTGTTGCCGATGCTTGCGCTGTTCGTCGGGGCCATCATGCTTTTGCGATACGATACCGGCATCGCGTACCTGATATTTTCCGTCGGTTGGCTGAGCACGTTCGACCTGCCGGTCTATTTTCTGCTCGGGGCAAGCTTCATCCTCTGCGCATGCATCTGCTATCCGGTCGGCCAGCTTTGCGGCAAATTACTGCACAGCTCGAATTCGTTGAACGCGTATGGCCTCAATTTGATGGGCAGCATTCTCGGGGTCGTCGCCCTGTTCGTGATGAGCCTCTACTGGCTGCCGCCCGTGATCTGGTTCGGCGCGATGGGCGGAATCATGCTGTTGTTCGTGCTCTCGCACGACGATTTCCTTCCAGTCGGGATCGCAAGCTTTTGCGTTCTGCTGGCGATCCTGGCCTGGCCCGTGCAACCCGAGACCCAGCGCATCTATTCGCCGTACCAGCTGCTGGAGCGAACCGCCAAAACCGACGGGCTGATGCAGATCCTGTCGGGTGGAACCTACTATCAGAAGGTCTACAATTTTGCCGACGGCAAGCGCGGTCTGGAGTCGGGCGCGGATCGCTATGTGCGCGCCTACTACGAATTCCCGTACAATTTCAATAAAACACCGGAGCGCGTGGCCATTGTCGGCTCGGGCAGCGGCAATGACGTCGCGACCGCGCTGCGGATGGGGGCTGCCCATGTCGATGCCATCGAAATCGATCCGGCCATCGCGTTTCTCGGGACCAAGTATCACCCCGAGCGGCCGTATGACGACCCTCGCGTTACATTGTCGATCAACGATGCGCGGAACTTCTTCCGCACGGCCGACCAGAAATATGACCTGATCGTCTACGGCGTGCTGGATTCGCATGCGGCATTAAGCCATGCGTCCAGTCTGCGCGTGGATTCCTACGTGTATACGCGCGAAGGAATCGCCGAAGCATTCAGGCTTCTCAAGCCCGACGGCGTTCTTTCGATCTCGTTCACGCTGGTCAACGATGCGCTGGGCTTCAAGCTGTCAAAGATTCTCCGCGACCTGCCGGGGGCCGGGAAGCCGCTGGCGGTACGGGTGCTGTATGACAGCTCGCGAACGACCGCTTTCGTCGTCAAAAAAGGTCAGGCGGTGACGATGCCGGATGCGAATGCCTTCGCGTCGATCGGCTTTAGCGACGTCTCCAACTACTTCGCGCAACCTTATCCGGAGTCCGCTATTCCGACCGACGACTGGCCGTTCTTCTACATGGTCGAGCGCGCTTATCCCTTCACATACATGATTGCGCTCGGCATGATTCTTCTTCTCAGCTATTTCTTCGTGCGCAAGACCATCGGATTTTCCGATCCCATCGACCGCAACTACCTGCCCTTCTTCTTTCTTGGCACCGGCTTCATGCTGGTGGAGACCAAGGCCATCACCGAACTCGGCTTGCATCTTGGAGGAACTTGGCTCGTCATCGCCGCAGCGATAATGCTGGTGCTGATCATGGCGTTCCTCGCCAATCTGATCGTGACGCGGACGGCACGCAGGCTGGCTGGGCCTGCCTATCTCGGACTGTTTGTCAGCCTGCTGGTTGGATACGGCCTGGCGATCAGCCACGGCCAGTGGATGTTCGGCCCGCCGGTGCTGCAACTCATGCTGAGCTGTTTCGTGCTGACGATTCCGCTGTTCTTTGCCGGCATCATCTTCTCCAGCCTGATCGGCGAGGCCAAGATCAACATCTCAACCGCGTTTTCCTACAATCTGATGGGCGCGTTGTTTGGTGGCGTGATGGAATACAATTCAATGTATTTCGGATTTGCATTTCTCTATCTGCTCGCGCTGGGATTTTACTCGCTCGCCTGGGTGTTTTCCCGGAAGTCCGGGACGTTCTCCTGGAAACTCGCCTCGCTCACTCCAACCGCACCCTGAGCCGCGCCGGCGTGACTGCGATTTTGATCATGACTGTCTCCGGTAGCTGCGCTCAAGGATCGTCCAATGCGGTCCAATGAGGACCCAAAGGCCGGGGACCGGACTGTGCTCGTCTGGTATCGCACAAGCCCAATTCGCGTCGCGAAGCGATTTTGGCGAGGTCGTGAGACGATTGTGGGGCTATGAGGCAAGGCCTTCCCGCGAGGGGCGCCGCTCTCGGGAGGGGAGGCGTCGACTGTCTGTTTCGCCTGCATCCCGTAGAGCGCGACATAATTGCATCGGTGTGACGGCCTTGTTTTCAAATGCTCATAATTCGGGCATTCGGTGATTGATATTTCGAGTTCCGCTGTGGTAGTGCAAAACCGTTCGCGTACGCGTAAGGAAAATTTTGATGAGGCTTTTGCTCGCAGGCTTTATCTCGGTGCTCGCCACCGCGGCGTTCGCACAGCCGGATAACAAGCCTGCAAACGCAATGGATTTGCGCAGCGCACAAGCAGACCTTCAGAGGTCGGACGGCGTGCCGGCGGGTGGGTGCATGCCGATCGGCCTGACCGCTCGGGGTGATCTGGTTTTTCCGATGCAGTGCCGCGAACTCATCGAGCGCGAGCGCGGCCCCATCCCGGAAGAGAAACAGCAGATATCGGAGCCGCGATCTCAGCAGGAGCCGTCCGCGAAGACAGCTCCGGCGGAGAAGGTCACTCCGGTAGCGGTGGCTCCAGCGGAGAAAGTCACTCCGGTAGCAGTGGCTCCGGTAGCGGTGACCCCGGCAGAAAAGGATGCTGCAGCAGCACCGGGCCAGGCTCAGGAACGGGCTCGCAAAAGACTTGCCAGGGCCGAGCGACGCAAGCAGCAAGGGCCTGCAACGGCGGCGGCTTCCGATCCGCAGACCACCGGAAGCACGACACAGGCGACCGGAAACTCGTTACGGTGGTTTAGCACGACACGCTAGCAAGATGGCCGGCAGGTCCCTCCACGCGCGTGGCTACCGGTGGGACGTCTGCAAACGGCGATCGACGCCTGCCTTTAGTCATAGCGGACATCGAGCGGATGTGCCGTCCGTTTTGAGCTAGCTACCGATCAGCGAATCCAGGTCGACGTCGATCTGGCCGGGCGCTTTAACGTGACGGACTTCAAAGCTGTCGGGCTGAAAGCGGTATTCGACCAGCCCGACCTCCTTGATGCCGATGACTTCCTGCCTCGCATCGGAAATGACGAAGCCGGCGGAAGGCGCCCAGACGTGGCGGATGTGGCGATAGGTAAAATCGCGGCGCTGATGAACGTGGCCGCTGGCGACCAGCCGCAGATCGGCGGCGCGCAGCATCTCGACCACGCGGCTTCGTGCCGGCATCGGAATGTAGCGTATCGCCGACGCCGCCAGCTCCGGATCCTCAGGTGAATTCAGGTAAAGTGGTTTGTGAAGAAATAGCGCCACCGGCTTGCCGTCGGCGCTGGAGAGTTGCGAATCGAGCCAGTCGTACTGCTCGGCTTCGCTCGCAAGTCCGGTGTTCATCACCAGCGAATTGAGCCCGATGAAACGCCAGCCGGCGGCATCGAAGCGCCAGCGGTCTTCACCGAAGACCGAGAGAAAATTCTGCCGCTCCTGCTCCGTGGCCAGTTGAGGCGGAGCCGGACCAAGCTCCGTCGGGTTGTCGCCGATGTCATGATTGCCGGGCAAATAACGGCAGGCAACGGGAAGGGCGGCATGTAGCTCGCGGGCAAATTCGAGATCGTCGCGACTGGTCGGCCCGTCGAAAGCAAGATCGCCGCTGTTGACGACGAGATCGGGACGCCTGGCGTCGATGTATTCGCTGACCCGATGAAAATTCTGGGTCAAGGTCGGCAGGCGGCGGGCAAGGTGGGGGTCGGTAATCTGGATCAGGCGAAATTCGGGCATGCAACATTCCTTCCGCTCCGATTATACATTTTGACGGAAGTCGGAACGATGACAAATTTTGGAAAGCTATGCGCTGCTGTCATCGTTGCACAGCCGTCATCATCCGCGAAGGAGCCCGTGAAATATATCTCCGACCTCATCCTGAGGAGCGCGCCGTTGCGCGCGTCTCGAAGGATGGCCGCGAGTCCGTGCGTTGTGTCCATCCTTCGAGACGCTTGCTTCGCAAGCTCCTCAGGATGAGGTCGGGCTCGCGGAAGGCGAGACCCGGTGGCGGAGCATGACCGCTGTGGCGTTGCTCTCAGAGCACGCGATAGCGGATCGCGAAGACGTCATTCTGTTCGGTGCGTGCTTCTTCGCTGCCGTTCGGCGAGGCGACGCGATCGGCCAGATGCCAGGGTCCGAACTGATCCGAATGGCTCGGGCTTGCGGCGAGCCGCAGCTTGAACCGGCACTGGGCCTGGCCCGGCAGATTCAGGACCACGACGCGGTCGGTGGTGCGAAATTTGAGCGGCACCGAACCCCTGATGATGCTGTGGCCGTCGTCATCGGAGCCCAGCGCACCCTGCACCTGGGCCAGCGTCTGGTTGCGGTCGGTGTGCAGTTCGATCTGGCTGTTGGCCACCTCAGACGCGGCGACTTTGGGCAGGCGGATTTCGAACTCGATCGCGGGTTTTGACGGGTTGATGCCGAGGTAGGCGAGCGCGGCATGCCGCATATCGGAGGCCACGAAGGCCAGAAGCGCGAGCACCGCCACCGCGGCGAGGCCGTGCCTGAACATATCGCGCGCGCTGCGATAGCCGCTCCGAAAATAGACAGTCAGGATGATGGCGACCGCCAGGGCAGTCGCGACGCCGGCGAGCCCCGACATCAGCATGCCGAGCCAGCCGTCCGGATTGTCATCGGCGAAAAGGCTCGTTCCGTCGCCGACCATTTTGAGGAACGAGGTCACGGAGTTGCCGGACAGCTCGGTCGCGTGGGCCGCGCCCTTCGGCAATGGGGTGATGATATTCATCGCAGCATCTCGCGGGGTGCGTTGGAGCCGATTCGAGACCGAAATCACTGGAACTGTCGCTAGTTGGTCACCGGAGCGTGGATTGTGGTTCAACCCAATGGGCGGGGTTTTATTGTCAGGGCGGGGTGCTGCCGCTATAGCGTGGGGCCTGGCGCTTCGCCCCGGGGGAAATTCCGATGTCGGTTCAAATGGTTTTGCTGCCGGTCTTCGTCCTGGTGGGGCTCACCTTCGCCCTCCTGCTGTGGATGGCCACGGCGCGTGGCCGTGCGCTGGCGGAGCGGGAAACCAGCTTCAAGGATATCGCGTTGGGTCAGCAGAACTGGCCGACCCACGCCACCCAGATCGGCAATTGCTTCAGCAACACCGAAAGTCTTGAATGACTCCCGCAGCGCGGCTCTCCGCGGCCATCGAGCTGATCGATACCATCGACGCGCAACGCATCCCGGCGGCGAAGGCGCTGAAGGAGTGGGGCACCGCGCACCGCTATGCCGGCTCGGGCGATCGCGCCGCGATCTCCGGCCTGATCTGGGACGTGCTGCGGCGGCGCGCATCGAGCGCATGGATCATGGACAACGACACGCCGCGGGCGCGCGTGCTGGGCATGCTGAAGGCCGAGCGCGCGATGGATGTCGATGCCATCGCCGCTCTGTGTGACGGCGGCCGGTTCGCGCCGGAGCCATTGAGCGAGCACGAGCGCGCCGCGCTCACGTCGCGGTCGACAGCGGATGCGCCTTCGCACATCGCGGGCGATTATCCGGAATGGCTCGATGGCTATCTGGCGCAGGTGTTCGGCGATGACCGCGTCGCCGAAGCAACTGCGATGGCGAGCCGGGCGCCGCTCGATCTGCGCGTCAACATCTTGAAGGCGAAGCGCGAGAAGGTGCTGGCTTCGACGGCGCATCTGGAGACAAAACCGACGCCATGGTCGCCGATCGGCCTGCGCATCGAACTCGGCGCCGATGCCCGCAATCCCGGCATTCATTCCGAGGAGGATTTCATCAAGGGCGCGATCGAGGTGCAGGACGAGGGCTCGCAGCTGGCGGCCTTGCTGTCGGCGGCAAAACCCGGCGAGCAGGTCATCGACCTCTGCGCCGGCGCCGGCGGCAAGACGCTGGCGCTGGCGGCGATGATGCAGGGCAAGGGCCGGCTGATCGCGACCGACCATGACAAGCGGCAGCTGGCGCCGATCTACGAGCGGCTGTCCCGCGCCGGCGTCCACAATTGCGATATCCGCACCCCGAAAGGTCCGAATGATACGCTCAGCGATATCCATGCTTCCGCCGATCTGGTGCTGATCGACGCACCCTGCACGGGGACCGGCACCTGGCGGCGCAATCCGGACGCCAAATGGCGAATGCGCCCGGGCGCGCTCGAGGTGCGGCTGAAGGACCAGGTGACGGTGCTGGATCGCGCCGCAGCCCTGGTCAAGCCGGGCGGGCGGATCGCCTATATCACCTGCTCGGTATTGCCGCAGGAAAACGGCGAGCAGATCCGAAGCTTTGTCGCGCGCCATCCGGAATTTGCGGTGGTGCCGCCATCGCAGACCACAACAGTGCTGTGGGACAAGGCGGAGGATTTTGCCGCCGCCACGCTGCAATCGGCGGAAGGACTTTTGATGACGCCGCGCCGCACCGGGACGGATGGGTTCTTTGTGTCCATCCTGCGGCGCGGGTGAGCTTCCTTGTCCTCGCTCAAATGCGACCTGCTGGATGTTGCAAATATGCATCGGCCCCACCGCAAAGGGCTTTGACCGCAGTTGTGTCCGGATCTGTTCGTTTCGTCCAAGTCAAAAGTCGCGCCGGGATCTGCGCACGTCGAATCCGGCGCCACGGCAAAAGGCTTGAATTTGTACCGTCATGCCTGGGCTTGTCCCGGGCATCCACGTTTTCCTTCCTTACCGGCCCAAAAAAGGGCGTGGATGGCCGGGACAAGCCCGGCCATGACGGCTCTAGAAGGGTTGCTCGGCGGCGCGCTGTCGCGTAATTCCTGTCCATGACAGCAGCACAGCCAGCAGCAGAGTCGGTGCCTTCGGTGGCCTCGGCGCACGACAAGATTCTGATCGTCGATTTCGGCAGCCAGGTGACGCAACTGATTGCGCGCCGGGTGCGCGAGGAGGGCGTCTATTCCGAAATCGTGCCGTTCCAGAAGGCGGAAGCCGCCTTCAAGGAGATGAAGCCGAAGGCGGTGATCCTCTCCGGCGGGCCGGAATCGGTGCATGAGGCAGGCTCGCCGCGCGCGCCGCAGGCGATCTTCGATTCCGGCGTTCCCGTGCTCGGCATCTGCTACGGCCAGATGACCATGGCGGCCCAGCTCGGCGGCGACGTCGAAGGCGGCCACGCCAGAGAGTTCGGCCGCGCCGATGTCGAGGTCAAGGCCGAAAGCCAATTGTTCGATTCCACCTGGGGCATGGGCGAGCGGCATCCGGTCTGGATGAGCCACGGCGACCGCATCACAAAAATGCCGCCGGGCTTTGTCGTCGCCGGCGTCTCGCCGAATGCGCCGTTCGCCGTGATCCAGGACGAGAAGCGTAAATATTACGGCCTGATGTTTCACCCCGAAGTGGTGCACACGCCGGACGGCGCCAAACTGATCCGCAACTTTGTTCGCAAGGTCGCAGGGCTCACCGGCGACTGGACCATGCGCGCCTTTCGCGAGGAGGCGATCGAGAAGATCAGGGCGCAGGTCGGCAAGGGCAGGGTGATCTGCGGATTGTCCGGCGGCGTCGATTCCGCCGTTGCCGCGGTGCTGATCCATGAGGCGATCGGCGATCAGCTCACCTGCGTGTTCGTGGATCATGGCCTCTTGCGACTCAAGGAAGCCGAGACGGTGGTCGATCTGTTTCGGCACCACTACAGCATCCCGCTGGTGCATGTGGATGCCTCAAAACTGTTTCTCGGCAAGCTCGCTGGCGTCAGCGATCCCGAGCTGAAACGCAAGACCATCGGACGCCTGTTCATCGACGTGTTCGACACCGAAGCGAAAAAAATCGGCGGCGCCGATTTCCTGGCGCAGGGCACGCTCTATCCCGATGTGATCGAGAGCGTATCGTTCACCGGCGGCCCGTCGGTCACGATCAAGTCGCACCACAATGTCGGTGGCTTGCCCGATCGCATGAACATGAAGCTGGTCGAGCCGTTGCGCGAACTGTTCAAGGACGAAGTGCGCGTGCTGGGCCGCGAGCTGGGCCTGCCGGAAATCTTTGTCGGCCGGCATCCATTCCCGGGCCCGGGCCTTGCGATCCGCTGCCCCGGCGAGATCACGCCGGAGAAGCTCGAGATTTTGCGCAACGCCGACGCCGTCTATATCGACCAGATCCGCAAGGCCGGCCTCTACGACAAGATCTGGCAGGCGTTCGCGGTGCTGCTGCCCGTCAAAACCGTCGGCGTGATGGGCGACGGGCGCACTTACGAATATGTCGTGGGCCTGCGCGCGGTAACCTCGACCGACGGCATGACCGCGGATTTCTATTCGTTCGACATGGCCTTCCTCGGCGCTACCGCCACCCGCATCATCAACGAGGTGAAGGGCGTCAATCGGGTGGTGTATGACATCACGTCCAAGCCGCCGGGGACGATTGAGTGGGAGTGACGATTATTGTTATTTGAATTTGTTCATGTTATGTTCCATCCTTAAAAGTGTGCTAGCTCCTCCTCCAAGGTTTTGCTTCGCCCCCGACCCTTGTATGGATTTGCTAGCTTACCCCATGATAGGGTGTTGTTAACAACACTTTGGAGCGTGCTCTGGCAATTCGATATACTCCGGGTCAGTTCCGCGATGCGCTTGGTTTGACCAAGGAAACGTTTCGGTACTGGAAGCGGGACCTGCCTGCGTTAGCCGCAGTCGCGGGCCACAGTCCCTGTTTCGGGCCGGGCGCGTTATTGGCCACGGCTGTCGCTAAGCGCGCGGTCGACTTTGGGGGGGTCTCAATCGGCCGATTGGCACCCATGGCCTCTCAGCTTTTCGCTCTATGCGAGCAAAAGGCTTGGCCCCAGCTTGAACGGTTGTCTGCCGTCCTGTTTCTCAAATCAGGTAGGGTCTTGTTTGTGGAGCAAGGGAACCCGTTTCCTGGCGAAGAGCCCGCTCTTGTCGTTCCAATGGAGCCGGTCATCCGCGAGTTGCGAGAACGCCTTCTTGCCGCAGATGTTGAAGTTCAAACGAGTTTGGCGTTTCCACCAGTGGCTGTGTCATCAAGGAGGCGCCAATGACCGCTGCCCTTGACCGGATCGCAATCGAAACGGCGCGGCTCGGATATCGAGCCGATACGATTGTGCGTGACTATCCCTTCAGCACTTTGACGACGCCTAGTGTCTCCAGCACTAAGCGGGCGCCGCTGGCCGTGTTCACGCAAACCCCTCCATCCTATCGGTCCGCTGCTTTCGGCGCCTCTGAGTCCAATGAGGCCAGTGCAGAAATTCTCGTCCGCGAATTTCGTGACTTGGGGGCTCCACTATTTTTTGTGGTCGAAGCGGACACCGTATCGGTGTGGCAAGTCTACGCAAGCGGGCCTCCCCGTCTGCTCGAACGTGCATCGCTTGATGCGATTGGCCGGCTATTCGACGCTCGTAAAGACAGTTGGGGCCCCAATTCAATTCATCGGGCAAAATCTATCGGACGTTTCAACACCGCCTATCAGCTCGACTTTGTCGATGTTGGTCTGATGCCTGCGATTGAAGGCCAGATTTACGAGAAGCTTGATCGACTACTGAACGAAACGCTTGCGGCAACACGCGAGGCCGGCGTTCCCGCCGACGACAAAGCATTGTTCCAGGGAGTTTTCCGACTCGTTGCCGCAAAGATTCTAACTGACCGCGAGCATTACGCCAGCGCGACTTGGAACGCGAGTGATGTGCGGACTGTTCTAGCCGGTATCGGAAAATTCTATGGGCTTACAGATTCATTTCCAACGGATGCTGTTGGCGGAAAATTGTCAGCGGCTTGGGATATCTTGCGCTCTGGTCTCAACGTATCCAACATTTCTGCAGACGATCTTGCCTTCGTCTATGAGAACACGCTCGTCACACCGGAGACGCGTCGCATCTATGGTACGCACAGCACGCCGCGACATGTCGCAGAATATATTGTCGGCCGGTTGGATCTCTGGCGCAATACGTCTGAAGCTCCGAAAATTTACGAGCCCTTCGCTGGGGCGGGAGTATTTCTCGTTTCCGCCCTCCGACATCTTAGAGAAGGGCTGCCGCACGACTGGACGGACCGGCAGCGTCACGATCTCTTGGTCAAGAAGATCTCGGGCAGCGAAATCGATGCATTCGCATGCGAAGTGGCTGTCCTTTCGCTTATTCTCGCGGATTACCCCAACAAGAATGGTTGGAAGATCGAGAACGCGGATCTGTTCAAGGACGATGCGCTTACGACGCGGCTGGCAAAAGCCGACGTGGTTTTGTGCAATCCCCCCTTTGAAATCTTCGATACTGAAGAGCGCTCTCTCTATCCTCAAGTAGCATCCATCAGCGGAGCGCGAGCCGAGGCCGTCCTAAATTTGACGCTTCAAGCTGCGCCGAAGGCGTTAGGATTTGTCCTGCCTCGCGCCTTCCTTATGGACCGGGCCTATCGAGGGCAAAGGCACGACGTTGAGCGTCTCTACCGCGAGCTTGAACTTGTCTCGTTGCCGGATGGTGTATTCAGGGTCTCGAAGGTCGAGTCAGCTTTGCTGATCGCGCGAGATCTTCGACAGCCCAACGAATCACAGACCGTCAGATCGAGCGAGGTCGACGATAAAGACCGCCGATCCTTTGCCTTCACCGGCTTGCCGTCGCGAACGCGCGAGGAAGTGCGGAGCGCCGGCGAGATCGCCTCTGGATCATTGTGGATTCCGCCGCTTGGCCTCCTATGGCGACGCCTAGCCGCGATGCCGCGAATTGGAGACTTCCTCGAGGGACATTGGGGATTAAGGTGGCACGATGGCCGTCAGCGAAACGCAGGATCTGAACAGCCTGGAGCTGACCGGGCGTTAGGCTTGCTGCGCGCGAACGATCACCGACAATTCGTGCACGGTCGCGCGATGTGGCTCGACACTAACCCCGAACATCTCTACGGCGGCGGAAACCTGCCGTGGTCCTCGCCGAAAATCCTATGCAACGCTGCTCGTCTTAGCCGCGGTTATTGGAGGTTGGCAGCGGTGGTAGATCGGAGCAAGTTGGTCGCGTCTCAGCAATTCGTGGGGCTTTGGCCGAAGAATCCTGCAACTGATCTTGATGCTCTCGCTGCCGTTCTGAATGGGCCGATCGCTAATGCCTACATGGCCGATCATTCCACAGAGAAACGCTTTCGTATTCGGTCACTTCTGAATGTGCCGTTACCGGCCTCAGCTCCGGCTGAGCTAGGTGATCTCGCCAGAGAATACGCGGCTCTTCTCAAAGAACGAAGGCTGTTCGCAGGGGATGAGCGGCTTTCCAGTCTGCTGGATCAAATCGATGCGCTCGTTCTTGAAGCATATGATTTGCCGCCGCGGATGACCCGAGCGCTTCTTGCTTCGTTCACTGGCGCCAACCGCCCTGTCGTTCACACTTGGAATCCGTGGGGCGTTTCACTCGACGATCCTGCGCTGTCGCTAAAGGAGATCAGAAGTGGACTTTTAGAACGTGCCCGCGGCAACTGGCCGCAGGAAAGACTAAGGCCTCTTCCATCAGACGAAGCTGCCCAAGCGGCTCCATTTCTTCCGTGAGGGGCTTGTGAGCGGTTATCTCCTCGATACCTCGGCCTTGTCGGCCCACCTCAACGAGGAGCACCCTCATCACGAGGTGGCCATATCTGTCATCGGCGGCCTACCGACGGAGGCTGCAAAATTGGTATCGGTCGTCACATTGGCTGAGTTAGACTACGGCATCCGTTTTGCCGAACTGCAAGGAAGCCGGCATCTGGCTGAATACAGAAAGCGCCTTGATGTTGTTCGCGAGTACGTTTCTCTCGATCTGACCCGACACACAAGCGAGGTTTATGCGGAACTTAAAGTGCGCCTAGCAGGTCAGATGCAACGCAAAACTGGAAAGAAGATGCACCGTTGGATAGAAGATTGGATAGAAGTTGGTTCGGCCAAGCGCCTTCAGATCGACGAGAATGATCTCTGGATATGTGCTCAAGCAAAGGAACGCGATCTTGTCGTTGTGACTGGAGATGTCGACATTCGGCAGCTTTCCTCATTCGACTCAGACCTGAAGATTTTGTTGACTCGGGTATGACGCCCTTGGTGCCGTAACTTGGGCAATGCGTTTTCGGACGCGACGACCTGATCGATTCTTGGCGAATAGTCATGGTCTCTTTGGCAGGTGGTGATTTTGCTACCGCTCTGCTGTTCAAGGCGAGCCGGAACCACCCACCACGATCTTCTCATTCAGTTTCTGATCGACGATCTCGACCGTGCGATCGATCTCGGCATTGGGCAAGCCAAGCTGATGCGAGATCAACTTCGCCAGCAGGTCGACCCGCTCGATGAACGGCGCTCCACTGGCCACCGCGCGGGCCGCCACCCAGGCGACTTGCCATAATCCGCAACTCGGCATATATGACTACAGTAGTCATTTTAGGGGAATGTTCATCATGCGCGAGATTCAGCTCCGCGATGCAAAGGCAAACCTCTCGGCGGTGGTGGATGAGGCGATGCAAGGCAAGCCGGCGGTGATTACTCGTCATGGCAAGCCGCAAGCTGTTGTCGTGAGTTACGAGGAGTGGGAGCGGCTGTCCCATGTTCCGACTTTCGGCCGTCTGCTGATGTCGGCGCCATCGACGGCCGATGATTTGCCGGGCCGCAACAGTTCACCTCTGCGGAAATCAGATCTCTGACATTCGATGTACCTCGTCGATACCAACGTCATTTCAGCCGCGGCTCCATCCCGGCCGGTGTCGCCTGCATTGATTGAATGGATGGATGCACATTCAGCCTCTCTGTTCCTTTCGGTTGTCACGGTCGCGGAAATCGAGGACGGAATCGCCAAGGCGCGACGCGAGGGCGCCACCCGCAAGAGCGTTGATCTGTCGGCATGGTTGGAGACGGTTCTGCATCTCTACGGCGATCGGGTGCTTGTTTTCGATACGGCAACGGCGCGGATCGCCGGCGCGATCTCGGATCGGGCGCGAGGCCTCGGCCAGACACCGGGACTTGCCGACATCATCATCGCCGCTACAGCACAGCATCACGGGCTGACCATTCTGTCCCGTAACCTCAGGCATTTCGAGCCGCTTGGTGTCGCCGTCATCGACCCTTTCACGAGTCTGCCAGATGCGTGAGCAACGCAAATGGAGATCAATTGCTGGCGAGGGCAGGGGCTTTACGCAAAAACAGCCCGTCGGGCAAATCAGTGTCCAGCCCCTCGCGCAAAAATATTCCGCTTTCGCCGTCGGGCAAATCACTGATTTAACTCCGCGCGTCTCACCCCACTAGAGGGGCGTATCGCGATCGTCACGGACGCGGGGAGGGATGCGGTGGACGCGGCAGCGTCAGGCGCGCAACGTGATGGCAGGGCGGGTTGGCGAAAGGCCTGTGAGCGGTTACCAAGCGAGCGGACGAGGGATGTTGCAGCGTACGGCGAAGTCGTGTGGTCCTGACGCCCCGACGCTGGCGTCAAGTCTTGCGGAGGTGCAACCGCCCAACCGGGTTGGGATGCGCCGGATATCCGTGAGGCGACGGTGGCAAAACAGCCCGATCACCGGGGAGAGCACGAAGGAAACCGTTAAAACCATTGCGTGCGGGAACGCCGGGTGATTCCGGGGTACTCGTTGTTACTCGTGTGCGTTCTACCACTACAAGTGCACACGAGGCCGCGGGTGCCACGGGCATCCGGCGTTCCCCACGCCCTCTGAGGGGCGAGAGATTCATGCAAAGCCTCGGGCGCATCGCGCCGCGAGGTCGCGAGCGTGCGTTTGGAATTGCCGTCATTGCGAGCCAACGGGTCGCGCGAATGCGCGCCCGATGACAGGCTCCGCGAAGCAATCCATCTCGCGGCGTAAAGGAAGAATGGATTGCTTCGCTGCGCTCGCAATGACGGTCTCAAACTCCGTGTGATTTGGCTGTTTGAAAACTGAAATCAGATGTTGGAAACTCCATGTCGTGGACGGTCTCATTCATCCTCGCCTTGAAATCCTCGTGCTTTTGGGTGTCTATGACATCACGTCAAAGCCGCCGGGGACGATCGAGTGGGAGTGAGCGCAAGCCGTCAGGCCGATCCCATGTGTTATCGCCTGATGTAGCAAGTCTTCATGTAACAAGTCTTCGCCATCGTGGATGTGAATCACGTGCTCTCGGATGTACTGAAGCGAAAGGACATCTATACGTTCTTCAGCCGTTCGGCGTTCGACAAGGCTTATGTCTATCAGGCCCAGGGACGCGTCACGGGATTGGAGATCAGTGAGGATCTCACGCACATCCGCGCCAAAGTGCGTGGCAGCGCGTCCGCGGCCTATCGCGTCGAGATTCAGTTGGATTTCAGTCGCGACCGGCTCGTCGACCTCGACGGCGAATGCAGCTGTCCCATGGCGGTCAATTGCAAGCATGTGGCGGCGACCGTGCTCGAAGCCCTGAGCGGGAAACAGCCGTCGACCGCGCCGCCGTTGCCGGACAAGCGAGAGGCGGCTGCCGGTGCTCCCGCCGCATCGGTGCCGATTCTGCCCTACGACGTCACCGCATGGCTCGACAATGTCGGCAACGCTGTGCGCGGCGACGACTATCCGCCTGATCTCACCCAACGACTGCTCTATTGCCTGCAGCCGTCTGAAGAGGTCGCGCGAATGCCGTTGCTGGGCGTGTCGTTGATCTCGGTTCGGCTGCTCAAGAGCGGGGAGTTCGGCAGCAACTACACGCAGCCCCGCGCGTCGGATTTTGCACCCGAGCGCGCGCCGAAATATTATCGCGATATCGATATCGACATTCTGGTTCAGCTTTCGAAGCAATCGTGGGGGTATGGATATTCCTACGGCCCCCGGGCGCAATCAGCCGAACTCGTGAAACGGATGATCGCCACCGGCCGCGCCTATTGGCTGGATCACAAGCGGTCGCCCCTGCGCTGGGGAGAGAAACGCGAAGGCCGTATCGAATGGCATCAAGCCGGCAAGAATGGCGTCGCTCCGCAACTGACCGTTCCGGGAACGACGGCGTTTAACGCCGAGCCGCCGGTCTATCTGGATGAGGCCGCCGGATCGATGGGACCGGTGGAGCTGAACCTGCCGGCGCGACTGGCGTATCAGGTGTTGTCGGCACCGGCCATTTCGCGCGCCCAGGTCTCGGAAGTGGCGCGCCGCCTCGGCCAGAAACTGCCGGAGGTTCATCACGGCCTGTTGCCGGCGCAGCCGGCAGCAGCGGTCAAGATCGAGCAGGACCCGGTCCCGGTATTGCGGCTCAGA
>Ga0193724_1000079_pt1 | contig 21935 bp, 19 predicted proteins | sample H2a1metaG_FD_146005 | JGI IMG/M metagenome (GOLD analysis project Ga0193724, IMG submission 146005) | Soil microbial communities from a riparian zone of the East river system, Colorado, United States - H2a1 | ecosystem: Environmental > Terrestrial > Soil > Riparian zone | place: USA: East River... | reverse complement strand
TTACTCTGTGGCGAGCGCCAAGTCTTCGATCTTGTCATTCGCGGCAAGACCAACAAGCAGGTCGCCAACGTATTGGGCGCGACCGAACGCACGATCAAGGCGCATCGCCACAGAGTAATGGAGAAGCTGCAGGTCCAGTCCCTCGCGGAGTTGGTCTCTCTTGCCGAGCGTGCTGGGATTTTGCGAGATCTGTCGGATACCGGACAGACGACTTAAGAAACTCATCAACAGAAAACGGGTCTCCATTGTCCTACGGGACAATAGGAAATGCGGGACTCAGAGCTTACCAAAATAGTGTGATGAGTCGAGGAAACCACGACCTGATGGGCTTCGGCGGACCCGACAACTTTCAGATCGCTTTCTGGAAAGATCCCAGAGCGTGATGGACATATCAGGATAGCTACCTTGCGAAATCGGAATGTCGTCTTTGTGGTCGATGATGATCTTGGCATGCTCAAGGGGGTAAAGCGGCTGCTACGTCAGCACGGTTATGACAGCGTTCTGTTTTCGTCCGCCGAAGAGTTCCAGAATCACGGCGATTTCGATTCGGCATGTTGTGTGGTTCTCGACATCAACCTGAACAACGAATCTGGAATCGAACTGCGGCATCGTCTCAAAGCGGCGGGCATTTCCTTGCCAGTTATTTACATCACCGCCAATGACAATCCCGCCGTCCGCGTGGCCGCAATCGAATCCGGCTGCATTGCCTATCTTACAAAGCCGTTCGGGGCGAAGTCCCTGATCGAGCCGATCGAAAGGGTAGTGGCCGGGGCGGCGTAGGTTGTTTGCTGTCGCGAACGCTACGCATCATTCATCGATACTTTGCTCGAACGTTTGCGTCGGAGTTCCTTGCCGAACCGCGGCGAACTGGTTGACTGGCAATGCCGTGGTCACTGTCAAGACGCTGGAGTCCACGACCTCGAGCAGGAGCTTCTGGCCTGTTTCCATTTCCTTGATCAACTTGGGGTCGGCCACGTCGGCTGCGATGCAGGTGTTGGTGAGGCACCAGATGTAGGGAATCCGGTGGACGGCGCCCTGATCGATCGTGATCTTTACGCCGGCCTGCAGGTAGAGGCCTACGGGAAGAAATATTTGCAGCCGCGCGGCCTTGTCGCCCTCGCGTTCGGTCAGATCGATGCGGACCGCGGACTGGCCTGTCTCAAACGTACCGCTGATCGATGTCCGGCACACCATGTTCGTGCCAGGAGTCTTGAAACAGAACTTGCGCCAATCCGAATACTTAATCTCACGTGCCGCGCGCTGGCCACGCAATGCGAACTCCTGGCCGGCCGGCTTCTCGCTTGCCGGGCTGCCTTCCGGCTTCGCGGCCTGTTGCCCGGAAGCAGTCCCAATACCGAAATTCAGCAGTGTCAGGACCGACAGTGCAGTCACCACGCTTGATTGGCCGTGGTATCGGCAGGACTGTTGCCTTGTCATCGCTCGCCTCCATCGCTCTGCCGGCGTCAGTCTATTTGTGCTTGTCCAGGAACGCCCCGACCAGCGGCGTCCACAACGGAAGGCTATCGGGCGAACTGACCAGAAAATGTCCGTCATTGCCGAACGGGGGAAGCAGGTGATATTCGGCGTTTCCGCCGGCCCCGGTATAGGCCGCGTGCATTCGCCTGGATAATTCTGGACCGAAGAACGTATCGTTCTCGATGTAGATCCACAGCATGGGGGTGCGAGCGGTGCGTCCGAATTCACCGGTCGCTGCGACCAATCTGTCGGGCGCGCAGTTGTTGTTCGGTTTGCCGCCGACGCGGCCGCCGCGGCCAGCGGCGAATGTAACGATCGCGCGCACCCCCGGGACGTTCTCGCTCGACAGCGCGATGGCGGCCCAGCCGCCGGCGGATTGGCCGACGACAATGACATTGTCCGGCACGATCAGCTTTTGGTCGCTCATGTATTCGATGATCCACTTGTCGATCAGAGCCACGGCGCGTCCGGCATCCTGGAAGTTCGGATTGTCGCAACCGCCGACCTTTGAAAAGAACAGAGAGTACAAGCCGCGTTCCGGGTCATCGAGTGCGGCTGCGCCATATCCGGTACCGGAGGGCGCAATGACCATGTAGCCTCTCCGCGCGAACCACATCGCCGCGTCCCTGAATTCGACGAGCGGAAAGAATCCACGTTCTCGCTGGTTGAGCGAAACACCGTGGTTCATGACCACGAGCGGGAAAGGACCCTTGCCGACGGGACGGACGACATACGCGATCGTAGGCAGCGTGACCGGGATCGCCCACACTTCCTCCTGGATGGTCTGCTCCGCGGGCCGCTCATCAGCGAAGGCCGAAACGGCTGGCACCATAACGACGGCCGTGTAGATGATAAAAACACGCACCAGATATCGAAGCATGGCGTGCATCCCGATTTTGCCGAACCTGGCCGCGGCCGGGTAACGAAAGCCTTTCCTGACGGGACCCGGTACCGTTGATCTGGATCAATGGGGCCCGCGGTCACAGCTTCACCCGGTATAGGTGATTGCCACGATCACGGGGCCGAGGATCGTCAGAAGTACGTTTCCGACCGCATAGGGCACGGCGACCCCGAGCACGGGGGTCTGACTGTCCGCTCGTTCGCAGCATCCGGTGATCGCCGCATCCACCGTCATCGCGCCGGCGAGTCCACCACAGATGATGATGGGGTTCATGTGGAGGACGCGATACGCCACAAGGGTGGCGACAGTTAGCGGAACTAGCGTAACGACCACGCCCATGCTGAGAAGCATCCAGCCGTGCGCCTGAATGGCCGCAAGCGCTGCTGGCCCGTTGACAAGCCCGATGGCCGCAATGAACCCGCCAAGTCCGAGATCGCTCAACGTTTGCTGCGCGGCCGGCGGGAAGCTCCCGACGGTCGGCCGGCGCGACCGCAGCCAGCCGCACACGAGGCCAGCGAGCAGGGCGCCGCCGGCGCCACCGAGCGTCAGGGCGAAAGAGCCGATCTTCAAGCTCAGCAGTCCCGTCAGCAGGCCGACGGCAATTCCCGCGGCGAGAAAGGCGATATCGCTCCGGTCACCATAGCGCAGCACCTGTCCGACCTTTGCCGCAGCCCGTTCCACGTCGTGGGTAGCGCCGACCAGCGTCATGATGTCGCCCAAATAGATCCTGGTTTCGGGGGTGACCGGAACTTCCTGTCCCGTGCGGGTCAGGTCGCGCAGAAATACACCGCGTGCGGCGTCACCGACGCTATCGGCTATTTCGCGCAAGGTTCGGCCATGCAGTGCCCGATTATTGACGAGGACACCGAGCGCATCGCCCAGGACTTCGCGCAGCACCTCGGCGCCTTCAATCTCGGGGCCGATCGAGGCTCCGGCCCGGACGAGGGCCGCTGTCGGTCCGGCGAGGACGATTTCATCGCCGGCTTCGAGAACGGTCTTCCTGACCGGTTCGACGTCATTGCCGCCACGGACGATTCGGTCGGCGACGACACGATGACCGATACGATCTTCGATCGCACCAACCGTCTGCCCGGCAGCTACCGCGACAAGGTAAGCTCGCGCCTTGAATTTCTGGTACCCGAGATTTCCACTTTTCGGCGCTTTGCCGCCGGACAGCTCGGCTTCGAGCTTGGCGGCTTCCTCCTTGAGATCGACGCCCATAAGCCAGGGTGCGGCAAAGGGAACAAACATCAGGGTCAGGATGTAGCCAAGAATATAGGTCACGGCATAACCCGCCGCGATATTCGCCTGCTGCTGACGCACGACATCGTCGGGCAGATCGAGCTGCGCAAGCGCACCCGACGCCGTTCCTATCACGGACGACTGAGTGAGAGCGCCGGCCGCAAGACCGGCAGCTGTGCCCGAATCCAAATGAAAGGAAAAGGCGAAGGCGAGAACGATGGCAAGGCCGGTGAAGGCCACGACCATGGCCAGGCCCACTTGCGTCAGCGTCCGGATGCTCAGCGAAGCAAAAAATTCCGGCCCCGACTTATAGCCGATCGTGAATACGAACAGGCTGAAGAAGATCGACTTGAACAAGGGAGGGATGACGAAGTTTCCGAGTTGTCCAAGTATCACGGCCACGATCAATGTGCAGGCGGTGGTTCCGATTGAAAATCCTGCAATCCGCATTCGCCCAAGCATCGTTCCGAGCGCTACTGCCAGCAGCAGAAAAATTTCCGGCGCGGTCGAAATGACCCATTTGATGGTGTCCATTGGAGCGATCCTCCCAGCAGGTCGGTTCCAAGGTCGGATCGCGTCTCGAGAAACTCTTGATTCAGATCAAGCCGTTTGGGCAGGCAGATCCCAACTCGGGTCACCGCTAGTGCCGGTTTTAGAGTCGGTTGCGAATGGATCAGGACATATCGTGAAATCGCGCAACTGACCTGGATTTCCACCGCGAGGAAACCCTCGCCATCGCGGCGCTGCTGGCGCTCGCCGGCGGATATATCGACGCCTATAGCTGGATCACTCACCGCGTATTCGCCAATGCGCAGACCGCGAACATGCTGTTTCTGTGGATCAACGCAATGGAGCAAGAGTGGGCGAGGGCCCTGCACTACCTTCCGTCACTGGCTGCGTTTGTTATCGGCGTGATCATGGCTTGTTGGCTCCGTCGCCTCGTTGGCGCCCGCGCCGCACCAATCAGCCTCCTCGTCGAAATTATTTTCCTGATTGTGGTCGCGATTCTGCACAACCGGACTCCCGGCGTGGCCGGCACACTCGGCATTTCCCTCGTCGCCGCGATGCAGGCGGCAAGCTTTCCTCGGGTTGAAGCGTGGAGTTACAGCTCGGTGATGGCAACGACCAATCTTCGCCGGGCAATCGAAAGCTTCTTCAACGCTCTTGCAGGTTGTTCTGATCCGCGTCCCTTCGGACGCCCCATGGTTTTCGGGACGATCCTGGCGGCCTTTGGTATCGGAGCGGCGACGGGTGCGTATGTGACCGTCCAGGTCCCGGCGTTGACCCTCGGTATCCCCGTGACATTTCTCTTGATCGCCTTGCTGCGTTGCGAGCAACGAGGAGGCTCGATCCCGACTAAGCAAACAACAAGCTGACAGGTGGCTTGATTTGGATCAAGCCTCCGCTGTTCCGGGGACAACAACTTCTGCTCCAGCCAATACACGCGAGCGGGAGAGCGCGATGACAAAGGAAACGCAAGTTCAGGATCACCGGATCGATCAGTTCTTCTCGGGGCCCGGAGCGCGTGCCGACCAATGGCGCGACCTGGTCGAAGCGGCAAAGGCCTGGGCGGGCGGCACCGGTGACCGCGCCAAATATGAGGCCCTGCTCAACGACCTCGCGGTGATCGAGGAGTTTCACGGCTATCCCGGCCTGCAATTGATGGCGGCCCTGAAGGAGAGCGCCGCCGCCGACGATGCCGCGACATCATTGGCGCTGTCGACCCGGATTGTGCAGGCGCTAATGACCCGCTCGTTCCGTCAGCACGCCGGCGACTGGAGTGTGAACGAAGACGGCAACGGTGGCGCCCTAGACCTGTTGCCGCCCGCGTTCGGCCGCAGCGAGGCGCGCCGACCCTATTTCGAGACCCTGATCGTGACGGGCGTTGCCGCCACCAACTGGCAAAACCTCGCAACCGAATGGCGGCGGCTGCGGCGTCCCGTCGACGCGTTCATCTATGAGCCGGTCATCGTCGGAAGCCTCGAGGACGCTTTCTGTGCGGTGATGGTCAATCCCAACATTGCAGCCGTCATCATCAACGAAGGCTTTGCGCTGCGCTCGCGTCATGGGGCGCCCGTGCTCCGTTCGATGACGGCGGCGGCCGGCCTCAAGGACGAGTCCGACGCTTCGGCGCTCCGGCTCGCGCACATCATCAAGCGGGTGCGCCCCGAACTCGATCTCTATTTGATGTCCAACCGCAACGTCGAGGAGATGGCTGGAAACCCCGAAGCCGACGTGGCTCGGCGGATCTTCTATTCGGTCGAAGAGATTCTGGAACTCCATCTCTCCATCCTGGAAGGTATCCAGGATCGCTACGACACGCCGTTCTTCGACAATCTCAAGAAATATGCACAGCGTCCGGTCGGGACGTTCCATGCGCTACCGATCGCGCGCGGTAAATCAGTCTTCAGGTCGGACTGGATTCGCGACATGGGTGAATTCTATGGCCCGAACCTGTTCCTGGCCGAGAGTAGCGCCACCACCGGCGGCCTGGACAGCCTGCTGGAGCCGACCGGCAACATCAAGAAGGCGCAGGATAAGGCAGCGCGCGCGCTGGGCGCGGATCGCGTCTTCTTCGTGACCAACGGGACATCGACGTCGAACAAGATGGCAGTCCAGGCGCTACTTGCGCCGGGTGACATCGCGATCGTCGACCGCAACTGTCACAAGTCGCATCACTACGGCATGGTGCTGTCGGGCGCTCAGCCGCTCTATGTCGAAGCCTTCCCGATGACGGAGTATTCGATGTATGGCGCCGTGCCGCTAAAGACGATCAAGCAGGCGCTTCTGGGTGCGAAGGCCGATGGCCGGCTAAACCGGGTCAAGATGCTCGACCTCACCAACTGCACCTTCGACGGCCACATCTACAACACCCGCCGGGTGATGGAGGAATGCCTCGCCATCAAGCCCGACCTGATCTTCCTCTGGGATGAAGCCTGGTTCGGCTTTGCGCGCTTCTCGCCGTTCCTGAGGAAGCGCACCGCGATGGGCGCTGCCAACGACATCGAGGCCTGGATGCGCGATCCGAAATCGGTCGCAGCCTATGAGAAACAACAAGCCGAACTTGGCAAGAACCCTTCGGATGAAGTGTTGCTCAAGACCCGGCTGATCCCCGATCCGCGTCAGATCCGGTTGCGCGTCTACCAGACCAATTCGACGCACAAATCGATGTCCGCCATCCGCCAGGGTTCGATGCTGTCGGTCAAGGACGTCGACTTCCACACGGTCGAAGCGCAGTTCAAGGAGGCAGTCTTCACACACGCCTCGACCAGTCCAAACCAGCAGCTCATCGCAAGTCTCGACGTTTCACGACGCCAGATGGAGCTCGAAGGGTATGGCCTCGTTGCCAACGCAATAGAGGTCGCCTTCGCGATCCGACGAGCGGTCAACAATAACCCGCTGATCTCGAAATATTTCCGCATCCTCGGCGCTGACAAAATGGTGCCGGCGCCGTACCGGCTGAGCGGATTCTCCGACTATCTGGCGCCGGGCGTGAACTGGGCGAGCGTCCTGAAGAGCCTGGACGACGATGAGTTCTGCCTCGATCCGACCCGCATGACCTTGGTGTGCGGCACCGCCGGCTACGACGGCACGCAGTTCAAGGGCATCCTGGCCAACGAGTACAACATCCAGGTCAACAAGACCTCTCGCAACTCGGTTCTCCTCCAGTCCAACATCAACAACACCCGCAGTGACATCGCGCATCTGGTGCGGGTGCTGGCCGAAATCGCCGGTGACGTCGACCGTGGCCTGAAGCAGGGCGGGGTGAATGCGCGAAAGACCTTTGAAGCGCGGGTCAAGAGTCTGATGACCGACGTGCCCGACTTGCCGAACTTCTCGCATTTCCACGCAGCGTTCCGCAGCGATGCCGGCACAAAGACCAATGAAGGCAATATTCGCGCTGGCTTCTTCTCCGCTTATGACGCGCAGGGATGCGAGTATATCCGCCTTGCCGATCCTGAGATCGATCGCCGGCTGAAGAGCGGGCCCGATCTCGTCTCCGCGAGCTTCGTCATTCCCTATCCGCCGGGCTTCCCGATCATGGTGCCGGGCCAGGTCATCACGCAGGAAACCATCGATTTCATGCGCAAGCTCGATGTGAAGGAAATCCATGGCTACGACGCGAGAGAAGGACTGAAGCTCGTGCGGCCAGAGGCTTTGGCGAAACTCGGTGATCGCCATTCGGGCGCGCACGGGATCAAGGCTGCCGCGGAATAAGGGCGCTGGAAGAGGGGAGGGTGACATCATGATTGATTGGTTCGTGCAGACGCTTCGCAGCTACCCGGAGATTGCCATCTTCCTGTCTCTGGCCCTGGGCTATTACTTCGGGTCCTTCACCTATCAAGGTCTTGGTCTCGGCGCGGTAACCGCGACCCTGATCGCGGCGGTGATCATCGGACAGCTTGGAATCACGATCGGAAGTCCTCTCAAACCGGTGTTCTTCCTGTTGTTCCTGTTTGCCATCGGTTACGGCGTCGGACCGCAATTCGTGCGCGGCATCGCGCAGGACGGCATTCCGCAGGCGCTGTTTGCTGTCGTGGTGTGCTTCTTCTGTCTCGGGGCCGCCTATGTGGGTGCGAAGCTGGCGGGTTATAGCGTCGGCTCTGCAGCGGGGCTCTATGCCGGTTCGCAGACGATCTCGGCGTCAATGGGCCTGGCGACCGATGCGATCGGCCGCCTTGGATTGTCACCCGAGGAAGCCAAGAAAACCCTGGATGCCATGCCGGTAGCCTACGCCGTCACGTACATCTTTGGAACGGTCGGATCCGCCGTTGTTCTGGCGCTGATCGGTCCGGCACTCCTCGGCATCGATCTCGAAGCCGCCTGCAAGCGGTATGAGGAGAAGCACGGGGGCAAGAAGGAAGCCGGCGGCCCCGGCACGGCTTGGCATCAATTTGAGTTGCGTGCGTTTCGCGTGAAGGAGCGTGGGCCTGTTGTCGGCAAGACGTCACCAGAAGCCGAGTCGCTGATTCCAGACCAGCGTGTGTTTGTGCAAGCTATTCGGCGGGACGGGAAGATCCTGGATGCTACGGCAGACACTGTGATCCACGCCGGAGACGTTCTGGCGGTGGCCGGCCGCCGCGAAGTGTTGGTAAGTCTCGTTGGTGCTGGTGCCGATGAAGTTAATGATCGGGAACTGCTGGCGGTGCCGATCGAAGGCGTCGACGTTTATGTGACCAACAAAGACGTCGACGGAAAAACGTTGGCCCAATTGGCAAATCTGCCGGGAGCGCGCGGCGTGTTTCTGCGGAGGATCGTCCGCGGTGCGACCGCAACCAACATCCCGATTTTGGCGGACACGCAGTTGCAGCGAGGCGATGTCGTCACCCTCGTCGGGCGCACCCAGGACGTCGCGGCCGGGACCAAGATGTTGGGTCATCCGGACCGGGCGACCGATGTGGCGGACGTCGCGTTCATCGGTGCGGCGATCACCATCGGAGCCTTGCTTGGTGCGTTCGTTTACAAGGCCGGCAGTGTGCCGCTCACGCTTTCGACCTCCGGCGGCGTTCTGATTGCGGGCCTTTTCTTCGGCTGGCTCCGTTCCGTCCGTCCGACCTTTGGCCGAATCCCGTCACCGACCGTCTGGTTCATGAACTCGGTTGGGCTGAACATGTTCATTGCGGTGGTGGGAATCTCGTCGGGGCCGGGTTTTGTCGCCGGGCTGCAACAGCTCGGATTCAGCCTGTTTCTCTGGGGCGTCGCTGTCACGACGGTGCCGCTGATCCTGGCGATGTATGTCGGCAAGTATCTCTTCAAGTTCGACGACGCTATTGTGCTCGGGTGCTGTTCTGGTGCACGCACCACGACGGCCTCGCTCGGCATGATCAACGACCGCGCCAAGAGCCAGATTCCCGGTCTCGGCTACACCGTCACCTATGCCGTCGGAAACACGCTGCTGACCGTCTGGGGCATGGTGTTGGTCATCCTGCTGACCTAGCGGCGAGAAATTCCGGTGAGCATGTGCCCGTGAGGCCGTGCTCATCGACTTCCCTTTATGACGCCCCCGTCGACGGAATTCCCGCAAAAAGGAGAAAGCCATGGCCGACCTTATGACGTTAAAGAAGTTCGAGGCTCTGGGCCCATTCGAGATCAAGAACGAGCTGATCAACCTTGCCAAAGCCACGTCGAAGACGACTCAGTCCGCGTTCCTGGACGCTGGCCGCGGCAATCCGAATTGGGTCGCCACCACGCCGCGCGAAGGTTTCTTCCTGCTCGGCCAGTTTGCCATCACCGAAAGCAAACGGACGATGGAGGAATCTCCTGGGATCGGTGGCATGCCGCAGGCCAAAGGCATCGCGGCTCGCCTCGACGCATGGCTCGCGAAGCACTTGGATATGCCCGGTGCAGACTTTCTGCGCTCTATGGTGAAGTTCGCGATCAAGACTTTCGGGTTCGATCCCGATGCATTCGTCCACGAGCTCGTCGATTCGATCATTGGCGACCGTTATCCGGTGCCCGATCGCATGCTGGTCCACAACGAGCGCATCGTGCACGAGTATTTAATGTGGGCGATGTGCGGAAAGCCGCGCCCTTCCGGCAAGTTCGATCTTTACGCGGTCGAGGGCGGCACCGCCGCGATGTGCTACATCTTCAAATCGCTGAAGGCCAACCGATTGCTGTTTCCCGGCGACTCGATCGCGCTCGGCACGCCGATCTTCACGCCCTACCTCGAGATGACGCACCTCGAGGATTACGATCTGAAGATGGTACCAATCAGAGCGCCGCAAGAGAACCGCTTCCAATATACGGAGGAGGAAATCAAGAAGCTGGAAGACCCGAAAATCAAGGCCTTCTTCATCGTCAATCCCGGTAATCCCAGTGGCATGGGGATGAGCAGGGAGACGATCGCCATGATCGTGAAGCTCGTTAAGACCAAGCGCCCCGATCTGATGTTGCTGACGGATGACGTCTACGGAACATTCGTCGACGATTTCCGCTCCCTGCTTGGCGAGCTTCCGCAGAACACGATTGGCGTCTATTCCTACTCCAAGTATTTCGGCTGCACCGGATGGAGACTTGGCGTCATCGCCATCCACGAGGACAACATTTTTGATAAGATGATCGCGAAATTGCCGGACCAGCACGTGAAGGCGCTTGACAAGCGCTACGGCCCAATCACGCTTGAACCGCGAAAATTCAAATTCATCGACCGCATCGTAGCCGACAGTCGCGACATCGGCCTCAACCACACCGCCGGGCTTTCGCTGCCGCAGCAGGTGATGATGACGATGTTCTCGCTCTACGAATTGATGGACGAAAAGAAGGATTACCAGAAGGCCTGCATGGAGATCGTGCACCGGCGCGCCAAGGCCATGATCGACAGCATGGCGCTTGAGCTCAGCCCGAACCCGAACTACGACGCCTATTACGGCCTCATCGATTTCGAGTTCTGGGCCCGGAAGAACATCGGCGATGAAGCCGTTGAATACCTCAAAAAGAACGTCCACCCGCTCGATCTTGCCTTTCGGCTGGCCGAGGCACACGGGATCGTGCTGCTGAACGGTGGCGGATTTGAAGCACCTAACTGGTCGATGCGCGTGTCGCTCGCGAATCTGCCTGACGAAGCTTACGAAGACATTGGTCGGGGCGTTCGGACGATCGCCCGCGGCTACAGAGACATGTATGAGGCATCAAAATCTGTTCCAGCGAGGTGACCCAAGTCGGTCGAGAAGTGGATCGCAGGACGAAGCTCGGATTCCCACTTGGTTAGGCCTTGGGGCATCCTGCTCGCCCGGGGCTACTTCAATGATCCTTGCACAATAGGTCGGCATCGGAAATTCAGAGGGAGAGAGTCATGAGGAAGTTTGCCGCAAGCGTTGCTCTGGTTGCACTGCTCTTGGGCGTAGCTGCCGTCAGCACGCCATCGCGGGCTGAAACCGGCCAGGTCGCGGTCGTATTCACCAAGGGCGGATTCATCATCGGCGTCGGCGGCGGCGAAGGCGTGCTGGTCTTCCGAGGCAAGCGCTATCCCTTCACCGTCTCAGGCATGAGCGTCGGCTTCACGATCGGTGCTTCAACCACCAAGCTTGTCGGACGAGCCCTCAATCTGCAGGGGCCGGCTTCAATTGAAGGCTCCTACAGTGCAATTGGCGCCGGCGGAGCAATCGCCGCTGGCGCCGGCGGCGTTCAATTGCAGAACGCCAATGGCGTGATCCTGCAGCTCAGCGGCCCGAAGGTCGGCGCTGAGGTGTCGGCTGCAGTCGGCGGGGTAACGGTACGTTTGAAGCAAATTTGAAGCGATCGGGCCGCGCGATTGCGCGGCCCGATCCGCTCAGTAACGTTCCGCAACGAACGTGATCCTGCGCAAGCCTGCCTGGTCGTTATAGCGTCCCTTGTCGGAGCGCTGCGGCAGCTTGACCTTGTCCTTCTGCATGCGCTTGTACGGGATCAATTTCAGCAGGTGTGCGATGCAGTTCAGCCGTGCCCGGCGTTTGTCGTCGGAGCGAATGACGTACCATGGTGCGTGCTTCGAGCTGGTCGCCTTGAACATCAGGTCGCGCGCCCGCGAGTAGTCGTACCATCGACGATACGATTCCAGATCCATCGGGCTCAGCTTCCAGTGCCGCAACGGATCGTTGATCCGGGCCTCAAAGCGGCGTTCCTGCTCGTCCATCCCGACTTCAAGCCAGAGCTTGATCAGGATGATGCCGCCATCGATGATGTACTTCTCCATCTGGGGGCATAGCGAAAGAAATCGCTTGTGTTCTGCAGGCGTGCAGAACTCCATCACAAATTCGACGCCGGCGCGGTTATACCAGCTCCGGTCGAAGATCACGATCTCGCCTGCAGCCGGAAAATGCTGCATGTAGCGCTGCAGGAATAGCTGCGTCCCTTCGCGATCCGACGGCGCGGGAAGGGCGGCCACGCGAAACACCCGCGGGCTGACCTTCTCCGTGATCGCCTTGATGGTGCCGCCCTTGCCGGCGGCATCCCGGCCTTCGAACAGGACGATGACCCGAAGCTTGTTCGCCTTCACCCATTCCTGGAGATGGCAAAGCTGCACCTGGAGCTTTGCCAGCTCCTTCTCATAGACCTTGCGTTTCATCCGTGCCGCGGGCGCGTCGGCTGACATGCTCACCTTCCGCTGCTTCAGGTCAAATTCGGCCGAACTGCCCTCAGTCTCCCCAGGCGATGGTGATGGCGATGTCGCCCGGCAGGCCTCCCGGGAAATCGATGATCTGGTAGCTGATGCGATAGCCCCGCGGTTTCAGGTAGTCGGTCCAGAGCTGGAATATTTCCTTTGGAATCCCCGTCAGCGTATTCTCCCAGCCCGGCTCCAGCTGATTGATGGCACGGCCCTTGTCGGTGCACAGCGTGTTCGGGAACCGATACACCTGCACTTCCGTCAATCCGTTTCGCACCGCTCGCTGAATCACTGTCGAGGCGAGCCTGACCTTTTCCTCCTCGGATTTGCCTGACGGACGGCTGAGCCGCTCGATCAGCGCACGTTTCTCCAATTCGACGGCAGCGGCAAGGCGGGCATATTCTTCTGCCTTTTCGGCCTCCTTGAGGGCCGCTTCCTTCTGGATCTGCTTCGCATTGGGAATGAGATCATCGATGCTGTCGGGCATGGCTGACGGCTCCTGAATGGCTGTTCTGCTCCAGCGTTGCAAGGAGGCTAGGTGGGGTCGACGTCTTTCCCTTGATCCAAATCAAGCAAATCCGCACCGGGGGTACACACTGTGCTCAGGAGGTTTGAAAACGGCCCAGTTCGTTTCAGGGAGAGAACATTGAACGCGCAGATACATCCAATGGGCCCGCACCATCTGCCCTTCTACCTCGCACCGTGAGCAGCCGAGGCTGGATACGGAGCGGGATTGATCCACGAAGAGGCCGCGGCGGCGTCCGGCCAAACGGGAAGGAGATTGTCCTTGTCAGCATCACCTAATCCGATAGCGACAACGCATATGCCATTCTTTATCACGCCGCCAAGCGAAACCGACGTGCTCTTCAACATTACGTTGTGGTTCGTCGTCGCATGCATCGTTCTGACGGGTGTGGTTTTCCTTACGATCCACTCGCTTCCGGAACGAATGGCGCACAAGTCGAAGAAGGTTCTGCTCGACCTGATCGCCTTGCTCTGCCTGCTCGCGCTGCTTACGCACAACCACTTTTTCTGGTTTGTAGCGATCGTGCTGGCCTTCATTGATATTCCGGACTTCCTGACCCCGGTAAACCGCATCGCAAATTCAATGGAATCCATCGCTGGGCAGGAGGCCGGCGAGAAACCGGCGGATCTTTCGACTCTCGTCCCGCCGGAGGCTGCGAAAGTCGACGAACCCCAGGTGAAGAAGCAGGGAGCCCGTCATGCTTGAACTCATGCTGTGCTCCATGCTGACGCTAGTGCCCGATTTTCTGATCCGCCGCTTCGTGCAAGGCAAGCGGCTCGGCCACGAAATCACGTTATTTTCGGTCTGGTACGAGCTTCGCTGGGGTATCACACTTTGTTTGATCCTGACCGTGCTGTTGATCGCAGTCGTGCTGTACAATCACCCCTCCTCGAACGACGTCAATGCGCTGTTTCGGACCACATCGATCTTCGCGGAAACCGGCGGCCGGGTATCGGAGGTCTATGTCGGCTATAACCAGAAGGTGAAGAAGGGCCAGCCGCTGTTCAAGATCGACAGTAAGAGACAGGAAGCCGAGATCGAGACTGCTCGCGCCCGCGTTGTCGAAGTGGAGGCAGGCATGGCCACGGCCAAGGCCGATGTCCTGACGAGCCAAGGCAAGGTGGATGAAGCGAAGGCCAACCTTCAGCAGGCAAAGGACGAACTGGACGTCAAGTCCGAGTTGCAGCGTCGCAATCCCGGCATCGTGCCGCAGCGCGACATTGAAAAACTGCAGGTTCTCGTCGATCAGCGGCAGGCCGGTGTCGACGCTGCGAGTGCCGCCAAAGAGGCGGCAGAGTCACGCCTTTCGATCGTCCTACCAGCGCAGAAGGCGAGCGCGGAGGCGCAGCTAGCGGCAGCCCAGGTCGAGCTGGAGAGAATGACGGTCCGTGCCGGCGTCGACGGACGGGTTGATCAGTTCGTCCTGAGGCCGGGCGACATCGTGCAGCCGGCGCCGGTGACCCGGGCCGCGGGGATTCTTATCCCCGACGCCGCGGGCGAAGGACGGCTGTTCGCCGGATTCAACCAGATCGAAGCCCAGATAATCAAGGTCGGCATGATTGCCGAGGCAACCTGCATCTCAAAGCCCATGACCATTATTCCGTTGGTGGTCGCAAGCGTGCAGGACGTCATCGCCGCCGGCCAGATCTTGCAGACCAATCAGCTGACCGACATGGCGAAGCTCGGCGCCCCGGGCACGGTCCTGGTTTTTCTTGAACCTCTCTACGAGGGCGTGCTCGACGATGTTCCGCCAGGCAGCAGCTGCATTGCGAATCTCTATTCAAACAACCATGAGCTGCTTCAATCGAAGGATATCGGCGCGTTGAAGTTTGTCTATCTGCACATCGTCGATACGGTAGCCCTCGTTCACGCGTTGGTCCTTCGTATGCAGGCGGTTGTCTTGCCGCTGAAGGCGTTGGTATTTGGGGGGCACTGAGCGGGGAAAATCGGTGGGTTCATAAGATGGGTTGATGGCGAATGTCATCGATGCCGAGCATATTGGCCGCGGTGTTGTGTTCAGGACTATATCGCGGCCGGCCAGTTCCGCGGCGGCGAGCAACTCATTGACGTGCAGAACGCGGCGAGACCGGGCACCATGCTGCGAATTCAGGCTACCATCAAGACGCTCGTACTTAGCGGTCACTGATCAGAAGAAGGAATGGATGCATGGCAGGCCCACGAAAGCTAGCCGCCTCAGCTGCGCTGTTGCTCAGCTCACTCCTGGTAATGGCTGGCCGTGCGGATGCCCTTGATCTGAACGGCGCGTGGGCCAGCGATGCCGATCAATGCGCAAAAGTGTTCGCCCGCCAGGGAGGAAAGCTCGGCTTCACCGAAATGTCCGACGTTTATGGTGGTGGCTTCATCATCGACGGCGATCAGATCATCGGCAAGTTCGCGCGATGCAGGATCAAAGCCAGGAAGGATGACGGCATGAATGTCAACCTGATTGCGGCCTGCGCGACCGATATCATGCTGTCGAGCGTTCAGTTCAGCCTGAAGGAGCTGGATGCCAACAGCGTCGCACGGCTGTTTCCCGGCATCGAAGAAATGGAGATCAGATATCACCGCTGTCCGTCTCCTTAGCAGGAAGGCATGGCAAGGCCCGGCTTGATTCATATCAAACAAAGTAACTTGGGGTGCGCCTGAATAGGCTCCCACACTAGGAGGATGGATATGAGACCTGCAACGTTCCTTCGAACAAAAACCCGCGCGACGTTGGGCGCTGCGACAGCGGCGGTTATGCTGCTTGCAGCAACTTCGGCAGCCCGCGCCGATGATCCGGCCAAGATCCTCAGATCGATGACGGACTATCTCGGCGGCCAGAAATCGCTGTCCGCCTCGTTTGACAGTGACATCGAGATCATTACTCCCGAGCTGCAGAAGATCCAGTTCGCAAGCGCCGGCCAGATGAAGTTGAGCCGGCCCGACAAGCTGCGGATCAGGCGCACGGGCGGCTATGCCGATGTCGAGCTGACCTTTGACGGCAAGACGCTTTCGCTTTATGGCAACAACGCGAAGTCCTATGTCCAGGCGGATGCAGCCGGCACAATAGATCAGGTCATCGATTCGCTTATGGCGAAGGCCGGCGCGGCAATGCCGGGCACGGATTTGCTGCTGACCAATTCTTACGACGAACTGATGGCCAATGTCATCGAGGGCAAGCATGTCGGCCAGGGCGTCGTCGACGGTGTCGAATGCGAGCACCTCGCGTTCCGCGGCGTCGACACGGACTGGCAGATCTGGATCGAGACGGGAGCGCGTCCCGTGCCGCGCAAATACGTCATCACCAGCAAGACGCTGGCTGGCGCGCCGCAATACACGCTGAGGATCAAGGACTGGAAAACGGACGCGGTCGCCGATGCAGATACGTTCGTGTTCAAGCCGCCGGCTGGCGCGACCAAGGTGAACCTGGATTCCAGCGTTATGGTGGAATTCGACGAACTTCCACCCGGCATACCCGCAGGAGCAAAGAAATGACCATGTCACCGCGCAAAACTATCTTGCTCATCGCAACCGCCGCCACGTTTGCCGGAGGATTGCTCTGGAGCGACAAGGGTACTGTCGATAGCGGGTTTGTCTCGGAGGCCGAGGCACGTATCGGCCGCCCCTTGACGCCAATGAGTTATGCGGGCGTCGCTCGCAGAACGACGCGTCGCGCGGTTGTCGGCGGCGCTGTTGTCGGCGGAGCGGTCGCGGCCGGGGCGTATTATGCCGCGCCCACCTGCGCGCAGGTAGTTGATGCCTATGGCCAGGTCTATACCCGCTGCTGAACTTGTCGCCCGGGCTGAGTGAGACCGTCGACTGCAGTACAATTCGCGCTAGAATTGTGCTGGAATGCAGCCGTTCGGACATCTGAGACCGCCGGGGTAGGAGGATGAGCGGACGCGTCGCGATCGGGGCGATCAACCCAGGCTGGCCAGTTGTCGCCGCGCGTCTCTGCGTCTGTCTGCTGGTCTTGGCCGCCATACTGCCCGGACCGGCAAGCAGCGCGCCGCGCGGAGAACTCAAACGCGTGCTGATGCTGCATTCCTTCGGGCGAGACTTCCGGCCGTGGAGCGAATTTGCCCGCACCATCCGGGCCGAACTTGAGCAGCAGTCGCTGTGGCCACTGGACCTTCAGGAGCACACGTTGCTCACTGCGCGTTTCAATAACCCGGGCCCGGAAGCACCGTTTGTCGACTATCTACGGTCGCTTTACTCTGGCCGTCCGCCCGACATCGTGTTGAGCATTGGGGCGCCCGCGGCAAAGTTTGTCCAAAAATATCGGGCGCAGCTCTTCCCTGAGACACCGATGGTGCTGACGGCGGTCGAGCAGCGACTCGTCAACCACGCGGGCCTGACCGACAAGGACACCGTCGTCTCGGTCTACAACGATTTCTCGGGTTTCTTTCGCAGCATTCTTCAAGTCCTGCCGGATACACAGACGATTGCCGTCGTCATCGGTGCCTCGCCTCTGGAGAAGTTCTGGCTCGATGAAGTAAAGAGGGAAGCGAAGCCCTTCGAGAACCGGGTCGCATTCGTCTGGTACGCGGACCTGTCATTTGAGGAAATCCTGAAGCAGGCAACAGCGCTTCCGCCGCACACGGTCCTGTTCTGGGGCTTGATGTCGGTCGACGCGGCAGGTGTCGCCCATGAAGGCGATCTCGCCTTGCGCAGTCTCCATGCGGTCGCGAACGCCCCGATCTTTTCCTTCCAGGAAGCCTTTTTCGGCGGGGAAACCGTCGGTGGCCCCATGCATTCCGTCGCCGGATCGAGCGAGAAGACCGTCAATGCCGCGATCCGCATCCTCGGTGGCGAGAAGCCGGGCGATATCAAGATCGAGCCGATCGGATTTGCGTCTCCAAAGTACGACTGGCGTGAGATTCGGCGCTGGGGCATCAGCGAGAGCAACCTGCCGCGGGGAAGCAAAGTCCTGTTTCGTGAGCCGAGCATCTGGGAAAGATACAGTTGGCAGCTGGCGCTGATCGGCAGCGTGATCCTCGTCCAGGGGGTGTTGATCAGCGGAATGCTCCACGAACGTCGTCGCCGCCGTCTCGCCGAGGTCGAGTCGCGCCAACGCCTGGCGGAACTCACGCATGTCAACCGCTATTCGACAGCCGGAGAACTGACGACCTCTGTCGCGCATGAGCTGAGCCAGCCGCTGGGCTCTATTCTTACCAACACCGAAACGGCCGAGCTTATGTTGAAGGGCTCTTCACCGAACCTCGATGAAGTCAGGGAAATCCTCGCTGACATCAGGCGAGACGACCAGCGGGCCGGGGAGATGATACGCCGGCTTCGCGGCATGCTGCAAAAAGTGCCGTTTGAAGTCCGGGACATCGACCTGAACGAGACGGTGCGGGAAGCGATCGGATTTATGAGGGCTCTCGCCGACGGGCGTGGCATTGCGCTGATGTATGCTCCCGCCGCAACCGAGCTGCAGATCAGGGGCGATGTCGTTCAACTGCAGCAGGTCGTGCTCAATCTGATTATAAATGCGATGGATGCGATATCCGGGGTGCAGGTCGGGAAACGCGAAATTGGCGTGATGACCAGCCGCTCTGGTGCTTACGCGGAAATCAGGATTGGCGACACCGGTCCGGGTATAGCCGCTAGCGACCTAAAGAATGTCTTCGATCGGTTCTTCACGACAAAACCGCATGGCATGGGCATGGGACTTGCGATTGTCCGCACCATTGTCGAAGCCCACCACGGACAGATTTCTGTGGAGAATCAATTGTCAGGTGGCGCGCTTTTCACGATCAGGCTTCCGATTGCCCGCGGCAGATCAACTTCAGCCTGATCCAGGCGGCCGCGCTGCTTTTGCGTTGCAGCAAGGCGGTAGCATTCGATTTCTTTGATCTTTATCAAAGAACGACCCTGCCTCCGGCCGATGCTTGCCGCGATGAAGCCCAAGGGAGGGTGTGATGTTCCGCTGCGGCAAGACCCTGCTCGCGCTCGCGCTGCTGATGACGATCCCTGTCGCTGTCTCGGCACAAACGGCCGACAATCCACCTGCTCCCAGCAGTCCGGCGCAACCGGCGAGCCAGCCGCCGCCGACTGTAGAGCTGTTGAAGCCCGAGCAGCTCGAGGCGCTGGTTGCGCCGATTGCGCTCTATCCCGACGAACTGCTGGCAAATGTACTGGCGGCGTCGACCTATCCGCTGGAAGTGGTGCAGGCCGATCGCTGGCTCAAAGCGCGCAAGACCTTGAAGGGCGATGCATTGAAGAAAGAGGTCGAGAAACAGTCCTGGGACGACAGCGTCAAGGCGCTCGCGAGCACCGCAGACGTCATTTCGATGATGAGCGACAAGATCGACTGGACCAAGAACCTGGGCGATGCCGTGCTGGCACAGCAGCCGGATGTGATGGACGCGATCCAGCGCCTGCGCTCCAAGGCCTATGACAACAAGAAGCTGGTCACCACCAGGCAGCAGAAGGTCAGGGTTCAGACGCAAGAAAGCAAGCAGGCGATCGTCATCGAGTCGGCCGATCCCAATACGATGTACGTGCCGTACTACGATCCGGCGGCGGTTTATGGAACCTGGCCCTATGCGGACTATCAACCCTATTACTTCGGTTACCCGCCCTATATCGGGGCGGGCGTGATCGCGGGCGGTCTTGCCTTCGGTGCGGGCTGGGCCATCGGACGCTGGGGCAATTACTGGGGCGGCGGATGCAACTGGGGCAACCGCAACCTCTACGTCAACCACTACAACCGGACCAACAACATCGGGAACAACTGGCAGCACAACCCCGCGCATCGCCAGGGCGTGCGATACAACAACGCGAATGTTCAGCAGCACTTCGGCAACAACAATCTGAAGGCCGGCGCCTCAAATCGGATGGATTTCCGTGGCCGCGACGGGCAGCAGGTGGTTCGTCCGGGGCAGGATCGGCCGGGCGGCGGAGACCGCGTTGGGGATCGTGCCGGTGATCGTGGTGGCGACCGCGCGGCCTCGCGTGATCGGCCGGGCGGCGATCGAGGCAATCGCCCGAGCACCGCGGATCGCGCCAAGGGTGGTGGCGATCGGGCCAAGGCTGCCAACCGCGGCAGCAACGCCGCGCGCGGTGGCGGTAGTCGCGGTTCCGCCTTGAATGTGTCGTCGGGCAGGGCCGCTGCTGCGCAATCGGCCCGCGGTCGGGCGAGCATGGGCGGAGGCGCTCCCAGATTCGCCGGGCGTGGTGGCGGCGGTGCGGCATTTGCCGGTGGAGGGGGCGGTGGCTTCCGCGGCGGAGGTGGCGGCGGATTCCGTGGCGGCGGTGGTGGTGGCTTCCGTGGTGGCGGCGGCGGTGGACGGCGCTCCGACATCGCATTGAAGCACGATGTCGTCCTGCTCGGTCATCTCGCCAATGGTCTCGGCTACTACCGATTCAGCTATCTCGGCAGCAGCAAGCCCTATGTCGGCGTGATCGCGCAGGAGGTGCAGAGCCTGGTGCCGGAGGCCGTGACCCGCGGCCGGGACGGGTATCTCCGCGTCTATTACCAACGGTTGGGATTGAGGCTCCACTCCTACACCGATTGGCTTGCCGGCGGCGCAAAGATCCCCACCCCAGCAGAGGTCTTGCCATGATCATGCTCAATTCGCTGCGTCGTGCCACTTCGATGGGCCTCGCTGCAATCGTGGCAGTGGTGCTGTTGACCTCTGCGTCCCAGGCGCAGCAGGCCTATCCTTCGCCGGAGGACGCTGCGGCGGCGCTGGCCGCCGCGGTCAAGACCGGCACGAGGAGCACCATTCTGAAGGTTCTCGGCAAGAATGCGGAGGATATCATCGAGTCCGGCGATGACGTTGCCGATGCCGAGATGCGCCAGCGTTTCCTGTCCGCCTATGACGCCAAACATTCCATCAAGGCCGAGGGAAACAAGAAGGCTACGCTCATCCTGGGCGCGGACGATTTTACGTTTCCGATTCCGTTGGTGAACAACAGAACTGGCTGGGAGTTCGACGCGGCTGCGGGGCGTATCGAAATTCTGTATCGTCGCATCGGACGCAATGAACTGGATGCGATTCAAACCTGTCTGGCTTACGTCGATGCCCAGAACGAATATGCCGAAAAGGATCGCACCGGCGAGGGGGTAGGGGTCTACGCACAACGTATCGTCAGTAGCCCGGGCAAGAAGGATGGGCTGTTCTGGCGCGACGATCGCGAGCCGAGCCCGCTTGGCGAATTGGCGGCGCAAGCATCGGCCGAAGGGTACAAGGTCACAGCGCAGGCGGCGCCCTATCACGGCTATTATTATCGAATTTTGAAGGGCCAGGGATCCGACGCGCCGGGCGGAGCTTTGAACTACGTCGTCAAGGGGAAGATGATCGGCGGCTTCGCGCTGATCGCATACCCCGCCGAGTACGGAAATTCCGGCGTCATGACCTTCATGGTCAATCATGCCGGTACCGTCTACCAGAAGGATCTCGGAACCCGTACCGACAGCACCGCCAAGAGCATTTACTTGTTCGACCCGGATCAAACCTGGAAGAAGGTGGATGTGGTGGCTCCCTGAAGGCGCGAAAGGAGCGATGCTGTCATTCCCAATTCGGTGTGCAAATTGCCTTCAGGTGAACTGTCCGCGATTTACGATCGTGCGCTGGAATTTCGCGTACGGCATCTTGTATTTTCCTCGTGCTGAGCGGTCACTGATAGAGGTTCAAGGAAAAGGCCGATGATCGTACTTCGAAACCTGGTCCTTGCCACGGCAATCATGGCAGGCTCCGTCCTGCTGCCGCTGC